>VOFC01006253.1_pt1 | contig 27431 bp, 33 predicted proteins | sample 5384161 | NCBI WGS metagenome assembly VOFC01 (sample SAMN12384722, study PRJNA508395) | human gut metagenome | isolation source: healthy gut B | host: Homo sapiens | reverse complement strand
GACGCCCTGGCCAAGATGGACTATGCCCTGACCCGCCTGCTTTCCCGCATGTGAGGCGAGCCGGCCTGTCCGCATGTCTCATGGGGGAAGCGGTCCCTTTGCCTGGCGGGCGAACGGGCCCCTTCCTCCCATGTCCCCCCCTCCCCCACGACGTGCCATGCGGGCGGCTGCGGCACCGGGAGGCTGCGGCCTGCCCGCAGCAGTCCCCCGGCGACAGGGCAAAGGGCGGGGATCGTGCCGTGGCCCCGTGACGGCGCCCGTCCTTGCCGGGAGCCGGGGCCGTTCCCGGAGGGCTGCGGAGCCGCCCATTGACGGAAGGGCCGCCCCGCAGGTAAAAGTCATTTCCCTGCCCCGGGGCAGCCTTTGCACCGTCAACCGCCGTCCATCCACGGCACAGAAAACACAGGAAAAACCATGCGCATCATTTCCGGCAGACTGGGCGGCAGACGCATCAGGACCGTGGAGGGCGAAGGCTACCGCCCGGCCATGGGCAAGACGCGCGAATCCCTGTTCTCCATGCTCACCTCGCGCGGCGTGGTCTGGGAAGCGCGCGTGCTCGATCTTTTTCGCCGGCAGCGGCAGCCTGGCTTTCGAGGCCGTGAGCCGCGGCGCGGCGCTGGCCGTGCTGGTGGAGAACTCCGCCGCGGCCGCCCGCTGCCTGGCCGACAACATCCGCCAGCTGGGCGTGGAGGACTGCGTGCGCCTGATCCGCGACGACGTGCGCAAGACCCTCAACAACACGCCCCTGGGCTGTTTCGACCTGGTCTTCCTGGACCCGCCCTACCGCAAGAACCTGCTCAACGCCACCCTGCAGGGCCTGCTCAGGCGCAACTGGCTGGCGCCCGGCGCCCTCGTCTGCGCCGAGATCGAGAAAGACGCCGCCGTGGCCGCGCCCGACAGCCTGGAACTGCTGGTGGAACGCCATTTTGGTCAAACCCGCATACTGATATGGACACTCGCATGAAACTGGCACTCTATCCCGGTACCTTCGACCCCCTGACCAACGGGCATCTGGCCCTCATCCGCCGCGGCCTGGCCGTCTTCGACCAGATCGTGGTGGCCGTGGCCGACAATACGCCCAAGTTCCCCCTCTTCTCCCAGGAAGAGCGCGTGGCCATGGCCCGCGAGGCCGTGGGCGACGACGAGCGCATCCTGGTGGAGCCCTTCACCGGCCTGACCGTGGAATACGCGGCCAGGCGCGGGGCCTGTGCCATCCTGCGCGGCCTGCGCGCCGTCTCGGACTTCGAATACGAATTCCAGCTGGCCCTCATGAACCGCCGCCTGCAGCGCGACATCCAGACCGTGTTCCTGATGACCGACTACCAGTGGCTGTTCATCAGCTCCACCATCGTCAAGGCCGCGGCCAGCCACGGCGCCGACATCGTGGGCCTGGTGCCCGAGAACGTGCGCCTGCGCCTGATGGAAAAATACCAGCGCGGCGAAGTGCGCCAGGCCACGCCCTGCCTGTCCGCCCCCTACGGCGGCTTCCGCGTCACCAAATAAGATGGCCGCGCCCCTGCCCGTCATCTGTCTGGCCGGCCCCACGGGCTGCGGCAAGACCGCCGCGGCCCTGGCCCTGGCCGAAGCCCTGGACGGCGAGGTCATCAACGCCGACTCCCGCCAGGTCTACAGCGATTTCCCCCTCATCACGGCCCAGCCCTCTCCCGCGGAGCGGGCCTGCTGCCCGCATCACCTGTACGGCTTTCTGCCCACGGAACGGAAGATCAGCGCCGGGCGCTGGGCCGGCCAGGCCGTGGCCGCGGCAAGGGCCGTGCTGGCCCGGGGCCATGTGCCCCTGCTGGTGGGCGGCACCGGCCTGTATTTCCAGGCCCTGCTGCACGGCATCGCCGAGATCCCGGCCGTCGACCCGGCCGTCACCGCCGCCCTCACGGCCCGCCTGGCCGCAGAAGGCCCGGCCGCCCTCCATGCCGAACTGGCCGCCAAAGATCCCGCCTACGCGGCCCGCATCCATCCCAACGACCGCCAGCGCATCGTGCGCGCCCTGGAAGTGCTGGCCGCCACCGGCCATTCCTTCAGCTGGTGGCACGAACACGCCATGCCCGCACCGCCCTGCGCCGGGCCTTTGCTAGTGCTGGACATGGAGCTGGATGCCCTGACGCCCCGCCTGGCCCGCCGCATCGACCTGATGCTGGAACAGGGGGCCCTGGACGAGGCCCGCGCCGCCCGGCAGCGCTGTGACGACGCCGCGGCCCCGGGCTGGTCCGGCATCGGCTGCGCCGAGGTGCTGGCCCATCTGCGCGGGGACCTTTCCCTGGCGGGAGTGCCGCCGCCTCTGGCTGCACAACACCCGCGCCTACGCCAAGCGCCAGCGTACCTGGTTCCGGGCCCGCAGCGGGGCCCGCTTCTTCGCGCCGCAGGATCTCGGACGGCCTGCTGGCGGCTGCCCGGCAGGCCTGCTGAAGCGGCACGACGGCCACGCGCCACGGCTCACGGCCCCATGCCGGCACGGCGCCGGCTGGGGAATGGCGCGTGCCCCCTGGCATCCGGCCCGTCCGGGCGGCGGGCGCGCCGAAGCGGCCGGAAGCCCCGCCCCATCGCAGATCACAGAAAATTTCTCAAAACATTTCCCGGCATCCTGCCGGGGGCCCCGCCCGCCCGCCGTCCCCCCTTGCCCGCTCCGTTCCCGAAACAGGGCCAGCCGCAAAGGATTTTTCCCGCCGCGCCCTCGTCCCGGCCCCGCCCGGATGCCCCAATACCAGTGTGCAAGTAAGCTTTTCAGCCTGCGCCCCCCCCTTGACGAGACCTTGTGCCTGCGGTAACTTGCCACACATTATTGGTGTGTTTGGCTCATGAGAGCCGGAGGACGCCCGCGGCCCTGCGCTGCGGGAGAATGGGGAAAAGTCTGTTTCAAAAGGACGAGCACATGAGGAACGGTAAAGCACTGCTTTTGGCGGCGGTGATTGCCTTGGCGGCGTGGCCTGTCTGATGCTTCCCGAAGCCAACCGCGCTGTGGCGGTGGGCCTGGAAGAATCCGACGCGGAAATGCCTAATGCCACGGTTCTCTTTCCGGTCAGCGAAAAGCCCAATCCCAAGGGCGCCAGCATGACGCCGGTGACATTCAACCATCAGGCCCACGTCGACAAAATCGACGACTGCACGGCCTGCCATCACACGGGCGATATGGTGGCCTGCAGCACCTGTCATACCGTGGAAGGCAAGGCCGAGGGCAATTTCATCACCCTTGAGCGCGCCATGCACGCCACCAAGATCGCCCCGCGCAAGGATGGCGTCACGCCCAAGAGCTGTGTGAGCTGTCACGAAGAACAGTACAAGGAACGCCGCGAATGCGCCGGCTGCCACGGATCGTCACCCCCAAGCGTGACGCCCGGTGGTGTGGCGTGTGCCATGTGGTCACCTCCAAGATGACCCCCGAACAGTACCAGCTGGGCGTGGCCGGCAAGCTGTCCGCCGAGGACCGCACCGCCCTGGCCGAAGCCACCATCGAAGAACGCAAGCCCGTGGACTACATGGCCCCCGAAGCCTGCCCCTACAAGGTGGTCATCGGCAGCCTGTCCGACAAGTTCGAGCCCAACCTCTTCAACCATCGTCGCCACGTCTCCTCGCTCATGAAGCGCATCGAAGGCGACAATCTGGCCAAGGCGTTCCACAGCGAACCCGAGATCCTGTGCACCACCTGCCACCATCGCAGCCCCCTGTCGGCCACTCCGCCCAAGTGCGGCAGCTGCCATTCCGCCAAGATCGATCCCCGCGTGCCCGACCGTCCCACGCTGAAGGCCGCGTATCATCTGCAGTGCATGGGGTGCCATGACGGCATGGACGTTGCCCGTCCCCTCGATACGTCCTGCGCGTCCTGCCACAAGCCGCGTGCGACCGAGAACGCCAACTAGCTGGAGAGTACGATTATGAATCGTAGAAAATTTCTGACCATCCTGGGCAGCGCTGGCGTCGCTTCCGCATTGGGCACGGCACAAGTGGCCAAGGCCGGCGGCACCCACATGTTCCCTTACTATGAAGACAGCTACGGCGTCCTGCACGATACCACCCGCTGCATCGGCTGCCGCAGCTGCGAAGAGGCTTGCAACAAGGTCAACCACCTGCCCAAGCCCGAAAAGCCCTTCACCGACCTTTCCGTCTGCGACACGCGGCGCCGTACTTCCGCCGATACCTGGACGGTGGTCAACAAGTACGAAGTGGGCGGCAAGCCCGTGTTCCGCAAGCTGCAGTGCTTCCACTGCAACGACCCGGCCTGTGCCTCCGCCTGTTTCGCCAAATGCTTCCAGAAGCAGCCCGACGGCAGCGTGACCTACGACGGCTCCCAGTGCGTGGGCTGCCGTTACTGCATGATCGCCTGTCCCTTCTATGTGCCCGGCTTCCAGTACAACGAGGCCTGGGACCCGCTGGTCCAGAAGTGCACCTTCTGCGAACCCCGCCTGAAGGAAGGCAAGCTGCCCGGCTGTGTGGAAGCCTGCCCCATGGATGCCCTGACCTTCGGTCGCCGCTCCGACCTCATCAAGATCGCCCGCAAGCGCATCGCCGAGAACCCCGGCAAGTATGTGGACTACATCTATGGTGAGTGGGACGCCGGCGGCACAGCCTGGATGGTCCTGGCTCCCAAGCCCACCCCGTCGGCCGTCAAGGCCGCCGGTACGGCCGACGCCGGCCATACCTTCAAGGAACTGGGTCTGGACACCCACCTGGGCAACCGTCCCATGGGTGAGCTGACCTACGGCGCCCTGGGTGCCGTGCCCATGATCATCGCCTTCTGGCCCATCCTCTTCGGTGGCGCCTACGGCATGACCAAGCGCCGCGAGGCCATGAGCAAGGCCGCCCAGGAAAAGACCGTCCAGACCGCCAAGGAAGATGTGACGGCCGCCATGGACGCCGCTGTGCGCAGCATCGAGCAGAACCAGGGCCCCGTGGCCGCCGATGAGGCCCGCAAGGCCATGATCGAGGCCCTCAAGGCCCGTGAGGCTCAAAACGGCTGCGACGGCTGCTGCGGCTGCAAGCACGGGGAGGATAAGTAAATGTCCCAGCACCAAATCGTGATCCCCACCAAGGACAAACTGTTCAACCTTGGTGAGTTTTCCCTGCGTCGCCCCGGCAACATGATCACCGCGGTCATCCTGGTCGTGGGCTTCGTACTGACCTTCATCCGCTTCACCCAGGGCATCGGCTCCATCACCAACCTGTCCGATACCCAGCCCTGGGGCATGTGGATCGGCTTCGACCTGCTCTGCGGCGTGTGTCTGGCCGCCGGTGGCTACTTCACCACCGTGGCCTGCTACGTCATGGGCATGAAGCACTTCCATTCGGCCGTGCGCCCCGCCGTGACCACCGCCTTCCTGGGCTACGCCTTCGTGGTCTTCGCCCTGCTGTATGACCTTGGTCACCCGCTGCGTCTGCCTTACATGTTCTTCTTCCCCGGCACCACCTCGGTCCTGTTCGAAGTGGGCCTGTGCGTGGCCACGTACCTGACCGTGCTGTTCATCGAATTCTCGGTGGCCCCCATGGAATGGCTGGCCTGCAAGTTCCCCTTCCTCAAGAAGTGGCGCAAGGTCGTGGTGCGCTGCACCATCATCCTGACCATCTTCGGCGTGTGCCTGTCCACCCTGCACCAGTCCTCGCTGGGCGCCCTCTACCTGATCGCCCCCGGCAAGCTGCATCCGCTGTGGTACTCCCCCTTCATGCCCATGTTCTTCTTCGTCAGCTCCATGGCTGCCGGCTGCTCCATGGTCATCTTTGAAGGCATGTGGGCCCACAAGGGCGTGCACCACTACATGGACGAAACCCACCTGCGCGAAGCCGACGAAGTGGTCTTCAGCTTCTCAAGGCCGGTGCCTTCATCCTTTTCGGCTACTTCATGCTGAAGCTCATCGACATGCTGGTCCAGGCCAACCTGCCCTACCTCTGCAGCGGTTACGGTCTGTGGTGGCTGGTGGAAATGCTGTTCTTCGTGCTGATGCCCGCGCTGCTGTATGCCAAGGGCTCCCGCGACCGCAACATCAAGCTCTGCCGCTTCGCTTCCGCCAATGCCGTGCTGGGCATCGTCCTGAACCGCTTCAACGTGTCCATGATCGCCTTCAACTACACCCTGCCCGCTGACGAGCGCTACTTCCCCAGCATCTGGGAAGTGTGCATCTCCATCTTCGTGGTGACCCTGATCGTGACCGTGTACCGCTTCATCGTCTATCACATGCCGGTGCTGTACGAACACCCCGACTTCAAGGATGCCCACTAGGACAGGAGGAACATCATGGAATTCCATACTTTTTACGACTACTTCCTCTACACCAAGAACTGGGCCTACGTCATGATGTTCGTGACCCTGCCCGTCTACGTCCTCTACTGGAACACCCTGCTGTTCCCCAAGAAGGGCCCCTGGCTCTTCGGTGACGACGACGAGCACTAGGCCGTACGCACACCACAAACCGGAAGGGCGGGGGAGACCCCGCCCTTTTTTCGTGCCCGGCTCCCGGCGACCTTCCTGTGGCGGTCTTCCTGTGACAGCGTGCTGTGCCCCTTCCCCCGGCATCCCCTTGCGGCTGCCCCGCCGGGCTGCTATGCTGGTGCCTGTCCGCAGCCGCCCCTGCCGGGGCATCCGCGCCTGGACGGCCGGTGCCCGTGCGGGCCCGGCACGGCGGCCCCCCCCTCGCCCTGCCGGGCGCAACTCCTGTACCGAGGATCGTATGGACAAAGTGCTTGTCATGGGTATCGGCAACCTGCTCCTCACCGACGATGGTGTCGGCGTCCATGCCGCCCAGACCCTGGCCGGGGAATCCTGGCCCGAAAACGTCACCATCATGGAAGCGGGCACCTTCACCCAGGATGTCTTCTATCTGTTCAAGGGCTTCGCCCATGTGCTCATCCTGGACATCGTCCACGGCCATGCCGGGCCCGGCACGGTCTATCGCCTGAGCGAGAGCCAGCTGGTGGACAACGAGAAACAGCGCCTCTCCATCCACGACATCGACCTGCTGGATTCCCTGCGCATGGCCGAGATGCTCCACGGCTCCCGTCCCAGACTTACCGTCATGGGCATGGAGCCCGCGGACTACACGTCCTGGAGCATGGAGCTTTCCCCGGCCGTGCGGGAACGCTTCCCCGCCTATCTGGACGAGGTCCGCAGGGAGATTTTGCGCCTGTCCCGCCAATACGCCGGGAACGATCCCGGCACTACCTGCTAACCATCGAGGAAGAGTCATGTGTCTTGCCATTCCGGCCCAGGTGGTCGAACTCCAGGAACAGGGCATGGCCCGCGTGCGCGTGGGCGAAAGCCAGACCTACCTTACCGCCTCCATGCTCCTGCTGCCCGAGCCGCCCAGGGTCGGTGATTATGTCATCGTCCATGCGGGCTTCGCCCTGCACAGCCTCACGCCCGAGCAGGCCCAGGAGAGCCTGGCGGCCCTGCGCGAGGTGGCCGAGGCCATCGAAGGCCAGAAACCCCTGTTCTGATCCGCAGCGACAGCAAAGGGCTTTCCCGCGGGAAAGCCCTTTTCGTCATCCGGCAGCGGGGATGGGCTCCCGCCGGTGCACGCCCGCGGCCTGCTCCCCCGCCGTCCGCCGCCCTTGCCGGTCCCCTTCCCTGCCGGTCGCTGCGGCCTTCGGCCCGTCCGGCAAAGCCCGCTTCCGCAGGTGCCGGGCGGCACTCGTGCCGCCGGCCGCATTTTCCCGCGGAAAAGCAGGACAGGGCGGCCTTTCCTGCCGCCCTTTCCTTGACTTTGCAAACGTATTTGCCGAAACTTAGGCGCTTTTTACATTGCCTGAGGAGCCAGCATGAGCGACTATAAAAAAACCCTGAATTTGCCCAAGACCGCCTTCCCCATGAAGGCCAATCTTGCCAGCGCGAGCCCCAGCAGCTCAAGCAGTGGGAAGAAACCAAGGCCTATGAGGCCATGATCGAAAACTGCACCGGCAAGGGCGCGTTCGTCCTGCATGACGGCCCGCCGTACGCCAACGGTCATATCCACATGGGCACGGCCCTGAACAAGATCCTGAAGGACATCGTGGTCAAGTCGCGCAACATGCAGGGCTACCGCGCCCACTATGTGCCCGGCTGGGACTGCCACGGCCTGCCCATCGAGCACAAGGTGGAACAGGAACTGAAGGAAAAGAAAAAGACCCTGCCCGCCCATGTGGTGCGCAAGATGTGCCGCGACTACGCCGGCAAGTGGATCGACATCCAGCGCAAGGAATTCAAGCGCCTGGGCGTGCTGGGCGACTGGGACGCCCCCTACAAGAGCATGAACCCCGCCTATGAGGCCGCCACGGCCCACGAACTGGCCAAATTCGTGGACAGGGGCGGCGTGGTGCGCGCCAAGAAGCCCATCTACTGGTGCTGCTCCTGCCATACGGCCCTGGCCGAAGCCGAAGTGGAATACGGCGACCACACCTCGCCCTCCATCTTCGTGCGCTTCGCCCTCAACGACGCCGACCTGGCCCGGCGCATCCCCGGCGCCGACCCGTCCCGCGCCTATGTGGTCATCTGGACCACCACGCCCTGGACCCTGCCGGACAACATGGCCGTCTGCCTGCACCCCGAATTCACCTATGTGCTGGTGGAGACCGGCGGCTGCCAGTACCTGCTGGCCGAAGAGCTGCTGGAAGGCTGCGCCGCGTCCTTCGGCTGGGAAGACGTGAGCGTGGTGGGCCGCGCCACCGGCCAGGAACTGGAAGGCCTCATGGCCCGCCACCCCTTCTATGACCGCCAGTCCCCCCTGATCCTGGGCCGCCACGTGACCCTGGATGCCGGTACCGGCTGCGTCCACACCGCTCCCGGCCACGGCCGCGAGGACTACGAAGTGGGCCTGGCCTACAAGCTGGACGTCTATTCGCCCCTGGACGACGCGGGCCGCTTTTTGCCGTCCGTGGAATTTTTCGCCGGTCTCAACGTCTTTGAGGCCAACCCCAGGGTCATCGAAAAGCTGACCGAAGTGGGCGCCCTGCTCAAGACCGCCAGGATCAGCCACTCCTACCCGCACTGCTGGCGCTGCAAGCAGCCGGTCATCTTCCGTGCCACCACCCAGTGGTTCATCAGCATGGAAAAAGAACGACCTGCGCAAGAAGGCCCTCAACGCCATCGACACCAAGGTGCAGTGGATCCCGCCTGGGGCCGCGACCGCATCTACAACATGATCGAGTCCCGTCCCGACTGGTGCATCTCGCGCCAGCGCCAGTGGGGCGTGCCCATCATGGCCCTGCTCTGCAAGGACTGCGGCGAAGCCTGGAACGACGCCCAGTGGATGCACGAGATGGCCGACCGCTTCGCCAAGCACCCCACGGGCTGCGACTACTGGTATGAAGCCCCCCTGGAAGAGATCGTGCCCGAAGGCCTCACCTGCCCCCACTGCGGCGGCCGGCACTGGGAAAAGGAAGACGACATCCTCGACGTGTGGTTCGACTCCGGTACCAGCTTCGCCGCCGTGCTGGAGACCCGCCCCGAGCTCTCCGCGCCTGCTGACCTCTATCTGGAAGGCTCGGACCAGCACCGCGGCTGGTTCCACAGCTCCCTGCTGGTGGCCGAGGGCACCCGCAATGTTCCGCCCTACAAGGCCGTGCTGACCCACGGCTATGTGGTGGACGGCGACGGCCGCAAGATGTCCAAATCCATCGGCAATGTCATCGCCCCGCAGGAGCTCATCGACAAATACGGCGCCGAGATCGTGCGCCTGTGGGTCTCCTCGGTGGAATACCGCGAAGACATCCGCATCTCGGACCAGATCCTGGGCCGCCTGGTGGATGCCTACCGCCGTATCCGCAACACCTGCCGCTTCATCCTGGGCACCATCAACGACCTGACCCGCGCCGACCTGCTGCCCCTGGACCAGCTGCTGCCCCTGGACCGCTACGCGCTCCATGCCGCCGCCCAGGTGCATGACCGCGTGCAGGATGCCTACATGACCTATGATTTCCACAAGGTCTACCACAGCCTGCACAACTACTGCGTGACCGACCTCTCGGCCGTGTATCTGGACATCCTCAAGGACCGCCTGTATTCCTCCGCCCCTGCCGCCACGGAACGCCGCTCGGCCCAGACCGCCCTGTACCACCTGCTCTGCCTGCTGGTGCGCGACATGGCGCCGGTGCTGTCCTTCACCGCCGAAGAGATCTTCCACCACCTGCCCAACGACCTGCGCGACGACGTGCCCACGGTCTTCGCCCTGCCGCCCGTGGACAGCAGGCCCTATCTGCTGGAAGACGGCGTGCGCGACGACTGGAACGTGCTGCTGGCCGTGCGCGGCGCCGTGACCCGCGCCATCGAGCCCCTGCGCCGCGACAGCGTGGTGGGCCATTCGCTGGATACCAGCGTGACCCTCTATGTGGCCGACGAGCTGCGTGAACGCCTGGAAGGCCTGCACACCGACCTGCGCGCCTTCTTCATCGTCTCGCAGCTGCATCTGGCGCCCCTGGCCGCAGCTCCGGCCGACGCCGTGCAGGACGCCGAAGTGGCCGGCCTGGCCGTGGGCGTGGCCAAGGCCGCCGGTGAAAAGTGCGAACGCTGCTGGATCTACAGCACCGAACTGGGCAGCGATCCCGCGCATCCCACCCTCTGCCCCCGCTGTGCCAAGGTCATGGCGGAACTGCCCGAGGCGTAATGCGAAAATATACGATCCTGGCGGCTACGGCCTGCTGGCGCTGGTGCTTGACCAGCTGACCAAATGGTGGGCCGTGGCCGCCATCGATCCCCTGCACCCCGTGACGGTCATCCCCGGCCTGCTGGATCTGGTGCTGGTCCACAACCGGGGCGCGGCCTTCGGCTTTTTGAACCGCTCCGACATCCAGTGGCAGTTCTGGCTGTTCCTGGGCGCGACCGTGGTGGCCGCCGCGGCCATCGTGGCCCTGCTGCGCAGCTCCCGCTTCAATGCCTGGCTCAGCGCCGCTCTGGGCCTGGTGCTGGGGGGCGCGCTGGGCAATCTGGTGGACCGCATCCGCTTCCGGGCGGTCATCGACTTCGTGGATGTCTATGTGGGGCAGTGGCACTGGCCCGCCTTCAATGTGGCGGACATGGCCATCTGCATCGGCGCCATCCTGGCCTGCATCGTCATCTGGCGTACCCCGGAAGCCCCGGAAAAGCGCAAGGAGAAAAAATCATGACCTTCGCCTGGTGGCATGTCCTGGTGGCCCTGATCCCCATCCTGCCCAACCTCTGGAGCATCTGGCACATCTGGAACCACCGCTTCTCTTCCTTCCAGCAAAAGGCCGTCTGGCTGGTCATCGCCGTGTTCCTGCCTGTGCTGGGGGGCCTGATCTATATTTTCGCCGGTCGCAGGCACGCCGGTGAAAAAATTTAAAACGGGAGACCAAGACTCTATGAACAGCAAACGTCTTCTTCCTCTGTGTGGCCTGATCTGCGCCACCGCCATGCTGGGCGCTTGCGTGGGCCAGAGCAGCAGCAGTGCTGCCAACGAAAGCATGTATCTTGAGCAGCGCGTGCAGGAGCATGATGCCCTGCTGCGCCAGATGCAGCCCGCCCAGGCCGAGGTCTGGAACCAGGTGCAGGCCATGCGCCAGGAACTGAACACCCTCAAGGGCCTGGTGGACGACCTGAAGAACGTGGGCGGTGCCGCGGCCCTGGCGGAACGCGTGCGCGCCCATGATGCCGCCCTGCGCCAGGTGGAGACCAGCATGGCCCTCAACCTCAACCTGGGCGAGCCCATGCCCGCTGCCGGCGCCGCGCCCGCCCATGCCGCCGCGCCCCAGGCCAATGCGCCCCTGTTCCAGCCGCAGCAGAACCCCTATGCGGCACCCGCCGCCGGTGCCGCGGCCCGGTGCTGCCGCCGGTGCCGCCGCCGGTCTGGCCACCGGCCCTTACGGAGATGCCGCCGCTGCCCCTGCCGCCGCTCCGGCCGCCACGGGCAGCACCTGGGGGCAGCCCACGCCCCAGCCCGAAGCCAAGCCCGCTGCGAAGAAGGACCTGTCCCTGGCCCTCTATGACGCGGGCCTCAATGCCTTCACGGCCCGCAAGTACGATGAGGCCCAGCGCTCCTTCGCCGATTTCATGAAGAACTATCCCACGCACAGCATGGCCCCCGACGCGCAGTACTATCTGGCCGAGTGCTACTTCCAGCGCAACCAGTTCCCCGATGCCGCCCTGGCCTACGATACGGTCATCACCAAGTTCGCCAAAAGCTCCCGGGCGCCGGGCGCCTACCTGAAGCAGGGCATCTGCTTCAGCAAGATGAACCAGAAGGCCGCCGCCAAGGCGCGCATGAACGAGCTCATCAAGAAGTACCCCAACTCGCCCGAAGCGGCCCGTGCCAAGACCTTCCTCAAGACCAACAAGTAGGACACGCGCCTGACGGATACGGCAAAGCCGGTGGCCTCTGGCCACCGGCTTTTTTCATGCCCGCCGCCGGGGAATGCGCGTGGGGAACGGCCCGTCCCGTGGCGGGCATCCGTGCGGGCAGGAGCCGGGGATGCGGGTGGGCAGACAGCCCGGGCCGGGCAGGATGCCGGACGCTGCGCTCCCTTGTCCGGTCCGGGCTGGCGCTGATGCTGCATCGTTGCGCCCCAAAGACGAAGGGCCCCGTTGCCGGGGCCCTGTCTGGTGCGTTTGGTGTGGAGGTTTACGGGTTTCGAGGAGGGGATGAAGAAGGAAGGTCGTTATGACGTCAATGCTGTCTACTGCCCCAGTTCGTGGCGCAGCCAGCTCTTGATGGCGGGGGTGGGTTCGCTGATGCCGCGCCACTTGCCGTGCACGGATTCGTATTCGGGCAGCAGGTGGGAAGGCAGCGGCATGGTGAACAGGTCTTCAGCGTTTTCGGAATTGCGGCGCACCAGACGGATGACGGGCTCCTTGCCCCAGCTGTCCACCACAAAGTAGTGGGACACATCTTCCTTGGAGCGCACGGGCGGATATTCGGAATGCCAGTCGTTGTTGCCCCATTCAAGATACATGGTCACGGCGTGCTCGGGGCTCAGGTTCCAGGAGATATCGTAAAGAGCATAATCTTGCAGGCGGTTCATATACTCCTCCATGTGCTTTTTTTGAATAGTAATGATTCTTAATTAAAAAATCAATACCTAGCGCAAAAATAAGTAATATTTTTTTATTCTCAAAGCATTCCAGGCTGTTGGGGAAGGAAGCTCCGCGTGCAAAGCTGTTTTTCCGCGTCGTCTTCCCTTTATCCGCGGGCCCGGGACGTGTATGCTGGCTCCGCGCCGGGACGATCCGGCGCCGCAGACAAAGGAGTCAGCATGGACGTCAACAAGGTTTTGCAGGAACTCAAGGCCCGCCCCGGCTTCACCGATCATGTGGGCATGATGCTGGTACACAACGGCGTGGTCCGCGGCTGGTCGCGCAAGGATCACGCGCCGGTCAGCTCCGTCACCGTCAGCCATGACCAGGCCAAAATGGACGCCATCTGTCATGAGATGGAGCAGCGGCCCGGCATCTTCGCCATCGTGGCCCAGGCCAATGAAGGCGAATTGCAGCCCGGTGACGACCTGCTCCTGCTGGTGGTGGCCGGTGACATCCGCGAGAACGTCAAAGCCACCTTTGCCGAGCTGCTGGACCGCATCAAGTCCGAAGCCGTCATCAAACAGGAGCACGGCCCGGAAGCCTAGGGCCCGCACCGCTATCGGAGGAGGGGCCGCGCCGCAGGGCCGATGGCGACAAGGCGCAGGCGCACGATGGCCACCGCAGGGCCGGTCTGCGCGGCCGCAGCCCCTGCATCATCCCCGCCTGCGGCTGTGGCCGGTCCCCCGCGGGGCCCCTTCCCCTTCTTCCTCGCCCCGGCGTGTTCCGTAAAGCAGCGCTCCCGCGGCACGGCAGGCCCTCCCTGCCCGGGACGTTGACCGCCCGCCGGGGAAAGCCCCGGCGGCGTTTTGCACGGCCATCCCGTGCTTCCGGCAGGGGCAGCGGCGGCGTTTTCCCCCGCCCGTGAGGGCATTTTCCTCCCCCGGTGCATTGCCAAAGCCGTGTTTTGACCTTACTTCTACGGCATGCGCGACCGTTTGTGACGCCCGGCCCCCGGTGCCGGGCCCTTTCACGCACGGCCAGTCCGGCTTTTTTCTGGATGCACGCGGCCGCGCGCCTGCCCCGGGGCAGGCCATCCCGCCAAACGAGGAGAACGCATGTTCGGTTTCATTTTCAAAAAGATTTTCGGCAGCAAGAACGACCGCTACCTGCGCCGCCTGCGCCCCATCGTGGCGCGCATCAACGCGCTCGAACCCCAGATGCAGGAACTGGCCGACGAGGATTTCGCCCGGCGCATGGCGGAATACCGCCAGCAGGTGCAGGCCGGTGAACGCACCCTGGACGACCTTCTGCCCGAAGTCTTCGCCCTGGTCCGCGAAGCCTCCCGCCGGGTCATGGGCATGCGCCACTATGACGTGCAGCTGGTGGGCGGCATCGTGCTGCACCGCGGCAAGATAGCCGAAATGAAGACCGGCGAGGGCAAGACCCTGGTGGCCACCCTGCCCGTGGCCCTCAATGCCCTGTCCGGCAAGGGCGTGCATGTGGTGACCGTCAACGACTACCTGGCCAGCCGTGACGCCCAGTGGATGGGCAAGCTCTACAATTTCCTGGGCCTTTCCGTGGGCGTCATCGTCAACGGCCTTGACGACCAGGCCCGCAAGGAGGCCTACGGCGCCGACATCACCTACGGCACCAACAACGAGTTCGGCTTCGACTATCTGCGCGACAACATGAAGTTCTACGCCACGCAGCTGGTGCAGCGCGGCCACAACTACGCCATCGTGGACGAAGTGGACTCCATCCTCATCGACGAGGCCCGTACCCCGCTCATCATCTCCGGCGCTTGACGAGAGCGTGGGCATGTACCGCGCCATGGACCAGATCGTGCGCCAGCTGGGCCCCGAGGACTACACCGTGGACGAGAAGGCCCGCACCGCCATGCTCTCCGAGGAAGGCGTGGCCCACTGCGAGGCCCTGCTGCATGTGGACAACCTTTTCGACCCGGCCAACATCACCCAGCAGCACTGCATCCTGCAGGCCCTGAAGGCCCATCACGTCTTCAAGCGCGACGTGGACTACATCGTGCAGAACGACAAGGTGGTCATCGTGGACGAGTTCACGGGCCGCCTCATGGACGGCCGCCGCTATTCCGACGGCCTGCACCAGGCCCTGGAAGCCAAGGAGAACGTCACCATCGCCGCCGAGAACCAGACCCTCGCCTCCATCACCTTCCAGAACTATTTCCGCATGTACGACAAGCTGGCGGGCATGACCGGCACGGCCGATACCGAAGCCGTGGAATTCCACCAGATCTACAATCTGGAAGTGGTCTCCATCCCGCCCAACAAGCCCATGCAGCGCAAGGACTACCCCGATCTCATCTACCGCACCCGCAAGGAAAAGTACGATGCCATCATCGAGGCCATCCGCGAGCTGTACGAAAAAGGCCAGCCCGTGCTGGTGGGCACCATCTCCATCGAGACCTCGGAGATGCTCTCCCAGCGCCTGAAAAAGCTCAACATCCCGCACAACGTGCTCAACGCCAAACAGCACGCCCGTGAAGCCGAGATCGTGGCCCAGGCAGGCCAGAAAGGCCGTGTGACCATCGCCACCAACATGGCCGGCCGCGGTACCGACATCGTGCTGGGCGAGGGCGTGCTGGAGCTGGGCGGCCTGCACATCCTGGGCACCGAACGCCACGAGAGCCGCCGCATCGACAACCAGCTGCGCGGCCGTTCCGGCCGTCAGGGCGACCCCGGCTCCTCCCGCTTCTACCTTTCGCTGGAAGACGACCTCATGCGCCTGTTCGGCTCCGACCGCATCAGCGGCCTCATGGAGAAGCTGGGCCTCAAGGACGGGGAGGCCATCGAGAACGCCATGGTCACCCGTGCCGTGGAAAACGCCCAGAAGCGCGTGGAAGCGCACCACTTCGAGATCCGCAAGACCCTGCTGGATTACGACAACGTCATGAACCAGCAGCGTGAGGTCATCTATGCCCTGCGCCGCGACATGATGGTGGAAGAAGACCTGGAACCCGTGCTGAGCGAGTTCCGCAACGATATCCTGGACGACGCCTACACGCCGCTGGAACAGGCCGATAGCGAAACGGCCGCCGAACTGCGCAAGGCCCTGCAGGCCCGCCTGGCCGATGTCTTCAACCTGGGCCGCGTGCTGGCGGCCGATGCCCCCGTGCCCGACCGCGCCGGCTGCGAGGAATGCATCCACCAGATCTTCCGGCAGCTGCGCGAAGAGGCCGGCCCCTGTATCAGGACATCCTGCGCTATTTCCTGCTGGAAGAACTGGACCGCACCTGGAAGGAACACCTGCGCAACATGGACGCCCTGCGTGACGGCATCGGCCTGCGCGGCTACGGCCAGAAGGACCCCAAGCTGGAATACAAGCGTGAGGGGCTTCGAGATGTTCCAGGCCATGCTCTTCCAGATCCGCGAAGGCGTGTTCCGCGCCCTGACCCGCGTGCATGTGCAGCCTGCCGAGCCCGCGCCCGCCGAGGGTGCCGCGGAAGAAGGCCATGCCCAGGACGAAGCCCCGCAGCAGGAAGCCCCCAGGGCCAAACCCACCCTGAGCCTGCGCCACAAGGAGAGCGACGACCTGGCCTACTCCGGCAGCCAGACCACGGATGCCGGCAACCAGCCCGCCAGGGCCAAGCCCCGCGTGGGCCGCAATGACCCCTGTCCCTGCGGCAGCGGCAAAAAGTACAAGAAGTGCTGCGGCATGGGCAAGGCCTAGCCGCCGCTCCTGACCATCACTGACAAAAAAAGCGGGCCCCTCGTGAGGGGCCCGCTTTTTTTGCCGCCGGCGGAGGCCGTACGGCAGACAGGAGCAGACAGACAAAGATAACGGGCGGAAGGACGGCGGTGCGGGACGCTCCCGTCACGGGAGCCGGGCCGGACGGACCGGGCCCGTGCACACGCCGGACCTGCCAAAGCGCCCCGGGGGAGGATGGCCTGCCCGGGGCCCCCTTTGCCCAGGCCGCTCAATGCAATTTTTTCAACTAAGTAAAGAAGATCAGCTCTCCCTCCCCAGAGGACGCTCGCCGCATGTGCCCGCGCTCATCTGAAAAAGCGCGCTGGGGCAAGGATGGGGCTTGGAGAAAGGGAACCCCTTCTCGCGCGGGCAGCGACCGAATGGCGGCCCGCAGGGCCGTGCCCGTTAGCGATGAAGGGGCTTTACGGGCATCGACAGCGAGATGAGGGGCTTTCCTTCCCCCAAAAACAAGCCGGGACAGGTCAACAGGCCCTAGCAGGGCAGGCCGCGCCGGGCGCGCATCTCGCGCAGGCCTTCCAGCACGCTGTAGGGCACGCGCAGGGAGCCGTAGCCCGTGCCCAGACGGATGCGGGGCTTGTTGGTGCCGTGATAGTCCGAGCCGCCGCTGACGCCCAGGCCGTAACGCCGGGCCAGCTCCAGGCAGCGCCGGGAGGCGGCCTCGGAGTGTTCGCTGTGATAGGCCTCGATGGCGGTGAGCCCGCAGGGCAGGAGGCGTTCGATGAAGGCCTCCAGCCAGCCGTCAGGCAGTTTCTGCAACATGGGATGGGCCAGGCAGACCGTGGCCCCCAGCGAGGAAAGGACGCCCACGGCCTCTTCGGGCTGCAGGACCTCCTTGGGCAGATAGGCCCGGCCGTAATAGCCCAGATATTCCCTGAAGGCCTCGCTGACGTCCTTCACATAGCCCTTGCGGACCAGCACGGCGGCGATGTGCGGGCGCCCCACGCTCTCGCCGCGGGCCTCGTGCAGCACCTCATCGAGCGTGATCTCCACGCCCAGGCCCTGGAGCTTTTCCACGATGCGGATATTGCGCTCGCTGCGCTTGCCGCGCAGATACTTGAGCCTGTCCTGCAGGGGCGCCAGGTCCCGGGGCAGCCACAGGCCGAGCACATGCATCTCGCCCAGCTCCGTACTGGTCGACAGTTCGCATCCACGCACGAATTCCAGCCCCAGCTCCCGGGCCGCGGCCTCGGCTTCGTCCAGACCGGAGACCGTGTCGTGATCGGTCACCGCCACCGCCGCCAGCCCCTGGGCATGGGCATTGCGCACGAGCTGCCCGGGGCTGTCCGTTCCGTCAGAAGCCTGTGAATGCGTATGTAAATCAATGAATTGCATGCTTTCATCCATGATAGTTATCTTTTTCTTTTCAAGTAAACTACGACTTTATGAAAAAAAAGCAAGCCGCTCACCGCTGCCGCAAGATAGGCGCTGCCCCGCAGGTCACGCTTTCCGGCAGGCGTTCCCGGCAGCTTTGGCTTGAAGAACAGACAGCAACACGCTATGCTTTTGCCCTCGAAAAACAGGGAGGCACCGCCCCCAAGACAAGGAAACATCATGATGAACACACAGGAATTGCTGCAGATCCTGGCCTGCCCCCGCTGCATGGGCTCCCTGGAGCCCCTGCCTTCCGCCGGGCATGCCGAAGGTCTGGCCTGCCCGGCCTGCAACGTGGTCTATCCCGTGCGTGACGATATCCCCATCATGCTGGTGGACGCCGCTGTGGAGCGCGCCCGCTGGGATGAGGAACACAAGGGGTAGGGCCGCCCATGCGTCTGCTCATCGCTTCCGACCTGCACGGCTCGCTGGACAGTCTGCGCTTCCTCTGCGACACGGCCCGACGGCTGGCGCCCGACATGCTGGTGCTGCTGGGCGACCTGGTCTATCACGGCCCGCGCAACCCCCTGCCCGGCGGCTATGATACCCGCGCCGTGCTGGATGAACTGGACCGCCTGAACCACCTCCCCTGCCCGGTCACCGCCGTGCGCGGCAACTGTGATGCCGAGGTGGACATCATGCTCACGCCTTTCGCCGTCTCGGAAAACGCCTGGATAGAAGCCGATGCCCTGCGCATCTTCGCCAGCCACGGCCACCGCCTGCCGGAAAACCCGCCCCTGCCGGGCTTTGCCCCGGGCACGGTCATCCTGCGCGGCCATACCCACATCCCGCGCGGCGAGAGCCTGGACGGCCTGCACTTCTGGAACCCCGGCTCCCTCAGCCTGCCCAAGGGCGGTTCCCCCCGCAGTTACGGCCTGTACGAGGACGGCTGCTTCCACGTTTACGACATGGAAGGCAGGGAAGTGCTGCGCCACTGGCCCCGCCAGAACTGGCCCCATCAGGCGGGCCGATGAACGCGGTCCCGCTCCGGCCCCTCTTCGTCCTGCGGCCCGGCATCCGTCTGGTGCTGGCCTCCGCCTCGCCGCGACGCCGCCAGTTCATGGACGAATGGGGCCTGCCCTATACCGTCGTCCGTCCCGCGGGGGTGGAGCCGCGCCCCGGGCACGGGGAATCGCCCGCCGCCTACGCCATCCGCGCCGCCACGGCCAAGGCGCGGGCCGTGGCCGCCTCGGCGGATGCCGGGGCTGACGGCCTGATCCTGGCCGCCGACACCGTGGTGGCCCTGGACAGCGACATCCTGGGCAAGCCCGCCGACGACACGGACGCCCTGGACATGCTGCGGCGCCTTTCCGGCCGGGGGCACGAGGTCATCACCGGCGTCTGCTGCCTTTTCCCTGACGGGAGCAGCGCGGGCTTTGCCGATACCAGCGCCGTCCGCTTCCACGCCTGGCCGGACGACGTGCTCCCGCGCCTATGTGCGCAGCGGCGAACCGGCCGACAAGGCCGGGGCCTATGCCATCCAGGGCCAGGGGGCCTTTCTGGTGGAAAGCGTGCACGGTTCCTGGTCCACGGTGGTGGGCCTGCCGGTGAGCCGTCTGGCCGCCCTGCTGCTGGAAGGGGGCTGGATGCGCTCCGAGGCCTGATCCCTTCCGTTTCCCCATCCTGCGTTCCCGGGCGGTCTCGTCGAGAGGCCGCCCTTTCCTTTTCGCCTGTCCGCTGTCCGCCACGCCGGGGCCACTGCCGCCGGCCCGGGCGTCCTGCCCCGAAAAATGCCCCCTGCCCCTGGGGAACGGAAAAATTTTTTAAAAAATTTCATAAAAAACAGGCCGTAATTGGGATTTATTTCACGATCTCCCATCCCCGTGCACAACGGCGCCTGCTGCCGTTTCGCGGCGGCAGCTTTCCCCACCTTGTCCTTTTTTTCTCCACAATGACTGGTAGCACAAACAGTTTTCTGGCCCTTGACGCCCGTAAAAAATCACTTTACGCCGGTAGCATGGATGATTTTCCACTGTTGTCTGCAGTCTTAAGCTTATGGAGTTGCCATCATGTCCCAGGAACGGATTACCACTCTCTTAACCGAGAAGCGTAGCTACCTCCCCCCCGAGCACGGCAAATCGTCCGCGTGGATCTGCGGTCAGGACGAAGCCGACGCCATCTGCCGGCGAGCTCTGGAAGACCCCAATGACTTCTGGGGTGCACGCGCATCGCAGCTGATCCACTGGTTCAAGCGCTGGGACAAGGTACTGGAGGCCGACGAAGCGCGGCACAAGTACAGATGGTTCACCGGCGCCAAGCTCAACGCCGCCTTCAACTGCATCGACCGTCACCTCATCTCCGGCCGCCGCAACAAGGCCGCCCTCATCTGGCAGGGCGAAAAGGAAATGGACGTGCGCTGCTTCACCTACCAGATGCTCTATACCGAGGTCTGCCGTGTGGCCCACGCCCTGAGCTCCCTGCACATCAACAAGGGCGACCGTGTGGCCCTGTACATGCCCATGATCCCCGAGCTGGTCATCGCCATGCTGGCCTGCGCGCGCATCGGCGCCATCCATACGGCCATCTTCTCCGGCTATGCCGAGGGCGGCGTGCGCAGCCGTATCCAGGGCTCCAAGGCCAAGGTCGTCATCACCGCCGATGCCGCCATCCGCGCCGGCAAGATCAAGCCCCTCAAGGCCAACCTGGACCCCATCCTGGAAAAGTGCCCCTCCGTGGCCCACGTGGTGGTGGTGAACCACGCCGACCTCTACGACGTGAAGATGACCCCCAACCGCGACATCTGGTGGCATGACCTCATCGAGGACTTCACCCTGGACGTGGACTTTCCCTGCGAGCCCATGGACGCCAACGACACGCTCTTCCTGCTGCATACCAGCGGCAGCACCGGCAAGCCCACGGGCATCATGCACTCCACGGGCGGCTACCTGACCTATGCGGCGCATACCACGCAATGGGTCTTCGACATGCGCGACGACGACGTCTACTGGTGCACGGCCGACATGGGCTGGATCACCGGCCATACCTACGGCGTGTACGGGCCGCTGGCCCTGGGCGCCACGGTGGTGATGTTCGAGGGCGTGCCCACATGGCCCAAGCCCGACCGCTACTGGCGCATCGTGGAAAAATTCCGCGTCAACATCCTCTACACGGCCCCCACGGTCATCCGCTCCCTCATGCGCCTGGGCGAAGCCTGGGCCGAGCGCTATGACCTGCGCACCCTGCGCATCCTGGGCTCCGTGGGCGAACCCATCAACCCCGAGGCCTGGCACTGGTACCACAAGAACATCGGCGGCAGCGAGCTGCCCATCGTGGACACCTGGTGGCAGACCGAGACCGGCGGCGCCATGATCAGCCCCCCCTGCCCTACGCCACCAAGCTCAAGCCCGGCTCGGCATCGCGGCCCCTGCCCGGCATCGACGCGGCCGTCATGGGCGGCAGCGCCACCCGCGACGGGGAAGACGGCGACGGCTCCGCCCGCAGCGGCCATCTGGTCATCCGCAGGCCCTGGCCCGGCATGATGCAGGGCGTGTACAACGACGAGGAAAAGTACCAGTCCTACTTCTCGCGCTTCGGCTGCTACGAGTCCGGCGACGGCGCCGAGGTGGACGAGGACGGCTACTTCTGGATCCTGGGCCGCGTGGACGATTCCATCAACGTTTCCGGCCACCGTCTCTCCACCGCCGAGATCGAGGCCGTGCTGGCCTCCTGCCCCGAAGTGGCGGAAGCCGCCGTGGTGCCCATGCCCCATGCCCTCAAGGGCGAAGGCATCTACGCCTATGTCGTCACCCGTGACGAAGTGCCCTGGAGCGACGACGTGCGCAAGAAGCTGCGCGACACCGTGCGCCGCGACATCGGCGCCCTGGCCTCTCCCGAATACATCCAGTTCGTGGAGGCCATGCCCAAGACCTGTTCCGGCAAGGTCATCCGCCGCATGCTGCGCAAGATCGCGGGCAACGTCTACGACGACCTGGGCGATACCACGGCCCTGGCCAAGCCCGACGTGCTCGACCACATCATCATCGGCCACCGCAACCTGCTGCAGGGCCAGCACGAGACGGCCAACCTGCCCGATGAGGACCAGCCCAAGGAATAGGTCCTCCTCCGCTCCCCGACAAAAAAGACCATCCGCTGCGGGTGGTCTTTTTTTTGCCCGCGGTCCTCCTGCAGGATGCCTTCCCCTTGCGGAGCGGCCGGCCCCCCAGGCCGCGACGGCCGCCCCGGGGTTCAGGCATCGCTGTCGCGTCCCTCCGCACGCGTCTCCCGCAGCATGCGCCAGAACTGGCGGCACTCCTCGGGATAGGAGGCCAGCAGGAAACACAGGGCCAGGATCACCAGCGCCAGCAGACACAGGGCCAGACAGACGATCTGGGCCAGGGCCAGCAGGGCCGCCAGGGCCGCCAGCAGGCCCGTCCCCCCCATGACCAGACGCCGGATGCCTCCGGCCAGCAGGGCCCGCCACCGGGGGATGCCTGCCACCGGGGCGGCGGGCAGGGCCGTTCTCCTGTCGGAAGGACGCTCCATGCGACGATCCTTACAGGGCCTTGCGGCGTTTCCAGACGTGATCGGCCAGCAGGGCGGTGAACACGGCGCCGGTCAGCACATGGGCCGTTTTGTTGCCGGCAAGGCCCAGCACCACCGACGCGCCCAGCGCCCCCAGCATGATGCGCATGGCCAGTTTGCGCCCGCTGAGCTTTCTGGTCGCGGGCCGTGCGGGGGCAGTCAGGCTCCCTGTGGCGAGACAGACTTCTTCCATACTGAAACTCCTTTGGTAAGAGATTAAAATAAAAGGATAAAAATTTTTACATGGCCATCAAAAGAAAAAATGAAAGTGCTTTTCTTTTTTCTTGACACTCATCCTAGTTTACGCCATACTTCTTTGCAAGCCCGGAGTAGCGATGCGGCATGCCGGATCAGCCGCCCCCCAAGCCCGGTCGGGATCGTCCCGGCCGGATCGCACTGCTCAGGTATGCCGGTTCCTGCTCCGGGCCCGTACCAGCAAAGGAGAAGATCATGAGCGACATCATCAGCCTTCGTCAGATGCAGATCGGCCAGAGCGGCAGGATCGCCACGGTGGAAGCCCTGGGAGAAATGGGCCGCCGCATCCGGGACATGGGCCTGATCCCCGGGACCACCGTTTCCATCGTGGGCCGCGCGCCCCTCAAGGACCCCGTTGCGCTGCGCCTTTCCGGGGTGACCGTCACCCTGCGCAACAGCGAAGCCGACCACATCACCGTCGACGTCTCCCACTAGCCCCACTCTTCTCCCAACCGTGCGTCTTCTGCTGTCCGGGCCGTGCCAGAACATGGCCCGGATGGCCCTCTGTATCCTTTTACCTGTGCAAACGGAGGCACAAGCATGAACAACGGTCTGAAATACGGTCTTTTCTTCCTGGGTGGTCTGGCGCTGGGCGTCGTGGGCACCGTTGCCGTCACCCGCGGCAAGCTCGATCTCAAGCCCCTGGCCACCGACCTGGTGAGCCGCGGCATGGACATGAAAGACGCCATCATGAGCAAGGTGGAAGCCGTCAGGGAAGATATGGAAGACCTGGCCGCCGAAGCCCGTCAGGCCGCTGACAAGCGCAAGGCCGAAGCTGCCGATCCCCAGGCCTGATGAGGGGGCACGCGCATGCGCTTTTTTCTGGTTCATGAACTGAGCTGCCCCAACGGGGCCGGAAGGCTGCGTGCGCGTGCCTGCCGCCCCATGACGCAGGCGCAGGCCGAGATCCTGGCCGACACCCTGGATGCCATCGACGGCGTGGAAGGCGTGCGGGTCAACCCGCGCGTGCCCAGCGTCCTCGTGCTCTACCGGCATGCGCAGGCCCGGCAGGACGTGCTCCGCTCCCTGGCCGCCCAGGACGCCGGTGCCCTCAACGACGGCAGCGTCCTGTCCACCCTTACCCAGGAACTGGAAAGCAGCCTCGAACGGCACGCTTCCGGCAGCCGCCTGCCGGCCCATGAAGATGACGAGACGGGGGCCCAGGGGTTCGGCCCCCTGATGCGCTTCCTCTTCGTCCGTCCTTTCCTGCCGTTCAAGCTGCGTGTGGCCAGCAGCGTCATGGGGGGCCCTTCCCTTTTTGCGCAAGGGCCTCGCCTCGCTCCTCCAGGGCAAGCTCAATGTGGACGTGCTGGATGCCGCGGCCATCGGTGTTTCCCTGCTGCGGCGCGACTTCCGTACCGTCACGGTGCTGACCCTGCTGCTGGGGCTGGGCGAGGCCCTGGAATACTGGACGCGCCGCCGCTCCATGGCCAGCCTGACCGAGAGCCTGGCCCTCAATGTGGACACCGCCTGGGTGCTGGCCGATGGTGTGGAGACCAGCGTACCGCTCTCTGATGTGCGTGAAGGCGATCTGGTCGTGGTCCGCGACGGCGGTTCCATCCCCGTGGACGGCATCGTCGAGGACGGCGAGGCCGTGGTCAACCAGGCCAGCATGACCGGCGAGCCCCTGGGCGTGCCCCGCAGCAGGGGCGCTGCCGTCTACTCGGGCACGGTGGTGGAACAGGGGCACCTCGTCATCCGCGCCACCCATGTGGGCGACGGTACCCGCCTCAAGCAGGTGGTGCGCTTCATCGAAGAATCCGAGGCCCTCAAGGCCGGCATCCAGGGCAAGTTCGAACGCATGGCCGACATGGCCGTGCCTTTCACCTTCGCCCTGGCGGGCCTTGTGTGGCTCATCACCCGCAATCCCATGCAGGCGGCGTCCGTGCTGCTGGTGGACTATTCCTGCGCCCTGCGTCTTGCCACCCCGCTGGCCGTGCTGGCCGCCATGCGCGAAGGCGCGCGCCACGGTGTGGTCATCAAGGGCGGCCGCTTCCTGGAGGCCCTTTCCGAAGCCGATACCGTGGTCTTCGACAAAACGGGCACCCTCACCAATGCCAGCCCCGTGTGGTGGAGGTCATCCCCGCCGCAGGCCATGAGCGGGACGAGGTCCTGCGCCTCGCGGCCTGCCTTGAGGAGCACTTTCCCCATCCCGTGGCCCGGGCGGTGGTCCGCTGCGCCCAGGAGGAAGGCCTGCAGCATGAAGAGGAGCACGCCCAGGTGGAATACGTGGTGGCCCACGGCATCGCCTCCACCCTGTACGGCAAGGCCGTGCGCGTGGGCAGCCGTCACTACATCGAATGCGACGAAGGCATCGACCTTTCGCCCCTGGAGGCGGAGATCGACGCCCAGGCCCGGATGGGCCGTTCGCTGCTCTACCTGGCCATCGACGGCAAACTGGCCGGGTTCCTGGCCATCGAGGACCCCCTGCGTCCCGAATGCCCGCAGGTCCTCAGGCAGCTTGAGGAGCTGGGCTTCCGCCGCATCCTCATGCTCACCGGCGACGACGAGCGCACCGCCCGTGCCGTGGCCGGCAAGCTGGGACTCAAGGAATACCGCTCGCAGGTCCTGCCCGCCGACAAGGCCGACGTCATCGCCGACCTCACCGCCCAGGGCTGCAAGGTCCTCATGGTGGGCGACGGCATCAACGATGCCCCCGCCCTGTCCGCCTCCCATGTGGGCGTGGCCATGTGCGACGGCGCCGACCTGGCCCGCGAAGTGGCCAATGTGCTGCTCACCCGGCCTGACCTCAGCGGGCTCATCACGGCCCGGCTGCTGGGCAGGGCCACCCTGCGGCGCATCCACACCAACTTTGCGGCCACCATGCTGCTCAACAGCCTGTTCCTGGCCGGGGGCCTGCTCATGGTCCTGACGCCCGGCGTCTCGGCCCTGCTGCATAACCTGACGACCCTGGGCGTGACCCTCAATGCCATGCGGCCGCATCTGCCCGGCCGCCACGCCCGCCAGCTGGAGGCCGCCTGATGCTCGACAGCCTGCGCTTCGTGAAATACGTCCGCAGCTTCATGGACGGACGCGTGCGCGTCCGGCACCCTGCCCTGCGTGACGCGGCCATTGCCGGCAAGGCCCGCGCCGCCCTCCTGCGTGGACGGCGTGCGGGATATAGAACTCAATACCCTGAGCGGTTCGGCCCTCATCCTCTATGACAGCGCCCGTCTGTCGCAGGACAGGCTCATCGAGACCGGCTGCCGCTGGGCCGACTGGCTGGACAAGGCCGCACGCGGCCAGGCTGGCGAGATGCCGACGCTGTAAAAATGACGGACATCCCGGGGGAGAGACCTTTTGTGGACAAAAGGTCCTCTCCCCCGGGCCCCCTCTTCCAAAAAACTTTTTCAGGTACGGGCACCGGTCCCCGCCGCTGTCTCGTGGCCAGGGACATCCCGGCCTGACAGGGGCCCCTCCACATCGCTTCCTCCCTTGAACCCCAAGAAAAAGGACGCCGTGACGGCGTCCTTTTTTATGGCTTCGGACGGAAGGTCCACCGGCCTTAACCTTTTGTGTCAAAAAAACGGCTTTTTATTTGACACAAATAACGGTATGATACGTTGACTCACTTTCATTGGACACAAATACGCCGTCAGCAAAGGAACGCTCATGCCTGCGACGCCTTATCTGCCTCCTCTTCTCCCCCTGACAATTTCCGAGGATGCCTGGGAAGCTTCGGTATGCTGGAGTTCAATGCCGTTTCCTCTCTTGCGGAGCTCAACGGCATGATGCGATCCTCCGCCAAGGCCGATCTCTTCTGGCTCACCTGGCTGCTTCAGGAAGCACGGAGCTCCAATGTCATCGAAGGAACCGTCACAACTTTCGAAGAAATCCTGGGGGAAAACGCCGGGGTTGTCGTTCCCGCAGAACGCCAAGATGATGTCCGGGAAGTCATCAACTACAAAGAAGCCACAGAGGCCGGACTTCAGGCCATAAACAACGGACGGGATATTACGCTGTCCCTCGTCAAGTCTCTTCACGCGCTCCTCCTTGGAGGGACACGCGGAGAAAAGAAGAGCCCTGGACAATATCGCACTATCCAGGTCCACATTGGCCGTCCCGGCTCGACTCCTGATACGGCGACTTATATCCCGCCCGATCCCGTCCATGTCCCCGCCCTTCTGGAAAACTGGGAAAAATTCCTGCGCCGCGCTGACTTGAACCCTCTCATACAGGCCGCTGTCATGCACGCGCAATTTGAAATGATCCATCCTTTCTGTGATGGGAACGGCAGAATGGGACGCCTGCTCATCACCCTGCTGCTTGCAGAAAAAAAATTGCTGACCAAGCCTTGTTTCTATATGAGCGCCTATCTTCAGGAACACCGTACGGAATACTATACGGCTCTTGGGAACATTTCCCAGCAAGGAAGCTGGAAAGAATGGATAGAATTTTTCTCAATGCCGTCATCCTTCGCAGCAAGCATAACAAAGACCTGCTTACTGCCATGAACGATCTTTATGAGCAGTCCAAAAGTACTTTTCCTGCCATCACAGGATCAGCCAACGCTGTACAGATACTGGATTACATGTTTTCAAAGCCACTGTTTACCCAGCCTGATCTCCAAAAACATGTGGGCACGGCACGTACACGACAG
>VOFC01003006.1_pt1 | contig 27434 bp, 23 predicted proteins | sample 5384161 | NCBI WGS metagenome assembly VOFC01 (sample SAMN12384722, study PRJNA508395) | human gut metagenome | isolation source: healthy gut B | host: Homo sapiens | reverse complement strand
CTTTCGGCGATCGAGGGCAGGGAGATCAAATATTTCTGATCTTCGGAAGAGCCCAGGCCGTATACAGCAGTCCCGCAGGGCTGCTGTATTTTTTTGACGAATGAGTGAGCGATACGGCGGGGAAAATCATGCTATACGCTTTCGACTGTACGGGATGAGGTTGTTCAAATTCCTCCACACACGGCTTGCGACATCTGCGAGGCATTCCCGATGGCCAAAACCACCCCATCCCGAGGAACAATATCCCCGGCCGCCGATGCAGCCGGGATTATTCATGCAAACGGAGGATGTACTTTGGCTGCCCGCGGCCGGGATATGTGCAGACCTCGCAGTCGCGGCCGAAAGGGACGGACTACCTATATAAATGCGGGAAACCGCCCGATACTGCATGTCCGTGTAGGGAAAGATATGGAATACGGCAGTCCGGACTCTTTGCAGGATTTCAGGTATACGGCAGGCAGCAGCCCCTGCAAGGGCTGCTGCCTGTTATGTGAATCCCGATCCGAAGTGATTTCGATCCGTTTTCCCCGGGAAAATAAATATTTTCCAGCAGATATTATCCGGTGTCAGGAATCGGTTATTTACGAAAGCCCTCCCTCGGGAGGTATTTCCCGTATGCTTTCCGGACAGGTATTACCGAATCGAATCGACCACCTCGACGGTTACCGAATCCGTCACTTCGATTTCACCCGCTACGGGTGCCGCCGGCTGGTCGGTGTCGACTGGCCCCGGGAAGGTTTGGTTTTCGATCTCGTCGCGCAGTAACATCGACTGGAAATTGTCGCGCCGGATGGCCGCAATGACGACGATGACGATCACCGCCACGGCCACGATAATACCGATGAGTTTTTTAATCATTTTTCTGTGTATCGTTTAATATCCCGATGGCACGCACCACCACGTTGTCGACGGGATAGATGTTGGCGTAGAAGCCATTGTCCTCCAGCGCCGTGTTGCGGCCGATATAAGCCCTCAGCTGGGCCTCGATCAGCTTGGGAGCGACGCCCTTGCGTGCCGCATAGCGGATGAAATCCTCCACGAGGCCCTTGTCGCTGTCCAGCAACGCCTGGAGTTCGGGGATCGTCCTGACCTTGTTCAGAGCTTCGCGGTGACGGTCGGCATATTCGATCGTATAGCGGTAGAGGATGTTGCGCCCCGCCACCTCGACAAAATATTTCGTTACGTCGGTCGTATCGACCGGCACGAAGACGTCGGGCATGATACCGCCGCCGCCGTAGACTACCTTGCCGCCCGGAGTCACCCGTTTGAGCGAATCCGCGAAGTGGATGCTGTCGGCCGAGAAGAACTCGTTGTTCTTATACCGGTTCCAGATGTCCTCTTCGTAACTTTCGTCGTCGCCGATCGTATAGGGTTTCTGGATCGAGCGGCCCGTGGGCGTGTAGTAACGCGCCGTAGTAAGCCGCAATGCCGATCCGTCGCTGTATGGGATCTGACGCTGGACGAGTCCCTTGCCGAACGAACGGCGTCCAACAATCGTACCACGGTCGTTATCCTGCAATGCCCCGGCGAGGATTTCGCTCGACGACGCGCTTCCCTCGTCGATCAGCACCACGACCTCCATGTCCTGCGCGGCGCCTTTGCCGTCGGCGTATTCGCGCAGCTGTTTGTGCTGGCGGTCTTCCGTGTAGACGATCAGCTGGTCTTTGTGCAGGAATTCGTTGGCGACCATGATGGCCTGGTCGAGATAGCCGCCCGAGTTGCCCCTCAGGTCGAAGATGAGTTTGGTGGCGCCCTGCGCACGCAACGTGTCCAGCGATGCCTGCATCTCGTCGAAGGTCGTCCGTGCGAACTGTCCCAGCTTGATGTAACCGATGCCGTCGGCAATGCAGAACGCCGATTCTACGCTTTTGATCGGAATCTTGTCGCGAACGACGTCGACGCCCACCAGGTCGGAGATACCCTGGCGTCCCAGCCCGAGGTGTACGGTCGTGCCGCGCGGGCCGCGCAGTTTCTTCACCACGTCGCGCTGCGGGAGTTTCTGCCCCGCGACGAGCGTGTCATTGATCTCGATGATGCGGTCTCCGGCCTTGATGCCGGCCTTGTCGCTCGGGCCCTGCGGGATGACGTTCAGCACGATCACCGTGTCGGTAGCCATGTTGAAGACCACGCCGATGCCGTCGAATTCGCCTTCGAGCGGTTCGTTGATCTCCTGCATCTCCGATGCCGGAATATAGACCGAGTGGGGATCGAGCTCCTTGACCAGCAGCGGGATGACGTGCTCGGCAAGCGAATCCATGGCTACCGAATCGACATACTGGTTCTCGATGAGCGAAAGCGTATAGGTGAGCTTGTTGGTGGGCAGTGCCATCTGGCGGAGCATGCCTTTGATCTCCGAAGTGGTGCTGTTGCGGCCCATGTACTGTCCCAGCAACAGGCCCAATACGACGCCCGCTGCCAGCAGCAGCGGGAAGAGGACGGTGTATTTCGAGTTCTTATACATTTGCGTGTCATACGCCGGCCGGCGGCCGGACTATTTTTGCGGTTTTTCCTTGTTCTTGAACGTATACGTCAGGCCGACGCTCAGCAGCGTGCGGGTCTGCACGTCGAGGTTCTGCGCCCGGTTGTAGTAGAGCTGGAAACTTAACGACGTGGAGAGGTATTTTGTTGCCTTGATGTCGATCGTATTTTCCCAGCGCACGATCGGGTGGATCGGCAGGCGGGGCTTGGTCTTGATGTCGCTGCCTTTCTCCACCCAGTCGTCATATGCAATCCGGTATTCGGAATAGTCGCTGATCTTGTTCTTCTGACCGATGTCCGTGATCCAGCCGTAGAAGGAGTAGAGCGTCGTGCGGTAGCGCAGGAATCCCGTTTTGCCGAACGTGCGGTCGAAGTCGATCTGGATCGAGGAACCGCCCTCGTATTTCGACGTCTTGTCGGGATCTTCGATACCGTAGTTGAATCCGTTCGTTTTGCGGATCAGTTCGTTCTCCGCAAAGGTGGCATTCAGGGCGATCGGCGAGATGTTGACCACGATCGGGAATTTGGCCTTGGGGCTTTTATAGGTGATACCGAGCGAGATGTCGAGGTAACCCGGGGTCATAAATTTGCTCTTGAGGTGCTTCTTCTTCTGCTCGGTACGCGATTTGTAACCGTTGACGAACTGGCTGCGGAAATTCAGGATCGAACCGTACGACCAGTTGTCGGACATCTTGAACGACGGGGCGACGGAAATCACGAATTCGTCCTGGTTCTTGAACCAGATACCCTCGCTGTCGGTGTATTCGTTGCCTTCGTCATCTTTCTGGGTCGTTTCGACCTTCATGCGGTTGTAGCCGAGCTTGGCATTGAACTTGGTTTCGAGCGTGAAGAGGTTCTTCGTGAAGAGGTGGCGCAGCCCGAAAACCGCCGTCAGGGCAATGGAGTTGTCACCGCCCGAGACCGAGATCCACGGGTCGTTGTACGACGTGAGTGAACCCTGTATGCCTCCGCTGAATTCGAGGTAGTTGCGCTCCTTGCGGATTGCGGCGCGCTCGGCCTTGTAGCGGGCGAGGCTGAAATAATCGGCATCGACGGAGGTGGATTTCAGTTTGTCCTCGAAGGTCACCTTGTCCTCTTTGGCATCGACTTCGTCGATGGATATTTGTGCGAACGCGGGGTTGCCGGCCAAAAGGGCGGGAATGAGCCCGAAAAGCAGGTAAAAATATTTCATAGTGAAGCGATTATAATTGCAAATTCAATATGCAAATTTATGAAATTATTTACAAAATCCTTAACTTTGTCTTAAGTTAATACAGAGACAATCATATGAAATATATCGGAGCACACGTAAGTGCTGCGGGAGGTGTGGAAAACGCGCCCGCCAATGCACACGGGATCGGGGCCACGGGCTTCGCCCTTTTCACGAAGAACCAGCGCCAGTGGGTGGCCGCGCCGCTCACCGCAGCGCAGATCGACGCCTTCCGCACGGCCTGCGACCAATACGGGTATACACCCGCGCAGATCCTGCCCCACGACTCGTACCTGATTAACCTCGGGCATCCCGAACGGGAGGCTCTGGAGAAGTCGCGCGCAGCCTTCCTCGACGAGATGCAGCGCTGCGAAGCGCTGGGGCTCGACCGGCTGAACTTCCACCCCGGCAGCCACCTGCAAAAGATTTCGCCCGAACGGTCGCTCGACCTGATCGCCGAGTCGATCAATATCGCGCTGGACAAGACCCGCGGCGTGACGGCCGTGATCGAGAACACGGCCGGACAGGGTTCGAACCTCGGGTTTGCCTTCGAACACCTGGCCTACCTGATCGAGCGCGTGGAGGACAAGTCGCGCGTGGGCGTCTGCATCGACACCTGCCACGCCTTCGCCGCGGGCTATGACCTGCGCACGGCCGAAGCCTGCGACAAAACCTTTGCGGAGCTGGAACGCGTGGTCGGGTTCGAATACCTGAAAGGCATGCACCTGAACGATGCCATGAAGATTCTGGGCAGCCGCGTCGACCGCCACACGCCGCTGGGCGAAGGGCAGATCGGCATCGAATGCTTCCGCTACATCGCCCGCGACCCGCGTTTCGAGGGGATTCCCCTCATCCTTGAAACCCCCGACGAGGCGCGCTGGCCCGAGGAGATCGCCCTGCTCAAGTCATTGGCCGAAGAATAGGAAACCATTGACTCCGCAGCCGGAGCAGGCACGGCGATGCGGAAAATTACGGCCGGCATGCGCCGTCGTCGGAAAAATAGTTGCCGCATATGTTTAATTGCGGGTAATCGCGGCCGGGAGATTCCGGCGTAATACGAAAAAAGAGGGTTTCCGACCCTCTTTTTCGTTTGGCCGCCCGGCCTATCCCAATTCGTCGAGGCATTTGAGGATCAGTGCCGCGCTTCCGCGGATCTCCTCCTCCGAGATCGTCAGCGGCGGCGAGATGCGGAACGCCGTGTCACAGAACAGGAACCAGTCGCTCAGGATCCCCGCCTGCTTGAACAGTTCCATGATGCGGTAGAGTTTCTGCGGTTCGCCCAATTCGACCGCCAGCAACAGTCCGCTGCGGCGGATTTCACGCACGGCGGGATGGTTGCCGAGCAGTTGTGCGTAGAGTGTGCCCTTCGCCTCGACCCCTTCGACGACCTTGTTGTCGAGCAGGTAATTCAATGCCGCGAGCCCGGCTGCGCAGCATACCGGATGTCCGCCGAAGGTGGTGATATGCCCCAGCACGGGGTTTTCCTGCAGGGTCTGCATAATCTCCGGCCTCGAGGCGAACGCTCCCAGCGGCATGCCGCCCCCGAATGCCTTGGCCAGGCACACGATGTCGGGCGTAACGCCGTATTTGAGCATGGCGAACAGCTCGCCCGTGCGGCCCATGCCGGTCTGTATCTCGTCGAAAACGAGCAGCGCCCCGACTTCGTCGCAGCGGCGCCGCAGCGCCTCCAGATAGCCCGGGACAGGCGGGCGGACGCCCGCCTCGCCCTGCACGGGTTCTGCAAGGACGCATGCCGTGCGGCGCGTGATGCGCTCTAACTCCCCGAAATCGTTGAATTCGATCGCCTGCACGTCGGGCAGCAGGGGCCGGAACGCACCTTTCCACTCCTCGCCTTCGGGCGCCCCCATCATGCTCATCGCCCCGTGCGTCGACCCGTGGTAGGCACGCCGCATGGAGACCAGCTCCGTGCGTCCGGTATAGCGTTTGGCCAGCTTGAGCGCCCCTTCGACCGCTTCGGCGCCCGAATTGACGAAATAGAGACTCGACAACCCGCCCGAAAGCAGCGACGCCACCTTTGCGGCATACTCCACCTGTGGCGTTTCGACCAGCTCGCCGTAGACCATCACGTGCATATAGCGCGCGGCCTGTTCCTGTACGGCCTTCACGACGGCAGGATTGCAGTGCCCGACGTTGCTCACCGATACTCCGGCGACCAGGTCGTAATAGCGTTTTCCTTCGGGCGTATAGAAGAACGACCCTTCGGCGCGCGCCACCTCGACCAGCATCGGGGACGGCGAGGTCTGGCCGACATGGGCCAGGAATTGTTTTCTGAGGATGGTATTCATGGTAGGTTTCCGAATTTGCGGGCGAGAATTCCCTTGGCGTCCTTCACGCTGGACATCATCCAGCGGTAGAGCACTTCGGCCTGCCGCGCCTCGTCCATGCGCCAGTCGCCGACCGTGAGCCGCACCCGTTCCGAGAGCATGTAGATCAGGATTGCGGCCGATGCCGAAACATTCAGGCTTTCGACCATGCCGCACATCGGGATGCGCAGGAATTCGTCGGCCCCGGCAATGACCTCGTCCGATATTCCGGCGTGCTCGGTGCCGAAGACCAGTGCGAACGGCCCGCGCGTGACGTCGAAAGTCTCGGGCGTCACATCCTCGCGGTGGGGTGTCGTCGCCACGATGCGGTACCCGTCCCGGCGCAGTGCGGCGAGCGCCCCAGCGGTTGAGCTATGGCGCCGCACGTCGACCCATTGGTCGGTGCCGCGGGCGATATCGGGATTGGGGTCGAATCTGCAGAGTGTCTCGACGGTGTGCATCTCCTGCACGCCGAAGGCTTCGCAATGGCGGATCAGCGCCGCCGCATTCTGGCCGTGGAACATGTTCTCGGCCAGCACGGTCATGTAGCGCGTGCGCATGGCGACCGTGCGGCGAAGTACCTCATTGCGTTCGGGTGTCATGAACTCCGCAAGGCTGGCCGTACGCGCGCCATACCAGGCGGTGTCCCTATTTGCGGTATTTTTCATCTTCATCGAGGATTTTCAGGTAACTCTCGTAGCGGGCATAGGCGATTTTCCCCTCCCTGACCGCTTCGACCACGGCGCACCCCGGCTCGTGGGTATGCGTGCAGTTGTAGAAGCGGCACTCGGGGGCGACGCGCATCATCTCCGGAAAATAGTGCCACAGCTCGGCGCCGTCGATGTCGATCAGCCCGAAGCCCTTGATGCCCGGCGTGTCGATCACCGCGCCGCCTCCGGCCAGGGGATACATCGTCGAGAAGGTCGTGGTATGACGCCCTTTATGGTGGCTGTCGGAGATCTCCCCCGTACGGATGTCGAGCGACGGGTCGATGGCATGTATGAGCGTCGATTTTCCAACGCCCGAGTTCCCCGACAACAGCGTCACGCGGCCTTCGAGCAGTTCGCAGACCGCTTCGACGCCGACACCTTCCGTGGCCGAAACCTCCAGCACGCGGTATCCGGCACCTTCGTATACGGCGCGGAATTCCGCCATGGCTGACGGATCCTGCAGGTCGGCTTTCGAAAGTGCGATCGTTACGGGCACCTTGTAGGCCTCGCAGGTCACCAGGAAGCGGTCTACGAACTCCGTGGCCGTTTCCGGGGCCCGCAATGTCGCCAGCAGCAATGCCTGGTCGATGTTTGCGGCGATGATATGGGACTCCTTCGACAGGTTCGAAGCCCTGCGGATCACATAGTTGCGGCGGGGGCAGATGTCGCAGATGACGTAGTCGCCCCCGTCGTCGGACTCGCAGGTGACCTGGTCACCCACCACCACCGGGTTGGTCGACCGGATGCCTTTTAGACGCAGGCGCCCGCGGATGCGGCAGCGGACGGCCTCCCCGTCGTGCAGCACCTCGTACCAACTCCCTGTGGCGCGTATCACCACGCCTGTGAACCGTTTTCCCATCGGCTATTCTTCGTCCTGCTCCCGCGCCTGCCGCGGCACCTGTTCGCCGACCCATTCCAGGAACGGGAAAATACGCTCGGAGAGGCGCATGACGGGTTTGTAACTTTTTGATTTCTCGATCGTACGGGCCCCTATCAGGGTGTAGTCCTCGTTCAGCGTGTCGAACGCCGAAAACAGGACGCTCAGCAGCAGCATGTATTTCAAAACGGATACGGCGATGCCCAGTACGATATCGGCTATCCCGAACCCCGCAAAGTGGCACAACTTGCGTACCAGCCGTCCTGCGATGGCTACCAGCAGGACGACCGCCAGGAGCACCACGACGAATCCTCCGGCAGCTGAAATCGTCTCGTCAAGCTTGAGCCAGGCGCCGACTTCGGCACCGTAACGTGAAGCAACCCAGATGCCTGCGATGATTCCGGCCAACGAACATACCTGCATGACAAATCCTTGGCGCCAACCGTTCCAGACGGCTAACACCAGCATGAGGCAGACGATCAAATCGATAGTGTTCACAAATAGCTGTACCTTATTTTGTTTCGGTCGTAAATATACGATAAATTACCGAAAATGCCCAAAAAAAGAACCCTTCGGACGATAAGGCCGGGATATATAAATATAGGTATATCCCTTTTAGCGAATTACATCGCGCAGGCTCACACTCAGCGCATTACAAATGATACACATCGTTTTGACCGTAAGGTTCGTACGTCCCGCTTCGATACGGCTCAAATTGGATCTTTCCATGTCGCAACGGTATGCAAGTTCCTGTACCGTCAGACGTCGCTCCTTCCTCAACTCTCTGATCCTGGAGGAGATATAGGATATTTCCTCCTCATAAACAACTCCCATTTCAAAAATTTGGATAAAAATTTTGTTGTGCAAATTTTTATATATATATTTGCACCATGCGTATCATATATGATACCAAGAACTGTGTGTCATACCGGGAAAATTTATTGCGTCAACTAATTATAAAGAATGCGTCACTTATTATAAATAACGCGTCCGATAGTCTGAAAAGTCTATGAAATACTACAAAAGGCAGACTCCGCGAATGAGAAATAGAAAGCGTCACTCTATTGATAAAACTAAATGCGTCAACACTAAAAAACAATTCCATTTCAATTCTTCATTACTATGAAAAAAACTTATTCAGAAAATTTCTTGCACTGTTCCTCACGGGAACAATGTTAGCCGGTGTCGGTTGTAAGGACTACGACGACGACATCAAGGAAAACAAAATCTCGAGACGGGCAAGCTTGCCTCGCTTGAGGAACAACTCAACTCCCTAAAGGTTACAATCAGTACGCTGGAGCAGGCCGACAAGGATCTTCAGCAAAAAATCAACGAACAGGAAAAGGCCATTTCTTCCGCCACAGGTGATATCGAGCAGCTTGAAAAAGAACTCGAAAAAGCAGTTAAAGCCCATGAAAGCTTGCAAACCAATATTGATAATCTGAAGAAATATTGCGACGGGGCTTTCCTCAAGACAGCAGATGCTGCCAAAACCTATGCGACAATCGCCAGTGTTGCAGATGCCGTAGCTCTTGCAAAGAACTTGAAAGTCTACAACACCGATGCAGCCATCAAGAAGGCCATCGACGATGCTGTAGCTGCTGCTGTAAATGCAAACGGAGCAGCTTTCCAGGCAGCTTTCGACACGCGTTTCACATCGGCACTCGATGCAGCGCTTTCGTCCGAGGCTGGTAAGGAAGGTAAGATCTACCAGGCTATCACGGCTGCCATTTCGCAATACGATGGTAAAATGCACCAGTGCCTGACCGACGCCTTGGCAGAAAACGGTGTTATAACCAATGCTATTGCCGATGCCATTGCCGATGCGAAAACAGATTTGACGGCAGAGTTGCAAAAATGGGTATCGGGACGTCTGACCAGTGTAACGCTGATTCCCGATCTGTATGAAAACGGCATTGAGACGATCGAAGTCAACTCGTTACGCTACAAGAAAATGAAGGTCAATACCTCTACGGAAACGGCCGCTGTTACTCCTGCTACCGAAAAGTATTGGTATATTTCCGAAAAAGCTACACCCGTTCGCTACCACGTTTCGCCTTCGGTCGTTACCAACAGCGATATCGAGACTCCTTCGTTCGTGTTCGAACAGGCTGTTTCGCGTTCCGCCGTCGGCAGCACGCTCCTGTCCGTCGTTTCCAACACATGGTCGACCGAGGCCGGCAGTGCATGGAACATCAAGAGCAACGAACTGACAGTCAACACACGTCGTGTTGCCGGTTATGGTCTTGTAAAGCCTGCTCCCGAAAATAATATCTATACGGCAGCATTGAAGGTGCCTATCGCGGAGAAATGGCTGGAAGACGATGCCGACGATACGTTCATTTATTCCGACTATACGAAACTGAGCGAATATATCTATGATGTTAAGATCGCAGCCCTGCGCGATGACGGGGAAGGAATTGCCAAGTACAGCGATACGGACAGCAAACATTATCATTTCTACGAGACGTATAAGAAGGCAACAGACTTGGTGGCATCGAAGCCGGCTGCGACTTGCGATTACGACGAAACGATCGACCTGTTGACCCTGGTTACCGGTTGTGCAACCAATGCAGAGGGGAGCTAAGGCCCGTGAAATCAATAAGGCAGCTCTTGCTGTTGCGGGTTTGGAATTCCGTTTCGCAGTGCCGACAGTCCCGTTCAAACGCGGCGAAAACGAAGCCGACAACCAGAAGTACATCAAACTGAACGGCTCGGTTGCAACCCCCGTTACCCCGGAAGGAACCGAGAATAACCAGGCAGCCATCGGTAAAACCCCCGTTGTACGCGTCGAATTGTGGGATGCAAAACGCAATGAGATCGTAGACGTAAAATGGCTCCAGCTCAAATGGACACAAAAGACCTTCAGCTTCCCGATCGACAAGATCTATACGAAACTGGGTTGCAGCTATACCTATAAGTTCCTTTGGGATGATATGAACAAGCATATCCTCGAGAAGATGGGCGAGAGCGGCATGTCGCAGGCCGATTTCGTGAATACTTATAAAGTCGCAGGTATCAGCACGACCGACAAATGGACGGAGCGCAACAATAATACCGGTTTAGGCAAGGTCGTTACGGACAAGACCTCCGACGATTACAAGAACGGCAATTACGAAATGTGGTATGGACTCGATGCCAATGCCGCAGAGTCGACACCCGCGTTCGAATGGCACCTGACGGCCGACCAGATCGGTAAGATTATCGACCTGGACGGGAAGCTGCTCAGCAAGTACAAGGACGGTAAGGATATGTTCGTTACGATCAATCTGGTACGCAAGGACGGCAACGTAGACGGCGGTCTGACGATCACCTTCGGTGTAAACTTCACCGTCGAGCTGAAGGCTACGGTTACGAAGAATACCGCATGGTGGCACTCCGACTACGCAGGCAACGCGAACAAGAGTGTCAAGGTCACGCCGATCCACATTAACACGGCCAACCCGGAATACCGCAACGGAACTGTCGATAAGTTGGTTAACTATGAGTTCGACCTGACAAGCGCATTTACCGACAAGAAGCCGCTCGCCAATATGAACAACTGCGCCGTATGGGATATTCAGTTCTCCAAAACGCAGCCAGTTACGGACTTCAAGGTTAACTTTAACCCTGCAACCGCCGAACCCCAGGTAGAGCACAACAACGACGATTACGGCTATGTGCTGCAATCGAAGACCCTCAGCGGTAATGCTTCGAGAATCCAGTTCAACGGCTCTCAGACGCAGAATGCATGGTTCGGTATAGACAACGGCAAGTCGGTCGCATCCGAGATATCCGTATTCGTGGGTGAAAATACAGCCGGCTATGCACTGCTCGGCCAGCGTGCGAACGCGAAGATTTGGGGCTCAATCAACCCGAAGAACATCTATCTGGTCGAAACGTTCGAACTTTCCTACGTTGCCCCGCTCAAGTTCGTGAACGACCTGGGTGTCGTAGAGCTTCCCTATGCAGCTGAAGGACAGACTATCGATTGCGCAGAGGCTATTTCGATCCGAGACTTCCAGAACTACCTCGTAGCTGCAAAAGCCCCGGTAGCAGCGCAAGGTGAGGATGAATATGCTCCCGAACGCTACAAGTACTACGATGTCAAGACCGCTCAATGGAACTTTGCCGAAGCAGTTGTCAATCAGGCTGTCGACGCGCAGGGCAATATTTCGGCTGTCAGCATCGAGGGTATCACTGCCGACAACTACGCAACCGAGGTTGCCAAGAGAAAGCTTTATAGCGCCAACTCGTTCTTCAAGATGCCTTCGGGTCAGAACTGCTTTGAGACGAATGCCCAGGATGCTACGAAACTCGATTTCCACAGCCTGCTTGGTAACGACCTCGGCAAAGAGGTATCGGTACTGATTCCCGTATCGGTTCAGCACAAGTACGGCGTCGCCAAGACCCTCATTCAGGTCAAGGTCAAACCGGTTGTTCTTGACTAAGACATCTTTCCCGCGGAATCCGGCGCTGCCTCGCAGCAGCGCCGGGAACCCGGGAAATACTCCCTAAGGCAGGGGTCGCACATCCCAAATTTTTTTGGTAACAACAACTCCCACTTTCAAGTAAAACTCCTGCCTGCGGCAGACCGAAGAGGCGCGGTCTGCCGCTTTTTTTGTGCCCGGAAGTTCCGCGGAACTCTTCCGATCTTCCTCTCGCGGGCATCACGCGCGGCAGGCGGCCCGCAATGACCGACCCTGTCCTAATATCCGCTCGCGCCCGACCCGGCAGTGTTTCTACAATCACGCAACGGCCCAATACGAATGCACACCACTCAACCGACAAACACGCCGTACGTATATCCCGACATACATTCCGCCCCGCATAACGCCGGACAGCCGACTCCGGATACCGACAGCACGGAAGCGGCGCCCGCAGCGGAAAATTTGATTTTGAGCCGGCGTTGTATTATCTTTGCATCAGGACACCAAAACCATCCGCGACAATGAAACGATACATAGCGACACTCATGCTCCTCGCCGCCTGCGCCTCCGCACAGGCCCGCGAGGTATTCCCCCTGAACGAGGGATGGCGTTTCTTCTTCAAGTCGGAGAACAGCAGCGACAACGCCCGGCATGTTACGCTGCCCCACACCTGGAATACAGATACGGGAGGCACCGGATATTTCCTCGAAACAACGGCCAACTACCAGAACGACATGTATATCCCGGCCGAATGGGCGACCAAACGGTTATTCGTGAAATTCTACGGCGTGCAAAGCGTGGCCGACGTCTTCGTCAACGGCTACTATGTCGGCGGGCACAAGGGCGGAGGTACGGCTTTTGCGCTCGAAATCACCGACAAGATACGGTTCGGTTCCGACAATGCGCTGCTGGTCGTCGTCAGCAACAATTACTGCGACGACGTGCTTCCCACCTCGACGGACATGAATCTCTACGGAGGCATTTACCGTGAAGCGGAGCTGATCCTTACGGAAAAAACAGCCGTATCACCCCTCTACCTCGGCTCGGACGGCATACTGGTGCGCCAGAACTCGGTCAGCGACGAGCGGGTCGAAGGCGAAGCGGAGATCCATCTGGTTACCGGCGGGGAGAACAGTTGCGTCCTGACGCTCGACATCACGGCGCCCGACGGCAGCCGCGTATTTTCCAAACGGCAGAAGGCGCGCATCGACGGGAAACCCGTCACGATTCCCTTCTCGGTCGACGCCCCGCAGTTGTGGAGTCCCGCCAACCCGGCCCTCTACCGGGTATCGGTAAGCATCGGCGACGCGACCGTCACCGACAGCGTCGCCGTGCGCACGGGCTTCCGCAGCATCGTAGCCACCCCGGCGGGCGGCTTTGCGGTCAACGGCAGCCGCATCCCGATACACGGCGTAACGCTCTACCACGACAACGCCATCTCGGGCGGCGCACTCATCGCGCCCGACTATGAGGCTGACCTCGGCCATATCCGCACCCTCGGGGCGAACGCCCTGCGTTCGGCCGTGATGCCCCATGCGCAATACCTCTACGACCGTTGTGACGAGCTGGGCATGCTGGTATGGGTCGATGCGCCGTTCCACCGCTCCTCGTTCCTGGGCGACGTGGCCTACTACGCCACCCCGCAGTTCGAACAGAACGGCCTGCAACAGTTGCAGGAGATCATTGCCCAAAACTACAACCACCCCTCGGTGGTGATGTGGGGTATCTTTTCGCGGCTTTGGACGCGCGGCAACGACGTAACGCCTTACCTGGGCAAGCTCAACGCGGCGGCACACGCCCTCGACCCTTCGCGTCCCACGGTGGCCTGCAGCGACCAGAACGGCGACATCAACTTCATCACCGACCTGATCGTCTGGCGGCAGGACGTAGGCTGGCGCAAAGGCACGACGGACGACGTGACCGTATGGCGCGACCAGTTGCAGAAAGGGTGGTCACACCTCCGCTCGGGAATCTGTTACGGGGGCAGCGGCTTCATCGGACACAAAAGCTATACGGCACAGGCGGCACCCCGCGCGAACTGGATGCCCGAGGAGCGTCAGACTCACTTCCACGAGCAGTATGCCAAAAACCTCCAGAACGACTCGCTTTTCTGGGGGACATGGATCAACAACATGTTCGACTACGGTTCGGTACGCCGGCCTTACGGGGTGAACGGCGCCGGTCTCGTGACCATCGACCGCCGCGAGCGCAAGGATGCGTTCTACCTCTATAAGGCTCTGTGGAACAAGGAGGAACCGACACTGCACATCACAGACAAGCGGCGGACGCTGCGCGACGGCGAACGGCAGGCATTCCATATCTATTCGTCGGCCGGTGCCCCCACGCTGCTCGCAGGGGCCGACACGCTGGCCGTGACGGAATACGCCGCCTGCCAGTACCGCACGGATTCGGTGTCGCTGCGGGGCACGGTCGAAATCAAGGCCATCGCCGGGCCGTTGCGCGACAGCGTGACGCTCAGAGTCGGCAACGTCTTAAAACCGAAACAGCTTCAGGGCCCTCGGCGAACAGTAAATCCGCAACCGACAAATTAGGCTGGAAAGGCATACGATCGGAGAAGACCTGCACATAGGGCTCGGCAATGAACGCCGAGCCCTCTTTGCGCCGTTTGGGGCGCAGGTCGGTGTCGCCTGCGGCGGCATCGACATACGTCTGGGAGAACTCGGGCATGGGTACGTTCAGCAGGGAGCAGAGCCGACCGAGCAGTTCGGCATTGTAATCGGCCAGGAATCCGTATTCCCGGCGGTAGAAAGGTTCGAAATATTCAGCGTAAAAATCGAAATAGGGCGACCCTTTGTAGGAGGCGACCAACGCCCCCCAGTGCTGGTGCTGCCAGCGTTTCGAATAGTCGATCCGCACGTCGCGTACGGGCTGGCGGGGACGGTTGGCATGACACACGTGGACGGTCAGCTCCATCACCCCATCCGTAGCGAGGATACGGGCGCGGTTGCGCTCCGAGCGCTTCACGAAATGCTCGCCCAGGTCGACGACGCACCCGCCGCACAACAAGTGCGCGAAGTACTCGACCGAGGGCAGGTATGCGAGCGGCAGGATCGTCATGGCTCCACCCACTCGCCGTCGGCCTTGATCAGTTCCACGAGGCGGTCGAGCGCCTCCTCCTGCGGGATGTTGCGTGCCACGACCGTGCGCCCCTTGTAGAGCGTGATGCGGCCGGGTGCGGCACCCACGTACCCGTAGTCGGCATCGGCCATCTCGCCGGGGCCGTTGACGATGCAGCCCATGACGCCGATCTTGAGGTTTTTCAGATGCGACGTGCGCGACTTGACGGCGGCGAGGGTCTTCTCGATGTCGTAAAGCGTGCGGCCGCAGCTCGGGCAGGCGATGTACTCGGTGTGCGAGAACCGCACGCGCGCCGCCTGCAGGATCATCAGCTCGATTTCGCGCACCTGCTCTTCGGCAAATCCCGGCGCGTCGATCCAGATGCCGTCGGCCAGCCCGTCGAGCAGCAGCACCCCCAGGTCGGCGGCAGCCTTCACGGCCAATGTCTCCAGCGAGGTCTCCTCGTAACGGCGTTTCACGACGACCGGTTCGGGGGGTATCGAGGTTCAGGATCGCGGCGCGCAGCTCGGCCGTGGGATTGCCCGACACAGCCTCGATTACGCGGAAGCCGTCGAGCGGCTCGCTGTGTACGACCGGCACCTGTATATTCGTACGGCGGCGGTACTCGGTCGGGGAGTAACGCTCGGGATGCAGCACGGGAAATATCCCGGGGCGCTCCGCGAAATGCCTTACCAGCAGTTCCGCCACGGGAATTTCGTGCTCCGGGGCCTCGGTCAGCGATACGCGGATCGTGTCGCCGATGCCGTCGCAGAGCAGCGCCCCGATACCTACGGCGCTCTTGATACGCCCCTCGATGCCGCTGCCGGCCTCCGTAACGCCGAGGTGGATCGGATAGTGCATATCCTCGGCATCCATGGCCGCGACCAGCAGCCGGTAAGCGGCGACCATGACGCGCGTGTTGCTCGACTTCATCGACACGACGACCTGGTCGAACCCGTGCGCCTTGCAGACACGCAGGAACTCCATGGCCGAGACGACCATGCCCTGCGGCGTATCGCCCCACTGGTCGAAGACACGTTTGGCGAGCGACCCGTGGTTGACGCCGATGCGCAGGGCGACGCCCCGCTCGCGGCAGCGGGCGATCAGCTCCTCCAGCTCCCCGCGATCCGTGCGGTAATTGCCCGGGTTGATGCGCACCTTGTCGACATATTGCGCGGCAATGGCGGCCACCTCGGGCAGGAAGTGGATGTCGGCCACGACGGCCGTATCGAAGCCCTCGTCGCGCAGGCGGCGGACGATGCGGGCAAGGTTCTCGCCCTCGCGCCGCCCCTGTGCCGTAAGGCGCACGATCTTTCCCCCGGCGCGGTCGATCCGTTCGATCTGCGCCACGCTGGCTTCGGTATCGTTGGTGTCGGTGTTGGTCATCGACTGCACGGCGACCGGGTGCCCGCCGCCGATCACGACCCGCCCGATGCGCACCTCGCAACTCGGGCGGCGACTGTATTCCGAAAGATTCATCTCTTCTGCGATTGTGATGCAAAGATAAAGATAATCCGCGATTTTGCGAATTCCGATTTATTCCCTATATTTCGGATAGCAACCACAATCCCGCTCCCGCCATGAAAAAACGCATCAAAAAACGCCTGTCTTTCCTGTTGCTGACACTGCTCGGGTTCTCTACGGCCTGCGAAAAACAGAAAAACGGAGAACCACCGCCCGTCATGTACGGGACGCCGCACGTAGATATCTGGGTCGGCGGCAAGGTAACCGACAAAACCGGCGCCCCGATACCCGGGATCGAGGTGCGCCAACCAAACAGCTCCTATAAGGCACAGACCGGGGACGACGGTTGCTACGAACTTCCCGGACAATTATTCTCCATTGAAACGACGGCGGACATCCTGTTTACCGACACCGACGGCCCGTCCAACGGCGGGGGAGTTCGCGGCACAGTCCGTTCCGGTCGAATTCACCGAAGCCGACCGCGTCTCGGAAGCCGAGGGATGGTGCGGGGGCAGTTTCGCCCGCATCGGTGTCGACGTCACGCTGGAGGAGGACGCGCAGGAATAGCCCGGAATAGCCCGCGGCAACACCCGGCAAAAGGAATAACGCCCTGTGCGCGATACGGATTTCCTGTTTTTTCGTATATTTGTCGTGTGGACTACCTGGACAACGACATAAAATTCGTAGGCGGCGTCGGCGAAGCCCGCGCCCGGCTTCTGGACAAGGAGCTGGGCATCCGTACGCTGGGCGACATGCTGCGTCACTACCCGTTCCGCTATATCGACCGCACGAAAGTCTACCGCATCGCCGAGATCACCGACGATGCGCCCACCCTGCTCCAGTTCCGCGCCCGCGTGACGGGCGTAGCCTATGCCGGCACGGGCCGCAAACGCCGCTTCACGGCCTATGTCTCCGACCCCACGGGGTCGGCCGAACTGGTCTGGTTCCAAGGTATCAAATGGATCGAAAAACGGGTCGAAGTGGGACGCGAATACCTCATTTTCGGACGGCCGTCGTTCTACCGCGGCGAATTGTCGATGGCGCACCCCGAGCTGGAGACCATGGAACAGGCGCTCTCGCGCAAAGCCGAAAGCGGCATGCAGGGCATCTATCCCTCGACCGAGAAACTTTCGAACGTGCTCGGCGCCAAGGGCATGTACCAGATCATCTGCAATGCGTGGGCGCTGGCCAAAGACCATATCCCCGACTACATGCCCGACGAGGTGCGAACCCGCTACGGGCTGATCCCACTGCGCGACGCCTACTACAACATCCATTTCCCGCAGTCGCCCGAACTGCTGCGGCAGGCACAGTACAGGCTGAAGTTCGACGAACTGCTGGGCATCCAGCTCAACGTCCAGTCGCGCCGCACGGAGCGCCTGGCCAAAAACAACGGTTTCCTGTTCATGAAGGTCGGGGGCGTCTTCAACACCTTCTACAACGAAAAGCTCCCGTTCCCGCTCACCGGGGCGCAGAAACGGGTCATCAGGGAGATCCGGCAGGACACCGTCACGGGCTACCAGATGAACCGCCTGTTGCAGGGCGACGTCGGCAGCGGCAAGACCCTCGTGGCGCTGATGTCGATGCTGCTGGCCGTGGACAACGGCTACCAGGCCTGCATGATGGCGCCCACCGAGATCCTCGCCCGCCAGCATTTCGCCACCATCACGCGTATGCTCGACGGCATGGGGGTGAAGGTCGCCATCCTCACCGGCGCCTCGAAGGCCAGGGAGCGCCGGCTGGCGCTCGAAGGGATCGCCTCGGGCGAGGTGCACATCCTGATCGGCACGCACGCCCTGATCGAAGACCGGGTGCAGTTCGCCAACCTGGGGTTCGTGGTGATCGACGAGCAGCACCGCTTCGGCGTGGAGCAGCGCGCCCGGCTCTGGATCAAAAACGAGCAGCCGCCGCACATCCTCGTGATGACCGCCACGCCGATTCCCCGCACGCTGGCCATGACCCTCTACGGCGACCTCGACGTCTCGGTGATCGACGAGCTTCCGCCGGGACGACGGCCGATCAAGACCGTACATTACACCGATGCGGCGCGGCTGCGCCTGTTCGGCTTCATGAAGCAGGAGATCGCCAAAGGACGGCAGGTGTACGTGGTCTATCCGCTCATCAAGGAGTCCGAGGCGATGGACTACAAGGATCTGACGGACGGCTACGAAGCCATCTCGCGCGATTTCCCGCTGCCGGAGTATGTCACCACGATCTGTCACGGCAAGATGAAACCCGCCGACAAGGAGGAGTCGATGCGCCAGTTCAAGTCGGGCGAGGCCGACATCATGGTCGCCACGTCGGTCATCGAAGTGGGCGTCGACGTGCCGAACGCCACGGTCATGGTCATCGAATCGGCCGAGCGGTTCGGGCTCTCGCAGCTGCACCAGTTGCGCGGGCGCGTAGGGCGGGGCGGCGAACAATCCTACTGCATCCTGATGTCGGGCGAAAAGCTCTCGAAGGAGTCGCGGGCACGCCTCGACGCCATGTGCGAAACCAACGACGGATTCCGCCTGGCAGAGCTCGACCTCAAGCTGCGGGGTGCGGGCGACATCAACGGGACGCTCCAGAGCGGCATGGCGTTTGATTTGAAGATCGCCAACCCCACGCTCGATGTCCAAATACTCACCGTTTCGCGCGAGGCGGCGGCCGGCATCCTCTCCGCCGACCGCACCCTCTCCCGGCCGGAGCACCGCGGCCTCAGGGAGTTAAGACGGCGGCTATTCGGGAGCGCGAAGAGATTGATTTTTCGATGATTTCGTAATATTTCATACCCACGACCGTTTATCCATTAAAAACCCTTTTTCCATGAAACGACTGTTATTCACGATATTGTTATTCACCGCCGCGCTGCCTGCCGCAGCCCAGCTCTACCACCCGGGCGAGCAGCTTTTCTACCGCGTCAGCTACAAGGCCAAGATGTTCCCCAACACCGAAGTGGGAGCGGTCGAGGTCAAGACGAGCGAGGTGCAGCTCGACGACCGCAAATACTACAAGGTCGAGGGCATCGGCCGCACGCTGCCCACCTACCGCTGGTTCTTCAACCTCGAAGACATCTACACGGTATGGATCAGCCCCGAGACGCTGCGTCCGGTACGTTTCGAAAGCGACCTCAAGGAGGGCGACTACACGTTCCAGAGCTATTACACTTACGACTGGGACAACGACCAGGTGCATACCCGGTGGCGGCGGCGCCAACGGCCTTTCGAGGAGAAAACCATGCCCCTGACCCCGGGGAGCATGGATGCCATCGCGCTTTTCTTCACCATGCGCTCGGCCAATGCCGAGGATTTCAAACCCGGCGAGCCCGCAACCCTCCAGATGGTATTGCAGGACACGATCCGGCACCTGAATTACAGGTACATAAGCCGCGAAACGAAGAAGATCCGCAACATGGGACGCTTCAAGACCCTGAAGTTCGAATGCCAGCTGGGCACTTCCGAAGGGTTCTCCTTCACCGACGGCACGGTCTTCACGCTATGGATCTCGGACGACGAGAACAAAATCCCGCTTTACATCGAGTCGCCCGTCCGCGTAGGCAGCATCAATGCCTATATTTCGGGCTACAAGGGGCTTAAATACCCGATGACGAGCCTCATAAAATAAAAATTTTGTTATCTTTGCCTCAGGATAACCCTGACCCGGCGAACAATCAGGTAAATTCGACACTGAAAAACTGTTTTTATGGAAGAAAATAAGCAAGGGTACGACCCCTCGGAATTCGAGGACGACGATTACATGGCGTCGCAGCCCGTCCCGGAAAAATCCATCCGCGGCTACCGCATCGTCATCATCATCCTCTCGGTGATCCTGGTGGCGCTTTCGGTACTTTATTTCAGCATCCACCGCCAGCAGATGATCGACAACCAGTTGTTGCAGGCCGACCGCGACTCGATCCAGAACGACCTGGGACGCCTGATGACCGACTACGACAACCTGCAGGTGACCAACGACAGCATTTCGGCCAACCTCAACGTGGAACGCGACCGCGCAGACTCGCTGATGACGCGCCTGAAAAAGGAGCGTTCATGGAACCTGGCCAAGATCAAACAGTACGAAAAGGAGGTGGGTACGCTGCGCACGGTCATGAAGAGCTACATCCGCCAGATCGACTCGCTCAATACGCTCAACAAAAAACTCATCAACGAGAACGTAACCTACCGCAAGGAGATCTCGTCGGCGAAGCTGCGCGCCGAAATGGCCGAGGAGAAGGCTGCCGAACTGGACAACAAGGTCCGTGTCGGCGCCGTGATCCGCGCCCGCGACATCCGTCTCTCGGCGCTCAACGCCAACAGCAAACCCGTATCGAGGATCAAGAATGCCGCGCGCCTGCGCGTGGATTTCGTACTGACGGCCAACGAGCTGGCGACACCGGGCGAAAAGACCGTCTACGTCCGTATCACCTCGCCCGACGGCTATGTGCTGACGACCGAGGCCATGCCGACTTTCGATTTCGAGGGCGAACGCCTGAGTTATTCGGCCATGCGCGAAGTGGACTACCAGAACCAGGATCTCGAAGTGGGTATCTACTATAACAGCACAGGCTTTGCCGCTGGTGCCTACACCGTACAACTGTTCTGCGACGGCCGCCTGATCGGAACCTCGCAGATCGCGATGCGATAAAACAGGAACACCCCGCACCCAAGGCGGGCGGAGAACCCAAGCCCCGGAGTTAACGCTCCGGGGCTTTCGTTTTGCAGGCGGTTTCGGCCCCCGGCAACGGCACAGCACAATTATAGCATAAAACTATAATGATATAAATATTATCAATTTGATTTATACAAAGATTTCCCCTATTTTTGTATCAGCAAAGAGGAAGAAAACTAAAGCAGCAAAAAATATTCACATAAATAAAACAAGTACAGCTATGACATCAATCATCAATTCAACGGTACCCGAATTCAAGGTTCAGGCCTACCACAACGGCAAATTCGTAACGGTCACGAACGAAGACCTCAAAGGCAAATGGGCGATCTTCTTTTTCTACCCGGCCGACTTCACGTTCGTGTGTCCCACCGAGCTGGTGGACATGGCCGACAAATACGACCGGTTCAAAGCCATGGGCGTGGAGCTCTACTCGGTAAGCACCGACACCCACTTCGTGCACAAAGCCTGGCACGACACTTCGGAAAGCATCCGCAAAATCAACTACCCGATGCTCGCAGACCCCACGGGTGTACTTTCGCGCGGCTTCGGCGTCATGATCGAGGAAGAAGGCGTAGCCTACCGCGGCACGTTCGTCGTCAACCCCGAGGGGAAGGTCAAGCTGGTGGAGATTCAGGACAACAGCATCGGCCGCAATGCAGAGGAGTTGCTGCGCAAAGTCGCCGCGGCACAGTTCGTCGAGGCACACCCGGGCGAAGTATGCCCCGCCAAATGGCAGCAGGGCGCCGAGACGCTCAAACCGAGTATCGACCTGGTAGGTAAAATCTAAGGGCCATGCTGGATCATGCACTCAGGGAGCAGTTGCTCCGCTTGTTCGAGGGGCTGGAAGCCTCCTACGTGTTCGACGTCACGGCCGACCCCGGCCATGCGTCGCGCGGAGAGCTGCTCGGGCTGCTCGAAGAGACGGCCGCCTGTTCCGCGAAGATCGGCTGTCGGATCACCGACGGGCAGGGACTGGAGTTCCGGCTTCTGCGCAACGACAAGGACACCGGCATCCACTTCCGGGCGGTGCCCAACGGCCATGAATTCAGCTCGCTGATACTGGCCGTGCTGAACGCCGACGGCAAGGGCAAAAACCTGCCCGACGAAGCGACGCGCCGACAGATCGGGGCGCTCGGCGGGCAGATCGCGCTGACGACCTACATGTCGCTCACCTGCACCAACTGCCCCGATGTGGTACAGGCGCTCAACCTGCTGGCGCTCTCCAACCCCCGGATCACCCATACGGCCGTGGACGGAGCCCTGTTCCCCGAGGAGGTTGCACGGCTGAATATCCAGGCCGTGCCGGCGGTTTTCCACGGCGAAGAGCTGATCCACGTCGGCCGCGGCTCGCTGGCCGAACTGCTGGACAAACTCGAGGAGCGCTTCGGCACTTCGGACACAGGCATAACGCCCCTCGTGCGCGAATACGACCTGCTGGTCGCCGGGGGCGGCCCCGCCGGGGCTTCGGCCGCGATCTATGCAGCCCGCAAGGGGCTCCGCGTGGCGGTCGTGGCAGAAAAGGTCGGCGGGCAGGTCAATGAAACGGTAGGCATCGAAAACCTGATCTCGGTGCCGCGCACGACCGGAGCAGAGCTCGCGGGCGACCTGCGCAGACACATGGAGGCCTACGGGATTGACATCTGCGACAACCGCCGCATCGAACGTTTCGACATGGACGGCGGCATCCGGGAGCTGCATGCCAAAGGCGGGGAGGTTTTCCGCGCCCCGGCACTGGTCGTCGCCACGGGAGCTTCGTGGCGCAGGCTCGGGGTGCCGGGCGAGGCGGAGTACATCGGCCGCGGCGTAGCCTTCTGCCCCCACTGCGACGGGCCGTTCTACGCCGGGAAGCACGTCGCTGTGATCGGCGGCGGCAATTCGGGGGTCGAGGCCGCAATCGACCTGGCGGGCACCTGCGCTTCGGTGACGGTTCTCGAATTCATGGAGACCCTCAAGGCCGACCAGGTATTGCAGGAGAAGCTGCGCACGCTCCCCAATGTAGCGGTACATACGAACGTGCAGACGCTCGAGGTCGAAGGCGACGGCAGCCGAATGACGGCCCTGCGCACGAAAGACCGCCCGACGGGAGCGGAAAAACGGCTGCCGCTCGACGGCGTATTCGTCCAGATCGGCCTCTCGGCCAACAGCAAGCTGTTCGCCGGCATCCTCGACACCAACCGCGCGGGAGAAATCCTGACCGACAAGGAGTGCCGCACGTCGGTACCCGGCGTATATGCAGCGGGCGACGTGACGGACATACGTTACAAACAGATTGTGATCGCAATGGGCGAAGGGGCCAAGGCAGCCCTGTCGGCCTCGGAAGACCGGATCAAGGGAATAATTTGATATACAAACAATTAAAACAAAAAAAACGATTATGAAAACACTGGATTATTTGCACCTGGACGAGAAGAAAGTACAGGGCGTAGTATCGGCACTGCATTCGCTGCTGGCTGATTTTCAAGTATTTTACACCAACCTGCGGGGTTTCCACTGGGACATCGAAGGGCACGGGTTCTTCGTCCTGCACGGCAAGTTCGAAGAGCTATACGACGATGCTGCCGAAAAGGCCGATCAGATCGCGGAGCGCATCCTGATGCTGGGCGGCAAGCCCGAAAACAGGTTCAGCGAATACCTCAGGGTCGCCAAGGTCAAGGAGGTTTCGGGCGTAACACGCGGCGATGAGGCCATCGGGCATATCCTCACCACGTACAGCTACCTTATCGGCGAGGAGCGCAAGCTGCTCGAACTGGCCTCGGAGGCCGGCGACGAGGCTACCGTGGCGCTGATGAGCGACTACCTGAAGGAGCAGGAGAAGATGGTCTGGATGCTGACCGCCTACAACAAATAGCCCTTCACAGGGACACCGGGCAGCCGGTATGTAACGGCAATGCCGGCGGAGCACAAACTCCGCCGGCATTCTTTTCATCCGGACAAATCCGAAAACGGCATCGGCAAGACAAGACAATCCCGGCTCATCCTCTGCCAGGCAAACCGAAGCGATGCCCGTCGCCCGGCCTTCCGCCGGATTATTTATGCTCCTCCTGCCAGATCAGGGCCGAAGCGCCGAGAATCGCGGCATTCTTACCCTGGATACCGCTCGGAAGCAGCTTCACCTTGTTCTTGAATGCAAAGAGCATGTTCTCCTCCATGTACCACTGCGTAGGCTCGAAGAGCAGTTTGCCCGCCTTCGAAAGGCCGCCGAAGAGGAAAATCGCCTCGGGCGACGTGACGGTCACCACGTCGGCCAACGCACGACCCAGCATCTCGCCCGTAAAACGGAAGGCTTCGAGTGCGATGGGATCGCCCTGCTCGGCAGCGGCGGAGATCATCGAAGCGTCGAAATCGCCGAAAGCGATGTCGCGCAGCTTGCTGGGAGCCGACATTTTGGCCATCAGTTCGAATGCCGTACGCTTGATACCCGTCGCCGAAACGTAGGTCTCCAGGCAGCCCTTCCGCCCGCAACCGCACTCGCGGCCGTCGCGCTCGACGATGACATGGCCGAACTCTCCGGCAAAGCCATCATGGCCGTAGATCATCTCGCCGTTGGCGACGAAACCCGATCCGAGGCCCGTACCGAGCGTAATCATGATGAAGTCGCGCATGCCCTTGGCATTGCCGTAGATCATCTCGCCGATCGTCGCGGCATTGGCGTCGTTCGTCACGAGCACCTTCACACCCCGAAGCAGTTCCGGATGTCGTCCGCCAGCGGGAAAACGCGGCGGCTTTCATCGGGATTGGGGTCTCCTTCGCGGAATTTCCAGAGGTTCGCGGGGTTTTCGACCGTACCCTTATGATAATTGGCATTTGGGGCGCCGATACCGATACCCGTCAGTTCGTACTCGAACGAAAGGCTGTCGGCCAGTGCGTGCATCGCCTGGCAGAGGTCTTCGACATAGGCCGGATAATCGTCTACACTGGGGTATTTCTTGGTCGAAATGACCGATTCGGCATACAGGTCGCCGTTTTCGTCGACGAGGCCGAACGCAGTATTGATACCGCCGATGTCCACGCCGATAGCGAGTTTTTTCATATCGTGTTCAGGTTAAAAGTTAGAATTTATCAGGTCAAAGTTAATCCAAAATTCGGCTACTCCAAACTTTTTTCCTACTTTTGGGACAGATTCCGATCCAAAAGTATTGTCAGACTATGCAAACGAACGAGCAACTGCTCTCCGCCATCGAAAATTACCTGGCCCAAACCGAGTTCCCGGCCGAACCCGAGCTACTTTACGCCCCGATCGGCTATTCGCTCGCGGGCGGCGGCAAGCGCCTGCGCCCCATGCTGCTGATGCTCTCCAACGGCATCTTCACCGACAAGATACAACATGCCCTGCCGGCCGCCGCGGCCGTCGAGGTGTTCCACAACTTCACGCTGCTGCACGACGACATCATGGACAACGCCGCCGTGCGCCGCGGCAAACCTTCGGTCTATGCCAAGTGGGGACAGAACGTGGCGATCCTCTCGGGTGACGCCATGCTGATCTGCGCCTACCGGTTGCTGGGCGAGGTGCCGGCGCAGCTGCTGCCGCAGATACTCTCGACGTTCAACACCATGGCGCTCGAAGTGTGCGAAGGACAGCAGTACGACATGGATTTCGAACGCAAGGCAAAAGTCTCGGTCGTCGAGTACATGCACATGATCGAGCTCAAGACCTCGGTGCTGCTGGCCGGGGCCACCACGATCGGCGCCCTGCTGGGCGGCGCCTCGGAGGAGGACTGCCGCAAACTGCGCCGCTTCGCCATCGAACTGGGACTGGCATTCCAGCTGCAGGACGACCTGCTGGACAGCTACGGCGACGAGAGGCTGGGCAAGGCCATCGGCGGCGACATCCTCGAAGGCAAACAGACTTACCTGATGATCACGGCCATAAGCCGCGCCGACGAGCCTACGCGCGAAGTGCTCCGCTCGACGCACCGCTCACAGATGCCCGACGCCGAGAAAATCGCCACGATAAAAGCCGTCTACGACCGTCTCGACATACCACGCCTCACCGAACAGCAGATTTCGCTGCGCTTCGAAAGGGCGCTGGGCATCCTCGACACCCTTTCGGTCGAAAAATCCCGCACGGAACGGATGCGCGAATACGCCCTGAGCCTGATGGGACGCAAAAACTGATTCCGGAAACACCCCTCACAGGAACATCCCCCGTAAACGACACTATGCAACGCTCCGAGATAGAAATCATGGCCCCCGTAGGGTCTTACGAAGCACTGGCCGCAGCCATACAGGCCGGGGCGGACTCGGTATATTTCGGCGTCGGGAAGCTCAACATGCGCTCGGCGTCGGCTGCGAATTTCACGCTCGACGACCTGGCGAAGATCGTCGCCACGGCACACGCCGCAGGGGTCAAGGCCTACCTCACGGTCAACACCATCGTCTACGAGGACGAGATGCAAACCGTCCACGAGGTAATCGACCGCGCCAGGGCCGAAGGCATCGACGCCATCATCGCCACCGATTTCGCGGCGATACTCTATGCCCGGCGCATCGGGGTCGAGGTGCATATTTCGACCCAGAGCAACATTTCGAATTCCGAAACCGTGAAGTTCTTCTCGCAGTGGGCCGACACGGTGGTCCTGGCGCGCGAGCTGTCGCTCGAACAGGTGGCGCAGATACACCGCCACATCGTCGAGAACGACATCCGGGGGCCGCGCGGCGAGCTGGTCGAGATCGAAATGTTCGCCCACGGCGCGCTCTGCATGTCGATCTCGGGTAAATGCTACCTTTCGCTCTACGAGACCAACTGCTCGGCCAACCGCGGCGCCTGCCGCCAGCTATGCCGCCGCAAATACACCGTCACAGACAAGGAGACCGGCGCGGCGCTGGACATCGACGGGCGCTACGTCCTCTCGCCCAAAGACCTCTGCACGGTCGATTTCCTCGACAGGTTCATCGGTGCGGGTGTGCGGGTGCTGAAGATCGAAGGGCGTGCACGCGGCGCGGAATACGTCAAGCGCGTGGTGGAATGCTACGACGAAGCGCTGCGCGCGATCGAAGCGGGCACCTACACCCCCGCCCTGGCCGCCGGGCTGAAGGAGCGGCTCGCCACGGTCTTCAACCGCGGCTTCTGGGAAGGCTACTACGCCGGGCGCCCCGTGGCCGAACACAGCCAACATTACGGCTCGGCCGCCACGCGGCGCAAGGTCTACGTAGGCAAGGTAACAAACTTCTACAAGAGAATATCGGTGGCCGAGGTACTGGTCGAAGCCGCACCGCTGTCCGTGGGCGAGGATATTT
>VOFC01006718.1_pt1 | contig 27445 bp, 43 predicted proteins | sample 5384161 | NCBI WGS metagenome assembly VOFC01 (sample SAMN12384722, study PRJNA508395) | human gut metagenome | isolation source: healthy gut B | host: Homo sapiens | reverse complement strand
AACTTAACGCCAGCAATCTTTACAAAGCCAATAGCAGCAAAGGCTATCTTTACCGCCGCTAAAAGCGAGATAGTATCCTTTTGGCGGCTCATATTGCCGCAGGATGGATACTGCCTCCTTGACTTTATCTGTCACGCCGAACAGCGTATTTTCCTGTAGCACTTTCTCCGTCCCCTTCCGCTGGCTCGTAAATATTCAACTGCACAAAGCTCCACACTAGCAACACACTTGCTGGCACCATCACTGCAATGGCCTGTCCAAATGATAGAGCGCCACCTTCCAGCGCTATTGCCGCAAGTGTTGCGACTATCAAGCTTGCTGTGAACAGTGGTTTAAGGTTCATCTGCCATTTCCCATTGGCAGTCTTCGCAACTGCCTTTCCCATCTGTCTGGCAAAGTATCTTTATACACTTGCTACAGCGCTCCGTCCATATTTTCAAACTATTGTTATTTTTGGAATGCTTGCAAGTGTCACAGCTTTCATCCTCGCCAATTTGACATTTATACCGTTCCACGCTTCTTCCACACCTTTCGTTTCGAGCATTCAGGGCAAATATATCCTGCCCTCGCAATCGTCTGGTAGACGCTAACAAACCATGTTCTATGGCATATTTGACATACTTTTTGATGTGCTGCTCGTTTCATAGACGACATTTCGTTTCACCCCTAAAACATGGCCCGTTGTAAATCCATTGGCCGCGCGCGTTTTTGAGAAAAGGTGAGGTATGTTTCACGCCACTCGCCATTTTCGTCCTCACAAAAAACTATGCGGTTCTCCCATTTGCACATAGCCGGCTTGTAAACTAGCAGGCATAATAACATTAATAAAATAATCTACGATTGCCTTGTCTACTTCTTCGCCTGGCATTGCAATGTCAGTAAAACTCCGTCCCGTCGCCACCCACAAATCAAATGTGAGCAATTATATCACCTTCCTCGTTTTATCTGCCTTTTTGCTGGAATATACTCTTCCAGCATGAACTTTCGTGTACCCATTTTTTTTTGATACCAGCCCAGCCTTGGGCGACAAAAAGCCTTTTTCCTCCAACTCTTGGTTGAGGCTCCGAATACGCGAGTATGCTGTGCTTTTGGAAAATTCCCAATAAATCGGCCAATTCTTGTGCATTATAGAAAGATGTATTAGCCGGCATCCCTGCCACCCCTATATCGTTTTTTCAGCCCACAGTCGTAACTCTGCCCCTGTTTTGGCCAAACTTTCAAGATATGTGATAACACGAAACAGATCGGCCTCTTCATCTTCTTCTATGATGCCATCCTCTGTTATTTGCAAAAAGTACATCCTTGATAGTTGCCCCTTTATTTAATGCAGCCAAAATTTTGACCGTCAACCTGTCAAATCTGCAATGTCCAGTTTCGGCGTGCTTCTACATCCAATTGGGCACTGGTTTACACAATAATCATTGAGCAGCTCTGGCGCATTGTATAAATCCGCCATTTTAATATTGGCTACCGGCACCATCTTTGTCACGCCTAATTCATAATCTGATAAAGTCGAAACGGATAGCCCTAATAGCTCTGCGGCACCTTCCCTGCTTGACAGTCTCCCATTCCAATTAAGCTGCTTCTTTTCTGCAGCGGCAGTATATGTTATCCGCTGCTTTTGTTGGATTTGCTCATAATTACCACCTCATTTATCCAGCCATTTGCTATTTATTTGTTATTCAAATGCGATACTATTTAGGTAAGATTTACTCCCCCATTTACCCACGAAAAAAACTAGCTGGTTTTGTCGGCTTCGCCATCACCCTCTCCCTCAAGCGGGGCCGACTCTCTTATTTGCGCTTGATAAGACTTGCATAACGCCATTATTTTATTGATTGTTACTGTGCTCAATAAATTTTGCTGCCCAAAATCGTGAACTCTGGATAGATAATGAAGGCTAAAGAATCTAATTCCCGACCGTCTCGCGCGAAAAATTTCTTATGGCTTATTATGCAAGGAATTGTGCATTTCAGACAATTTTTCTGTATAGCTAACCGCTTTTGCAACCTTAGCAACCGCTCTAATCCCTACGCTGGAAAAGCGTTACTCCCCTGATTCTTTTCAAAGCCGCAATGATTCGTTGCGCCAGCAATACAGGATTATCATCTGCTTTAACTGCAATGTCTGTATAGAATTGGAAATTTTCTGCATTCTCTGCATTTTCCGTAGAATCCGTACCTTTGCATTCATCAACTGGCAACGCTCTTGCCTCTGAAACTTCTTCTTCCTCTTCACATTCTCGCCGTTCAGCTTCTTCTAAATATTCTTCATAATCCAAATTGCTGATACGGACTTTCTTGCCGTTTTTCATCAACCCGATAGCAGCGGCCTGTTTTTCATTCCTAGCAAATTCCGTATCGCCTAGCATAAAAATGATTTTGGTCAATATCCATCTTCACTCCCCCTTTTTATTCCTAAAAATCCACCAGCTATCTATATTGACTTTCTGAATAATACCGGCATCTTCTACCGCTTCAATAGCGCCGCAGGCTTGACACACGTAGACATCTGCTCGGCGAGATAAGCACAAATCCTTTGCTCTTATGCCTCTAGCTAATAATTCACCGCACCGAGGACAGTGCGTAAAAATACCTGCGCCCTGCTGCTGCAACAAATCAGCTAGAATTTTTTCCTGCTGCTGGTCCAGTTTCATCTAAAATCACCTCTTTCGAGCTTCTTCATATTAGCCAAAATCTAATACAGAAACATCTTCAAAATATCCTGGATCATCATTGCACCTGAATCGCCCCATACACTACGCTCTTTCGTACCGCCGCCTAAAAAGTCGCAACTACAACTTCTCTAACGGGCTTATACTCCAGAGAAACCAATCCATCTGCGGCCCGTGTTGCTTTGTAGTGTAGGTAAAAGCAATTCACAAATTTTCTGCTTGTTTTCCAACCCCGCTCACTTCCTTTGCATTAACCCAAGATATTTTCTGAGTCTATTTTTCGGTTTTCAATGATGGTTTCAACTGCACTACGGAATCTTTCTTCCGCATTTGGCGGTTCCCTATGACCATTGAGAACCATGCTGATATACTCTGGTGTCATTCCAAGTTGCTTTGCAAGCACTTTTTTCTCAATTCGGTGCATATGCATCTCGCTTACAATATCAGCCGTCCATTTTGCAGGCATATAATCTCCTCCTTATAATTTTTTGTTGCATTACTTAAACTTTAATGCTATTCTTATTAAGTACCTTTGTTTAAAAACTTGAACTTATAGTCATATTCCCGTATGATAAAGTCTTTATAAAGTTTATGTTCTGCAACTTTATGCTTTTATTTTAGTACATGAACATAAACTTGTCAACCACTATTTGTTATCTTCTTAAACTTTTGTATTTTCTTATTCAGAAAGTAGGGTTGTTCATGTTCTATGACATTTACGTTGCCCTTTGCAAGGAAAACGGAAAACGTCCAAGTGTTGTTGCTCAAGAACTTGGTATTAATAAATCAAACGTGAGTAATTGGAAAAATAACGGATATACTCCAAGAGGAGGCGCGTTAAACAAAATAGCCGATTATTTTGGCGTCTCAACTGATTTTTGCTAGGCAATGAAATAAACGATTCTGCCCCGAACAAAATCATGTAGTTATTGAAATTCCAGACAACTATAAAAAAATGCACCTTTATCACCCAATAAAGGGGAACGACTAATCATACAAGCATTAAAAGATACTGGTCTGCTAGACCAAAACGGGGAACTATCAGAGGAAGGAGGAAGAGTAATCGCCAAATTTCTACGTGACAACGCCGATACATTAAAAATTATGCTGCAATTATCGAAACAGGAGGAGAAATAAACTATGAATGATGAATCGCAGAAAAAAAATCATTTTTATCTGCTATTCCAGGATTTAGGCATAATAAATTAAGTCATAAAATTATCTCTGCATTTTATTATTTATTTGCTATTTCCATGGCCACTGAAAGTATTGGATATACTATTTTCTTAGTAATAGCTCCATTTGTATTTTTTTACGTTGTCGATGCTTTAGGGGAGCAGGAACAAAACAAGAATTAGACGATACCAAAGAAAAGCTGCGAGCTAAGGAATTAGAATTGGAGAATATAGCTATTAAACTGGCTCTTTCTGACAATAAATTGAAGGAATTAAATGCTGAAGAATACTTTCAGGTTAAGCAAAAAGCAGAGGATCTAACCAAGGAATCCGAAGATCTAGTCAATAAAAATATAGACCTAAAAAACACTGAAGCCGAACTTCGTCTTGCAATTATCCAGTCTAATGAAACATTAGAAAAACAAATAAACAAATCGAATCACAAAAGAAAAAGTTATCTAAAATCAAAGAATTATATAAGAGTATGGAAAATGCCTTGGATAAATTTTTTTTCCTGGCATCCGCTTCCGAAAATACGTTTCGCTTACCAGAGTACGATTTGGAAGAAGCAGAAGCTCTATCCCCCACTGTTATGCTAAAACTCCATGCAATGGATCTGAAAGATTTACGGAAAGCATAGAATGAGAACAATAAGCAAATCGACTCTCTTTTGAAGCAATACGAATCGCGTTATACAACAAAAAGCAAATGCCGCAATATATCGCTTGATGGTCTTAGCTTTAAGAGCTGAACTTCAAAACATTCTTTATAATTTGAAATATGCAAAGCTCGATGTCTCTGTTGAGCAGGTAAAAGCCATGACTGCAAAATAGTTGAAAATTGCAGCAGATGGCAATCAGACGATTGCCGGAACATTGGTGAAATTTATTGGCCAAATTGAACAACTCTTTATTAACGCCGTAAAAATTGAATACAACTACTATGTAAAAAAAAAGAACAAGCTCGCCAAGAACAACTTGCAATTCGTCAACAAATGCGTGAAGAGGCCGAAGAAAGACGCGCCTTAGAGGAACAGCGCAAACAGATTGAAAAAAGAAGAAAGTAAGTACAATACTGAAATTCAAAAACTCGAAGCTCAAATGCAAGAAACCAGTGAAAGCAGTAAAATCGCCGAACTACAAGCTAGAATTGCAGAACTACAAAACCAGCTTAATGCTGTAGCAGAACAGAAAGAAGAAATTCTTAAACTGCAAAATGGTAAAAGCCGGCAATGTTTATATTATTAGTAATCTCGGTTCGTTTGGTGACAATGTCTTTAAAATCGGTATGACTAGACGACTTGACCCAATGGATCGTGTTAATGAACTTGGTGACGCATCTGTTCCATTCAAATTCGATGTACATAGCTTTATCTTCTCAGATAACGCTGTAGACCTTGAAAAAACGTTGCATGAACGCTTAAAAAATAGCCGAGTAAATAAAGTCAATGCTAGAAAAGAGTTCTTCTATATTACCATTGACGAATTGGAAAACCTTTGTATCTGAAATTGAACCTACTGCCGAATTTAATAAAACTATGCTTGCAGAAGAATATCGCCAGTCACTCTCTAGCACAGAAGTATACAGCACTGATTTCATTTTAGATGATGACGAAGACGACGAGGACTAAAAATATAGCTGAGTTCCAAAAATAAAAAATGCAGGCCCTGCTTTACCGCAGGACCTGCTAAGTATTATTTGATTTTTCTTTAATTCGCTTTTTATCTTAATAAATAGGCGGCCTCTCCCTATTTTGCAGGAAACGCCGCCCTTTTCTAACTCAAATTAATTCAGTTTTTATCTGTTTCCAAAGTGGCTAAATAATGCAGCAGCTCGGACAATAAAATTGCCAGTTCATCTTCTGTTAGATAATCGTTCTGGATAATGCCCAGTTCCCTACATATCTCAACAATTCTCGTATAAGCGTCTTTCATCGTGTAGCTCCCCTTTCCTCTAATCTACACGCGCGCGTTAGGTACTATTATACATAGATTTTTGCAAAAATCAGGAGAAAGTTAAATTATCTCTAATAAGGCAGGTGTTTCTCATGCCAGCATACAAGGACGAAAAAAAAAATAATACATGGTATTGTCAATTTTATTACAAGGACTGGACGGGAGAACGAAAACAGAAGCGTAAGCGGGGCTTTTCAAAAAAAGGAAGCAGAGCAATGGGAAGCTGACTTCAAGACTCAATATGATTTTTCGGATAAGAAAAAAAATCCAACAGTGTAGTAATATGCCATTCTATTCATTTGTTGATATATATTTTGACGAGATCTCAATTCGCAAGACCACCGAGAAAAAAATAAGCGAACCATTATGGACACGCAAATACTCCCTTATTTCAGAAATTTGAAAATGGATGAGATCACGCCGGCACACATCGCCCGCTGGCAGCAGGAAATAAAGAAAAGGGATATTCGCAAACTTATCTGCGAACAATCAACAGCCAGCTAAAGGCATTATTCAACTACGCTGAGCGTTATTATGGATTGAAGGACAACCCTTGCAAGGCTGTATTCCTATGGGAAAGTCAAAACCAGCAACAGAGATGCTCTTTTTTTTTTTTTTGACCATAGATGAATATGAAAAAGTGCTCTCAGTTATCCCCGGCAATGATTACAGGTTTAAACTGATTTTGCAAACTTTATTCTGGTCTGGCTGCCGGATTGAGGAGTTGCTAGCCTTGAAACCAGATGATCTGGAACAGGGCGATGTCATCAGGATCGACCAAGGCTATAACGTGGTTGACAACGTGGAAATTTTTGACGCTCCAAAAAATGATGAAGAACGTCATATCGTGCTTCCGGATTTTGTTTATAACGATATTAAAGAGTATGCCAGTAGCCTTTATGGAGTCAGCGACGATGACAGAATTTTTATGATTAGCAAATCTCGGGTGAATAACAAATTGAAGTATTATGCCAAAAGGCAGGTGTAAAACAGATCAGAGTGCATGATCTCCGCCACTCTCACGCAGCCTATCTGATTGAGCAAGGAGTAAATATCATGGTAATATCTAAACGGCTTGGGCACGCTAATCCGTCCATTACATGGAATGTATATGCCCATCTTTATCCTGGGCGGAAAACGGATGCGATCAAGGAGATCGCGCAAAAATACCAAGAAGATAAAACGGACAAAGAAAGTAAAACTGAAAATAATTGTACAGAAAATATGTAAAAGTACCAAAAAGCACATAAAATAAAAAAGGGTTGCATAACGCACCCCTTTTTATAATGTCATTTTAATGTCAAAGCTCTGTTTGCAAGATTATTTTTTCGCTCAACCAATAGGGTTAGAACATTTCGCATCACTATTCAAACTCTATCGTAGCTGGCGGTTTACCGGTGCAGTCGTACAGAACACGGTTTACGCCTTTTACTTCGTTTACAATTCTGTTTGTTACTTTTTTCAATACTTCCCATGGCATTTCAAAGGAGTCGGCGGTCATAAAATCGGAGGTTTCTACTGCCCGCAGGGCCACGGCGTAATCATAGGTACGGAAGTCGCCCATAACGCCTACGGAGCGCATATTGGTCAGCGCTGCAAAATATTGACCAATTCCACGAGACAATCCAGCTTTGTCCACTTCTTCCCGATAGATGGCGTCAGCATCCTGCAGAATTTTTATTTTTCTTCAGTCACTTCACCAATAATGCGGATAGCCAGCCCTGGACCAGGGAACGGCTGACGATACACCAGATATTCGGGAATGCCCAATTCCAAACCGGCTTTGCGCACTTCATCTTTAAACAGCAAACGCAAGGGCTCGATAATTTCTTTAAAATCAACATAATCAGGCAGCCCGCCTACATTGTGATGAGATTTAATCACCGCTGATTTTCCCAAACCGCTTTCAATCACATCTGGATAAATGGTGCCCTGCACCAGAAAATCTACAGCGCCGATTTTCTTGGCTTCTTCTTCAAAGACGCGAATAAATTCTTCCCCGATGATTTTCCGTTTTTTGCTTCCGGCTCCGTTACACCTGCCAGCTTCTTATAAAAACGCTGTTGGGCATTGACGCGAATAAAGTTTAAATCGTATGGACCTTCCGGACCAAAAACAGCTTCTACTTCATCACCTTCATTCTTGCGCAACAAGCCATGGTCTACAAAAACACAAGTCAACTGCTTGCCTACAGCTTTGGCCAAAATAACGGCCGCCACTGAAGAATCTACTCCACCGGATAAGGCGCACAGCACTTTACCATTGCCAACCTTTTTCCGAATCTGCACAATGGTGGTTTCCACAAAGGAGTCCATTTTCCAGTCGCCAGAGCAGCCGCACACCTGATACACAAAGTTGGACAGCATTTTCATGCCTTCCTGGGTATGCATAACTTCTGGATGAAATTGTGTTGCGTACAATTGGCGTTCCGGCGCTTCCATAGCTGCCACCGGACATACAGGCGTATGGGCCGTTACGGTAAATCCTTCCGGCGCTTCTGCAATATAATCGGTGTGACTCATCCAACAAATGGTGTTGGATGACACATCTCCAAATAAAACAGAATTCTGGTCAACCGTCACTTCCGTGCGGCCATATTCGCTGGTCGGTGCGGTAGCCACCTTGCCGCCTAACAGATGAGCAATCAACTGAGAACCGTAGCAAATCCCCAGGATTGGCACGCCCAGCTCAAAAATTTCCATCGAGCAACGAGGAGAATCATCGCCATACACACTGTTTGGACCGCCGGTAAAAATAATCCCTTTTGGATTCATTGCTTTGATTTTATCTAACGGCAATGTATACGGATGTACTTCGCAATACACATTACATTCTCTGACCCGTCTGGCAATCAACTGATTATACTGACCGCCAAAGTCTAATACAATAATCATCTCATTTTTCACAGAAGGTTCCTCCATCTTTTTTTACAATGCTGCCTGCTATGCAGACAAATACCGCCTTACGTTTCAATATCCCATTTTACAATATCTCCGCAAGGTATGACAAGCGCTTTTGCACGATTGCGCAACGATTATTTTACTGCTTCCGGCTTGATAATCCCCACATAGGGGTAACTGCCGGTAACACTCATCATAATCCAAGCCGTAACCGATCACAAACGCATCTGGAATTTCATAACCACATAGTCCGGTCGATATTCCACCACGTGGCGGGCTGGCTTGTCCAAAAATACGCAGCTTTTCACCGATTTTGCGCCGCGCCCTTCCAGTTCCTTTACCAGCAAACTTGTAGTACGTCCCGAATCAAACACGTCATCCACCAACAATACATTGCGACCAGCAACATCGGTTTTCAATTCTTTGCTAATCTTTACCGTGCCGCTGCTCACCGTACTGCTACCGTAACTGGATGCTGCAATGGTATCCAGAACAATATCTCCGTCCAGCTTACGCAATAAATCGGAAGTAAAAGGCATGGCACCATTTAACACACAGACAACCACCAACTCCTGCCCTTGATAATCTGCGCTGATTTGCGCCCCCAGCTCCGCAACCCGTTTTGCAATTTGCGCTTCGTTTAATAAAATTTCCTTTACATCAGGATGCATGCCGTCATCTCCTTTCGCTATTTTCACCATCCAATGATATGAAAATTATAGCATATTCTATGCAAAATACCTAGCGAAAAATCGCACAGTTCGGCAAATCTCCGCCATTTCTATGGACAATAAGCGCCAAATCCGTTAAAATAAACGTAAAGGAGCGATATTTATGACAAAAAAAGTCCGCCACCAACTGCGAACAATGTGAACATTATGTGTATGACGATCTGATGGAATACTATGTCTGCGAAATAGACTTAGACCAAGACGAAATGGAGGATTTTCTTAATTACAACACCTATCATTGTCCCTACTATCGTTTTGCTGATGAATATTATCTGGCCCATAAGCAATAAAAAATCCAGCGTTCTGCTTTTCTGCAGAGTCTGGATTTTTATTGCCAAAACTATCTTTTTATTCTATCCCTACTGTTTCAGACCGGCGCTGTAATTTCTTCCACTGGCGTGTTCCAGTCAAACTGCACTTCCAGCTTTAACTGCTCCGCGCTGTTTTCATGGTCGCCGGCAATAACCTCCACCTGCTGCAAACGCCGATTTTTATCAATCCAAACGGTATAATAAAATTCATTCCAAACCGACGTCAAAAAACGTGCTTTCTCCGCTGCTACGCACTTGAAATTTGCGGCATTTTACGCCATTGACTTTTCTTTGGCCAACTCTGTAACCTCTGCGGTAGCCTGATACATCAGACAGCCTAATGGGTCAATTTCCTGCCATAAACGTTCCGTAGCGTCTGCGTCATAGCCTGTCATCTCCATCCAACTGCCGCTGACAATGTCCTGCCGATAAAAGGTATCGCCAATCTGATAGACATCCACCTGACTGTCCACCACATCTACATCGCCAAATAAATGCACATTCTCACCGTTTTTTGCCCTTGCAACCGGCTAATCACCTGCGTCTGTCCATCCAATACCCGACTGGTTTCACTGGTGTAACTGTACGATGGCGCTTCCACCGCATACATCAGCGCTTCACCTACAATTTGCTCCGGCGGCGTACGCCACTCTGTCCAGACATCCAAACCAGCCGACACACCGCAAGCGCCTACTACAAAAATCAAAATGGCCAGAAAAAAAAATATTTCATACGTCCGCCAAACACACTTTGCAAAAAAAAATCCATACCAAATCCTCCCTCATATACGCTCTTTGTCTATACTTACGAGTCAAGAGCGCATTTTATGTTTGATTTCGCTTGATTTTTTCAAATACCGTCTGCATATCTGCCGAATTGCAAGCACCTTTATGCTTTCTCGTTTTTACTAGGCTCCATCAAATCCTCCAAAGGAATCGCCATGTAAGCTGCATTGCTCAATAAATCCTTATGGGCGTAATCAAACAGCACCGCCACCGGTTTCTCATCGCCGAACACCTCCAAATGGGTCTGCCGCGCAATGACCTTACTGTCTACACCGACATAATGGGGCAGATATTGCTCCACCCGTTCCGCCCTGACGGTAAAATTCAAAAATAGCATGATGCCATTGGGCATCGTTGCTCGCTGTCAACCATACCGGAATTTTCCGGGGCTTCTCGTGCAAAGCCAAATCAAATTTCATCAGCCATTGGAATTTTCGCCCATCCAACGCCGTATTTTGCTGTGCAAACTGCCACAAAAATGTCGCACAGCCCCCTTAGCTTCGACTGAGATTGGTAATGGCAGTTCTGCGCTATCCAATACTGGGACAGCTGTTCAAAAAAGGCAAAGGGACTTTCATAAAGCGGCACCAAATAATCCAGCGTATGCAAAAATTTTTCCGCTATTATAATAAATCTCCACCATTTCTTCTATATATTTCAGCCGCAGCGTATCGCTGTAAGGCAGCCTGTGCGTCGTTAAGACCTCATAAGGCGCCGTATCATGATAGACAATCTCGAAATCTTTTTGCCGATGATAAATCATGGAGCCCTTCAGCACCTTCAAAAAGCCCAACTGTAACTGCTCTGGCTGCAATGCGTATACATCATTAAAAGAACGGCCAAAGGACGCATAATCCTCATAGGGCAGCCCGGCGATTAAATCTAAATGTTGATGGATATTGCCGCCCGCTTTATCTGCCGCACAATGCCAGCTAATTTGTCAAAATCCACATTGCGGTTAATGGCGGCAATAGTTTGGGCGTTAGTGGACTGCACACCGATCTCAAACTGAAACAGGCCCTTGCGCACCGTCTGCAAGAACGCAATGGTATCCTGGTCCAGCAAATCGGCGGTGATTTCAAAATGAAAGTTGGTCACGCCGTTGTCATGCTCCTGCAAATATCGCCAGATGGCCATAGCATGGCTTTTTTTTTACAATTAAATGTACGGTCAATAAATTTCACCTGCCGCACGTTATGGTCCAAAAATTTTTGCAGCTCCGGCAAAACCTTTTCTAACGGCACAAACCGCACGCCTTTCTCAATAGAGGACAAACAATAACCGCAGCTGTACGGACAGCCCCGCTGAGACTCATAATAAATAATCTGATTCTCCACATCGCTGAACTCTTCATCATAGGGAAAGGGCAGCAACGCCAAATCCAACGGCGCTTGCGGCGGCGTCGATATAATCGCCCATTTTGCCGGAAGGTCAGCCCCTGAATATCCTGCAAAGCCGCCGGATACCCTTCATCCCAGTGATCCAGCAGCTGGCTGAATACCATCTCGCCTTCCCCGCGCATAATCAAATCGACAGCAGGATTCTCCTGCAAAAAGTTTCGCTTTCATAGCTAACCTCCGGACCGCCTACTCCCAACAAACATGCCGGCAAAATTTTTTCAGCAAAGGACACAACGCCTTCAGCATTTCCACATTCCAGATATAACAGGAAAATAAAATCACATCGGGCTGCTGCCGGAATAATTCATCGGCAATAAAATCCAACCGCTGATTAATAGTAAACTCCATGGTCTGCAGATTGTGATGCCGAGCATTCTCCTGAAAGCGGGTCAAATAGCGCAATGCCAGGCTGGAATGAATAAACTTGGCGCTGAGTGAAGCAAGAATTACTTTTTTCATGATACAAACCTCTTTTATTTTACATACTGCGTTCGTTAATATCAATTTCACAACACCTATTATACAGGTTTACCGGCAGAAATACAAATTCAACGGCAAATTGACTGAACGGCTTGCAACAATACTGCCCGTTCCTTATAATGAATATAAACTTCAACACAAAGTGAGGCAACCTATCATGCACAAATATTATGACATCGGGCTGAATTTATTCTGCAAACAATTTCCCAATCCGGAAAAAATCATTCAAGATGCTGCAGATGCAGGCGTCTGCTGTATTCTGACCGGCACCAATCCCAGGGAGAATAAAAAAATTGCAGCCTTTCTAAAAGAAAACGAAGCCTATGGCACTGCCGGCATTCATCCCCATAACGCCGATGCTGCTAAAAAAGAAGATTTTGAAGGCATCGAAAAACTCATCGTAGAAAATACAAAAAATCGTAGCAGTGGGAGAATGCGGCTTGGACTTTGACCGTATGTTCTCCACCAAAGAAAATCAAATCCGCTGCTTTGAAAAACAAATCGTGCTGGCTGAAAAAAATTGAACAAACCGCTTTTTCTTCACGAGCGCAAAGCAACTGCCGATTTCATTCGGCGCTTTAAACAACACCCCGATATTTGCGCCAAATCGGTTGTGCATTGCTTTACCGGCGATAAAGAAACGCTCTATCAATATCTCTCTATGGGATTTTCCATCGGAATAACCGGCTGGATTTGTGACGAGCGACGTGCCAAAGAGTTACGCAGCGCCGTTTCCATCATTCCATTGGACCGCATCCTCATCGAAACCGATGCGCCTTATCTGACGCCGCGGAACATACCGGGATTGGCTAAAACCAACGTACCGCAAAATATCAAATATGTAGCCGCCGCATTGGCAAACTATATGCATGTATCAGAAGAAACGCTGCTGGAAAACGCCAGAAAAAATACAGAACGCATCTTCCAACTCGCTCCTTGCAAAAAGGAATAGCATTCTGATTACAAAAAACGAAAAGAGGACGCTCACGGTTTGATGAACGCTGATGAGGAAGTTTTGAAAACAAACGAACTGAACGATTGACAGACCAATTACAAAATGTGTTCTATGAATTGTTCGGAATATACCATTTTCTCATCATCCCCGTTCTTCTCAGTAGGGAGCTATTACAACAAACATCCACAAAGTATAAAGCCATACGAGCATTTAGATGATACATGAAATATGCGTTATTAAGGCATACGAAACGATTTGACAGTTTATACTCATTAGCGAAATATCCCGTTTCTAAGGACAAGATTTTTTTGACAAATCAAATAGTTGTAATATGAAGAAAAAGGTATGCGATGCCCTCTATGATGCTGCCATACCTTATGCGAAGCTTTTTTGCAACGTATCTGAACGGAAAATGGGGGCTGACTGTGCCAAAATCATTTCTTGCTTTTTATCTGTAGCAGCGATACAAGCATGGAAGCCACCGCCGCGCAGATATGGCTGACAAGTACAGCAATCCATATTCCGTTTAATCCGAAGCCTAAAAAGAAAGCAGATAGGCCAAAGGCATACGGACAATGATATAATAGAAAATCATTAAGAGCATACTTTTCGCAGGCTTACCCAGACCGTTTAATACGCCAAGAAAGCAATTTGTAATCGTGTTCAAAAACATAGCCAATACTTACGGTTAAAAAATACACACCAACAATCGTTGCTACATCTGTGTTGCTTACAAAAAAACCGGAGAGCTGTCTTGAAAATATCACTATGACACCAGAAAGGATGAAAAGCAGTATGCACCCATATTTCAAAGCGCATTTTAAGTAATCTTTTGTGCGATCAATTCGCTGTCCGCCAATACACTGACCTACGATAGTGGTCAAGACCATATTCAACGCCATAGCCGGATAAAAAAGAATCGTTTCCAGTTTTCCCGTAATTCCATACGCCGCAATCGCAGTAATGCTATATGTACTTACCAGTGCGGTTAAAAATGTTGTTAACTTATCGCCGGGATGCTCTGCTGAACGACAGACGGTATTGCTTTTTAATAAGCAGTAAAACGTCCGCCTTATCAAACCAAGTAATATGCAGAGAAAAAAGTTTTTTCCTTTTCAGATATACAACCATGAAAATCAAGCAAATGCCCTGTGAAAGCAAAGTTGCAATCGCCGCTCCATGAAAGCCGACGAAATGGATAAAAACAGGGGTCAAGGATTGCGTTTAATACGGTTGACACCAACATAGCAACCGCTTGAAACATGGAATTTCGAAACTCCGTAAAACCGCAGTAAAATACAGATACAGATAAACCGCTAAATATCCAAGAACATAAATTGTAAGATAGCTGTATGCCATATCATACGTTTCCGCCGGAGTATTCAAGACAGTTAAAATATACGGCAGAAATATTTCAAGCACAAAAAGTAATCATCAAGGAAAAAGACAATCGCGACGATAAATGAAGTGGCAATCAGCCTCTCCACTCGTTTTTGATTTTTTGCGCCGATTGCCTGTGAAAGTAAAATAGAAATGCCGTTTGTCGCTCCCATTGCAACTGATGTTAGGGATTAAAATAATCGGCGTAGAATTTGTTAAAGCAGCATAGGCTGTTTCGCCTAAAAGATTTCCAATCCATAAGCTGTCCACAAGGTTATAAGCCATGTTTAGGAACATAGCCGCAATCATAGGCAATGCCATAGCCATTAAACAGTGTTTTGTATTCCCTTCGATAAAATCAATTTTTGTTTGCATATAAATTTTCCTTTCCATAAGTGAATGAACAATATTCATATTTTCTGATTTATGATAGCTCCCTTTAACGGAAGCTCAATTGTATATGTTAAGCTTTGTTTATGAATGAATATCATTCATTTTTGCGTTATAAGATTGCTCCCTACCGGAGCAGGGAGCTACTATAAGCGTAGTGCATAAATCAAAAAAAGTCTCGAATATGTTTTTCTTTTTTCTTCTACGGTATAATCCTTGTTAAGTAAAATACCAATTTGCCCGTAAACGCAAAATAAAGCCGCCGCCCTCGTATCATCTATGCTGATTTCGCCTTTTTTCTTTTGCGTATTCCAGTAATTTAGCAACTATCTTTGAAAGTTTCTCGCAGACTTTTAAGGTTAGTTGGTCGTGAAATTTTTGTTCTCCACAACATGAAGCGTTTTATAGTAATTGCTATCTTCTGTTTCCACCATGATAGGCATTGTTTCAATAAGTTCTTTTAATGTCATTTTGTCATGGCTCGATGGAACAGAAAAGCAACTTACAAGCTCATCTGCATATTGTTCGATTGCGCTGTCAAAAAGAGCTTCTTTTGACGGGAAATATCGATAGCACAATCCCTGTGCAACGCCTATGGTTTTTGCAATATCGGCAATAGAGGTTTTTTCATAGCCCTTTTCGTAGAAAAGCCGCATAGCCGTATCTAATATTTCCTGTTTGCGTTCCTCTGGTTCTTTCGTAATACGCATACCGCACCTCCTTTCCAACAACCATTATAGCACGTTCTTTTCCGAAAATCAATGAATAATGTTCATTCAAATATTTTTTTGAAACTAGGATTGGCATTTCAGAAAATTTCCCCGTAATAGGAAGTAAGAAAAACTTTTAAAAAATTTCACTCAAACTTCGTCAAAATCGCTGTGTGCGGTGTCGTAGGTAGTGAAATAAAAATTAAGAGGGCTTGGGACACTTCCCAACAAGCAATTTTGACCAACAAGCCACAAAGCGCGGACATGACAAGCAAAAGAATCCGCATTTTTAGGCGTGCAAAGGGGTAACGCCGGCAACGTGTATCCTTGATTTATACATAGCAGGAAAAAAGACCTATGCAAATTGTAAAAGTGCTGACAGCAAACAAAATTTTTGACAAGTAAAGCCTACTACGTAAAAAGCACGATGGAAAGTCTATGCCAGAAAACCTCTATCATTAGGATTATAAATCTATAGTGGGGATTTTAGGACGTCCAAAATATACTAGCTGCACGTTCAACTTCAAGACCTATTCAAAATTTCACAAGCTGAAAAATGTTTGCAAAATGCGCCGGATAAGTCAAGCGGATACCGCAGACAAAAGATTGAAATTGTCTGGAACTTTATCGGGGAACTGGAACAGGCCGGGGATGAACAGACCACCCCACGGCAAAGAAAAAGCAGAACGGCATAGCCTTTCGACTATACCGTCCCGCGGTTATAAAATGACTTCCTTATGAGTGTGCTACTTTCGCGAGCAACCCTCTTTTTCTATTGATGGACTGTGAAAAAATCCTTATTTCTGATAAATCACTTTGCCATTGTTAATGGTCTTTTCAATAAAGCCGCCTGCTTTTGCTTCCGTTGGTGTCAAGCCTAAAAAATTCATCAGACAGAATATTCACATTCAAAATTACAAAGTCTGCCTGTTTGCCTACGCTGATAGAACCTTTCTTAACTTCTTCAAAGTTCTGCCAAGCGCCGTTGATGGTTGCGCATTTCAAGGCTTCATAAGCGCTGATTCTTTCATCTCTGGTATCATATTTTTATTTTCCCAGTTGGTAATCCGTGCATCCTTATCGCTGCTGCCATCGGCAGAGCCGCGACCAATCGCCTGTCCATCGCGGGTGATGCGAGTTGCCGCATTATAGATGGAGAATACCATGTCTGGCGTAGATTGGCGCATCCTGATGCACAGTAACCATAATCTTATCATCTGCCATAGCGTCAGCCATTGGACTAATCAACTGACCCCGTTCTGGCCCTAATGTGGAGCAAAGATGATAATCACCATAGTAATATACATGGTCTACGAAGAAGGAGATGTTAATTCCTAAAGCTTTGCATTCTTCAACCTGATCCAGCGTGATGGTCTGTGCATGAATGATGACTGGACGAATCCGGTTTTGTACTTCTGCGATAGCTTCGGCATCGTTAATATCTACACCGCACTGTTTTAACGCATCCCGATAGCAATCAACAAATTGTTGGATGCCACCGGTGCCATTGGCATGGCAGGTAAACTGCCAACCGGACTGAATGCAGTCTGCAAACTGTGCTGTCAAAGCGTCATTATTGATTTTCTTACCTTCGGCTTCCCCATACCACCAAGCATGTTCTACGCCGTCCAGCAATACTTCATTGGTATCCCGATAGTAGCCGCCGCCGGATACGGTATCATTTTCATCTACGGCAAACCAAGCGGTTTTTTACCCTGTGGGGATCCATCTAAGAAAATTTTGATACAATGGTGCCGCAGATTGTTTTCATCATAAGGCGAAGTAGCGCTGGTATAGCCTTTCATTAGTTCTTTACTGTCGTAGCTAACCACATTTTCGATATCAATGATACGTTCTGATCTTGGAATCTGCGCCATCAGATTTGCCATTTGTGCGCCTCCGCCAGCCACTGCAGTGGTCATGCCATAACCGGCATAGATATCCATAGCGTTAGCCAGAGTACCGGCAGCATTGGCAATTCTGGTGCGGGAAGTATCAGTCAACACCGGTTCTGCCATATACAAAGCATAAAGCCGCCTTCTCTCAGGATACCGGTGTATTCACCATTTTCGTCTTTATCCCAGTTAATTTCCGGATTAAAGTACGCATACTGCTGTGGCGCTGCTGTTTTTAAGGCTTCCATCTTTTCACTTAAAAGCTTTAAACCCAGAGAGTTTACGCCGCACAGATGGTTGCTGGCGTGAATATAGATAATGGGATATTCCGTAGAAATTTTATCCAGAATGTCTTTTGTAGGCATTGCATAAGCGCCTTTGTCAAAATTATCGGTTTTAAAGGCTGTGTTGTCAAATCCATGGGTGACAAACCAGTATTTTCCGCCTGGCTCGATGGTGCCGTATACATCATCATAGGTGTGGTCGTTCACCCAAGCATTGAAATCCTTTTTACCCTGTTCCACCAGCATTTCCAAACTGATAATATCATTTGCCGGAGATGCACTGAAATATTGTCCTACCATATCAATGTGGCCGTGTGGGTCTACAAAAGCTGGAATCATGGTCTGACCGTCTAAGTCTACACGACGGCAGTTATATTCCTGCACAGTGTTCGCCAAAAATTTCCGCTTCTTCATCAGTATAGGCAACGGCCGCAATATGACCGTCCCCTACGATAACAGATTTGGCGTAAATGGGATTTCCTTCGCTATCTTCCCCTTTTTCTGCATCCACTGTAATAATGGTACCATTATAATAATAGGAAGTAGATTTATATTTACTTAAATCAATAACCTGCGCGGTTGTGTCCTCTGCATCGGCAGCAAAGGCTGCTGTTGGCAATAAGGAACACAACAGGAAAACAACGCACAAAATACTTAAATATTTTTTTCGCCTTCTTATTCTTATACATAACAATCCCCCCTCATTTGCGTTTTCACATTTATAGTGACTTTTCTTTTCTCCAAAAAGGACTGTGTCCCAAAGAAAAGTACATAATATCTTGTTTTTTATCAATTACATATTTACCGTCTTATTCCTCCTTACTGTCCACTTTGATAAAAAACATTATATTAAAAACGAGCTCAAACAAACACCACATCGTTTCTAATAAATGGCCTTCGTACCAATGCAGGATTTTACAATTTATATTTTTATTATTATCAATAGTATAATTCATTCTTATACTTTTTGTCAATGCTAATGTGCTATCGCATAAAGAAACAATGAATTTTAATATAAAAAGAGACCTTTCTACTCTGACCACTTTGCCTTGTTCTTGTAATAGCTAATGGCTGCAATAGAACTGTCTCTTTCCTATTGATGGAATATTGCAAATTTTTATAAATTCTCTTTGATAACTTCCGCTAAAGCCTGTACGCCCTTCACAATATTTTCCGGCGTTGCATTGGAAAAATTGATGCGCATAGCATTATGGGGCTGGCCTGCTGCATAGAAGGAATCCCCGGCTACATAGGCCACTTTTTTTTGGCAATGGCTTTCAGAAACAAATCATTGGTGCTTATAGAACCGGGCAGTTCCAGCCACAGGAATAAGCCGCCTTCCGGACGGGTCAGGTAGCGCCCTCTGGCATCGTTTCTGCTAAGGTTTTCAACATCAAGTCCCGCTTTTTTGGCATATTCGGCATTAATCTGTTTCAAATGGTCCGGCATCAAGCCCCGTTTCAGATATTCGGCCATCACCATCTGCGAAAAGATAGAAACATGCAAATCGCAGCTTTGTTTGCCAATTATCATTTTCGATAAAATCGACTCATCGGCAATGGAATAACCTACGCGAAAGCCCGGTGCTACCGTTTTGGAGAAGCTGCCAAAGTACAAAACCTGACCGGTAATGTCCATAGATTTCATAGACGGATACTGGGCGTCGGTATATTTTAAATCTTCATAAGGCGCGTCTTCAATCAACACCACATCATATTTCTGAATGACCGCCAAAATTTCTTTTCGCCGCGCGGCAGATACGGTACGGCCGCTAGGGTTCTGGAAACACGGAATCATATAGACCAGCTTGACAGCCTGCTCTGTGCGCAAAATCCGATCCAACTCAGATGGAATGATACCGTCTTCATCAACAGGCGCTTCAATCAAGTCTGCTTCGTACATTTTAAATACCTGCAAAGCTGCCAGATAAGTAGGACTTTCCACCACAATTTTATCGCCCTTACTGATAAAAAGCCTTGGCAACCAAATCAAGCCCTGTTGAGAGCCCGACGTAATCAAAACATTATCTACACAGGTGTTCACGCCCTTTGTTGCCATAAACTTTACAATTTCCTCGCGCAATGGTCTATACCCTTCTGTTTCCCCATATTGCAGCACAGAAGCCGTCATATTCTCTGTAATTTGATTGATGATGTCCTTCAAATCCTCCATCGGAAAAGAATCGGCGGATGGCAGGCCACCGCCAAAGGGAAATCATATCAGGCTGCTGCGTCAATTTCAAAAATTTCACGAACGGCACTGCCCGAAACATTGGCCATTCGGTCCGCATAAGCTGGAATTCCCATATTTTCACCTTCCATAATATAGTTCAATTGCCTGTGTTCTACATAGAATAGCACCTTTTTCTGTCTTGTCCAGCATATACTGCTGCAGAAACATCTGCCAATGCAAAGGACGCTCCCAATACCACCCCTGTCCCTGCTCTACCTGCAGCATTTGCAGTAGCTTGACCTGTTCTGCCGTTTCTACACCTTCCACCACAATTCTAGCTTCCGCGGCATGCAGCAGCTTTATGATTTGACCAATATAATCGTAAATTTTTCTGTCGGTGATATCTTGTTCCAGAAAGCTTTTATCCAGCTTCACATAATCCACTGGCAACTGCATCAACATGGCCAGAGAAGAACTGCCAACTCAAAATCGTCCAGACAAACGGGAAACTCTTTTTTTCCGTATTGGTTGTAAATTGGAACCAATGCTTGCTGTTGTTCCATGAAACAATGCTCTGTTACTTCAATTTCAATTTGACCAGCCAATACGCCATACGCCAAGCGAATATGCTCCAGTTTCTCAGCAAAATCATGCTGTAATAAGGTGGCCGCAGAAAAATTAACGGAAACGGGAAGCACCGTTATATTTTGCCGACGCCAATTTTGTTGCAGCTCAGCTACCTGTTCCAACATATAAAAAGTCCAGTTGCGGAATTAATCCGGTCTGCTCTAATGCAGGTAAAAAATATGCTGGCAAGCACCAACTGCCATCGGGCCATTTCCAACGAGCCAACGCCTCCGCTGCGCAAACACAACCGTTCTCTAACCACACCCGAGGCTGCAAGAATACTTGAATTTGCCGCTGATCAATCGCTTGCTGCAGTTGTTTTTCAATACGCGCCTGTACGCCTTGGTTCATCATTTGTGGAAAAAATACATATCGCGTTTTATGAAACTTTACACTTTGTGGCTCCCGGACCAGACTGCTCTTATCTCTTATTGGGGGATATTGATGATGTTTCATCACAGCACCTCTTTTCCATTCATCATAAAAACCAACTGCCTCTATCTTACGGAAAGAATGAAGTGCGGTCAACAAAAACCGCTCGACAAGAACAATAGGGTAGCGGCATATCTCGACAATGCCCATGATTTTGAAAAATCAGGTTTCCAAAAATCTGACAAAAGCGACGAAAATATACCAGAGAACAGGAAACAGCGTAAATGCCTAAAGATGAGAAAACCGCATTATCATCCACTCTGCAGCGTTTTTCCTCTTTTTGTGCAACCATCTGATATGCAAAATATTTTTTATCTGACCATCTTGAAAATCATAATAAATCCATCAAACTACATACCGATATAAAACCTTTCACGTAAATATCTCCCCGGCACAAAAAAGATTTTCGTCTTCACCATCTTCCTAGCAGATAAGTCAGTGAAAACTGATGGCAAGTGTGGCATATTTTTTTTTATTCTTATCTCTACTTTAAATTTTATTACAAGCTTTTTTTTTTCTGGAAAATATGCCATACTTGACACTGCCCTATTGGTTGAGCGAAAATACTCAGCACCAAACCCAACATCAACGCTACATCAGTCTACACCGGTTTGTGATTGCAAAAACGGCGAACATTTCTATACGGCAGCAATTTTTAATGCTGTCACCCAGAACACTACTCAAAAGCAATCTGGTAATTTTGTTGCAAGTATGCTATACTGAAAGCCTATTAGATTGGATATTACAGGAACGGAGATAAACTGATGCGTACAGAAGACTTTGATTTTATATTACCTGAAGAATTGATTGCCCAGCATCCCTTAAAACAGCAGGACCACTCCCGTTTGTTGGTATTAGATAAGCATACTGGCTCTATCGCCCATCGGCGTTTTGATGATATTTTAGAATATTTGCAGCCTGGCGATGTGCTGGTGGTAAATAACACCCGCGTCATCCCGGCTCGTCTTTTGGTGTAAAAATGGGGGGACAGCCCACATTGAGGTGTTGCTGCTAAAGCCTGTAGAAAACCAGCCCGATTGCTGGGAAGTGCTGGTACGCCCCGGCAAGCGAGTAAAACAGGGCGCCCAGGTAGATTTTGGTGATGGACGCATGATTGGCACCATTATCGAAGAAACAGACAGCGGACGAATTATGCAATTTCAGTACGAAGGCATCTTCAATGAAATTTTAGATGAACTAGGAACCATGCCCCTGCCGCCTTATATCAAAAAGAAAAATTAGCGGATCAAGAGCGCTATCAAACCGTATATGCTAAGGAACGGGGGTCCGCTGCTGCGCCACCGCTGGGCTGCATTTTACCAAAGAATTATTGGCGCAAGTACAGGCAAACGGCGTGGAGGTTGTCGAGGTTTTGTTACATGTTGGGTTGGGCACCTTTCGCCCAGTGCAGGCTGATGATATTTTAGAGCACAAGATGCACAGCGAATACTATCGGATTACGCCAGAAGCCGCCGCCACCATCAACAAAGCCCTAGACGAAGGACGGCGTATTATTGCAGTAGGCACCACATCTACCCGCACTTTAGAAAGCGCGGCGCAAAACGGCCGTGTCGTACCCGGCGAAGGAGAAACCAGTATTTTATCTATCCTGGTTATCAATTTCAGATTTTAAGCGGCTTGATTACCAATTTTCATCTGCCCAAATCCACGCTGGTGATGTTAGTCAGCGCGCTGGCTGGACAGGGAGCATATTTTGCACGCCTATGCAGAAGCAATCAAAGAACGGTACCGGTTTTTTTCTTTTGGTGATGCCATGCTTATCATTTAGGTTAAAAATTAATTTCATCATTATCAAATAGTTTCACTTATCTTTTCTAACCGCATCAAAGCCCAGCCGCATTTCCTTGTGCAGCCGGGCTTTGGTTATACTAGCTTATTTTCGTTTCCAGGTAGTGCCCTGTTTGGTGTCTTCCAAAATTACGCCAATCTCGTTTAACTGATTGCGAATTTGGTCGGCCATTGCATAATTTTTATCGGCCCGCGCCTGTTTCCGCAAGTCAATGAGCAAATTCATCAAATCATCTACCAAACCGTCTTCCATACCATTGTCGGCAGCAAAATCCAGTCCCATAATGCTTAACAGGGCCGTATACGTATCGGCTGCTTTTTGCAGCGCCGTTTTATCCAGCACTTCCTGTTTGAGATAGGTGTTGATTTCCCGCGCCATGTCAAACAGCGCCGCACTGGCTAAAGCGGTGTTAAAATCATCATTCATGGCATCTTGGAATGCCTCTTCTACAGCGGCTATCTTTTGCAGCAGCGCTGCGCCTGTTTCGGTATCTTCTGCAGTTGCGGCTTTTAAGCCGTTGGTCATGGCAGTATAGCAGTTTTTCAACCGTTCCAAGCCTTTCTGCGCTACCTGCAGCTTTTCATCGTCAAAATCCAGCGGACTGCGGTAATGCACAGAAAGCAGATAGAAGCGCACCGTTTCCGCGTCAAATTTTTCTAAAATATCCCGCAGCAGAAAGAAGTTGCCCAACGATTTGGACATCTTTTCGAGTTAATGGTAATAAAACCGTTGTGCAGCCAATAATTGGCCATAGGTTTTCCAGTTACACACTCGGTCTGGGCGATTTCATTTTTCATGATGGGGGAAAATCAAATCCTGACCGCCGCCGTGAATATCAAATTGCTCGCCTAAATATTTGTGACTCATAGCAGAGCATTCGATATGCCAACCGGGGCGGCCTTTGCCCCATGGGCTATCCCAGGCTGGTTCGCCCGGCTTGGCGCTCTTCCACAAGGCAAAAATCCATAGGATCCTGCTTGCGGCTGTCCACATCTACGCGGGCACCAGCCTGCATATCATCTAAATTGCGTCCAGATAATTTACCATAGCCTGCGTATTTACGCACAGAAAAAATACACGTCTCCATCCAATTCATAACCATAGCCTGCGTCGATAATGCGCTGCACAAAATCGATAATTTCCGGCATGTGCTCGCTCACTTTAGGATACTTAGTGGCCGGCAGCACATTCAAGGCTTTACATCTTTGAAAAAATTCGTCGATATAGCGGGCTGCCAGCTTGATGGGGTCATCCTGTTCTTCATGGGCCCGTTTGATGATTTTGTAGTCCACATCTGTAAAGTTTTGAATATAGGTCACTTCATAACCGCGATAAAGCAAATAGCGGCGAATCGTGTCAAACACCACAATAGGACGGGCATTGCCCAAATGAATATAATTATACGTGGTTGGCCCGCAGACATACATTTTTACTTTGCCCGGCTCCAATGTCTTAAATTCCATTTTCGTATTGTTCAACGTATTATGCACCATGATTGGTTTGCTCATTTTGTTTCTCCTCCCAAAATTTTATTTTTTGCTTCTAAATCTTTTATTTTATTCTGCATGCAATCCAAAGCATCTTCCACCGGGTCGGGCAGTTTGTCATGCTCCAAGTCGGCCTGATGCTTGGCTTTTAACTCGGCATCATGCTTTAAGCTCTGGCCGTCTTTGGCCACCACTCTGCCGGGAATTCCCACAACGGTGCAATTGTCTGGCACTGGCTTTAACACCACCGAGCCAGCCCCGATTTTTACATTATTGCCTACCCGGAAAGAGCCCAACACCTTAGCGCCTGCCCCCACGACAACGTCATTGCCCAAAGTAGGATGGCGTTTGCCGCTTTCTTTCCCAGTACCGCCTAAAGTAACGCCCTGATACAGTGTCACATCGTTGCCAATTTCCGCTGTTTCTCCAATCACAATGCCTGCGCCATGGTCAATGAATAACCGCCGCCCCAGCTTGGCGCCGGGATGGATTTCTACCTGAGTAAAAAGCGGGCCACCTGGGAAATGAACCGAGCCAAAACGTAATGTTTTTTTGATATAATCTGTGGGTGATGCCCCGTTGAATCCAAATGGCATGCAGCCCCGGATAATTTAACAGCACTTCCACTTTTGTTTTGGCAGCGGGATCCCGCGCAAATACAACCTGAATATCTTCTCTCATTTGTTCAAACATAAGCAGCCTCCTCTATTTTATGACTCCACTTGTGATTTTATCCTTGTTACCGACAGTTCTCCTAAAAAAACAATCCCTCCACCAACTGAACGAAAAAATCGCTTTTTCTGTTTGACCATAACACCTCTGTTTTTATCCGACATATTCCTGCTTTTTAATTATCCTTGCCTGTTGATTTTTCGCGGCCGTTTCGCTGCAATAAAAAACGGCTGCACCTCTCCTTTAGAGACGCGCAACCGTGGTTCCACTCTAGTTTCTATCCGTCCGCATTGCTTGACGGATACTCATAAGCCGATAACGGGGCCAAACGAAATCGTCTACTACTGCGCATTCCGCGCAAATTCGACCATTCAACTCCCGGGCGCACTTCCTTCTGTTTTCTGTCAGGTCTGCTTTCAGCCGGTGACAAACCCTCTCTGCCACATTCCGCAAAAGTACTTTTACCCGTTCTCTGTTTTTTGAATATGAAATGATCTAAGCTATAGCTTATTGTATGCAATCATGGTACCGTTTGTCAAGCAAAATCTTTTGCTGTGCTGCGCCGTTCCAGCATGGCAACATTGCGCCAGCAGCCCAAGGCGGTATCATAGCCTAATTTGGGGCGTACTCCCAACTGCGTATAACCGCACTTGCGAAATAACTCCAGACTGGGCAGGTTATCATCAAAGATAAGGGCTTCCAACGTCCAAATGCCGTTGCGCTCGCTCTCCGCTGCTGCAGCTGCCAGCAACTGCCTCCCGACCCCCTGATGCTGATATTGGTTATGGATATAGATGCTGATTTCCGCCACGCCACTGTAAACCTGACGGGCAAAGCTGGGCGCAATGGCCACCCAGCCGGCTACCACGCCGTCAATTGTTTGCGCAACTAAACGGGTATGCTTATGATGCTCTGCATCCCACGCCGCATAAGTGGGCGCTTCCTGGGCAAACGTCGCTTTATGGCTCGCAATCCCCTGCTCGTAAATAGCCGCCACAGCAGGCCAATCGGCCTCTGTCATGGCACGAATTATGATGTCACAGGTAGACATTACAGTTTCACCGTCTGCTGCAACCGTTTGGCAACCAGTTCCGGCCCCAAAACAGGGATGATGAAATGCAAATCGGGCCCGTGCATCTGACCGGTCAGCGCCACCCGGATAGGCATAAATACTTTTCTTACCTTTTAAGCCGGTTTCTTTGCTGATGGCTTTAAAATTTTCTTGACATCGTCGGCATTCCATTCTGGCAGTGCAGCCAGTTTTTCCTGAAAAGCGGCAATGACCGTTGGCACATCGGGGTCGGCCAGTACTTCTTTGGCTTCTTCATCTTCAATGATGATTTCTTCTCCGACAAACAGGTGCATAAATTCGCCAATCTCGTTGATCGTACGAATTTTTTTCCTGCAGCGCCTGCATAATCAAAGTAACCCATTGCTGTTCCTTTTCGCCAATTTCTTCTGGCAAATAGCCCTCACTTTGCAGATAAGGGATAGCCAAACCGACCAGTCGTTCAATAGAACTCTGGCGGATATAATGACCGTTCAGCCATTTTAATTTTTCCATATCAAAAACGGCGGGACTCTTAGACACCGCATCCAAAGAGAATTTTTCAATAATCTCTTCTTTGGTCATGATTTCATCTTCGCCGCCTGGAGACCAGCCTAACAACGCCAGAAAATTAAACACAGCTTCCGGCAGATCCCCCAATTTTTCGTATTGTAACGGAAGTAGCGCCGTGCCGTTTGCTCATTTTTTTGCGGTCCTCGCCCAAAATCAACGAGATATGAGCAAATTGTGGTGCTTCCCACCCCAGGGCATGATAAACGGCAATTTGCCGCGGTGTATTGATAAATGTTCCTCTGCCCGAATGACATGGCTAATCTGCATGAGATGGTCGTCTATCACAACTGCAAAGTTGTAGGTTGGAATGCCATCGGATTTAACAATAACAAAGTCGCCTACGCCATCGGATTCAAAGGTAACAACACCGCGCACAGCATCATGGACTACCAGCTTTTCTCCCTTCTGGCACATGCAAACGGATGACAGGCTTTTTACCCTGCGCCAACAGTGCCTCCTGCTGTTCCTTTGTTAAATTGCGACATTTTCCGCTGTACATGGGCATTTCGCCTTTTTTCCATAGCAGCGGCCCGTTCTGCTTCAATTTCTTCTTCGCTGCAGAAGCAATAGTACGCCTTTCCTTCGGCCAACAGTTGGTC
>VOFC01005033.1_pt1 | contig 27477 bp, 38 predicted proteins | sample 5384161 | NCBI WGS metagenome assembly VOFC01 (sample SAMN12384722, study PRJNA508395) | human gut metagenome | isolation source: healthy gut B | host: Homo sapiens | reverse complement strand
AGAGGTTGGGACGAAGAAGGGAGCGTCTATGAAAGCGGAGCGGTATATCCGGAAGAGGCGCCTTCACTGCGTTCAGAAGGGAAAGAACAAGGATGGACACCTCCGGACGGGAAAAGCATGCAAGCCACAGAAGCCCGTCAAGCTTCCGGTACAGTGCGCCAACGTTCCGCCGACTTCCGCCGATAGCCGGAGTGGACGAAGCGAATCCGGCCGGCGCTTCATCAACCGGGGGCGTCTGCTGCATACGCTGTTCTCCGCCATTGAAACGGAAGCGGACATCGACGATGCCGTCAACCGTCTGGTATTCGAAGGAATCATCGGCCGTGCCGAGACAGAGGAAGAGATACGGGAACTCACCCGCAAGGCATTTGCGCAACCGCAAATCAAGGACTGGTATTCGGGAACCTGGCAGTTGTTCAACGAATGCGACATCATCTGGCAGGAGAACGGAGAGCTCCGCAACCGCCGCCCCGACCGCGTAATGATGCGCGACGGTGCAATCGTGGTCGTAGACTTCAAGTTCGGCAAGCCCAACAAGAAATATAACAAACAGGTACAAAGGGGTATATGGAATTACTTGTCCGCATGGGATATGACGCCAATGCCATCAGCGGGTATCTGTGGTATGTAGAAGAAGAAATAATAGAGAAAGTATGAAAACATTCCTTCAATCAGTAGCCCAAGACCTATACTCAAGATAAGGGGAACGACCTGTCGCGCACGGCAATCGTATTCCCCAACAAACGTGCCAGCCTGTTCTTCAACGAATACCTGGCGGCTCAGAGCGACCGCCCGTTGTGGTCTCCCGCATATGTCAACATCAGCGAACTGTTCCGCAGCCTTTCGCCTCTGAAACCCGGCGACCCTATCCGGCTGGTGTGCGAACTGTACAAAAGTGTTCCGCGAAGAAACGCACAGCGAAGAGCCTCTGGATGATTTCTATTTCTGGGGCGAGCTGCTTATCACGCGACTTCGACGATGCCGACAAGAACCTGGTAGATGCCGACAAGCTGTTCAGCAACCTGCAGGATTTGAAGAACATCATGGACGACTACGACTTCCTCGACCAGGAGCAGGAAGAAGCCATACAACAGTTTTTCCAGAACTTCTCCATCGACAAACGCACGCAGCTCAAAGAGAAGTTTATCTCCCTTTGGGACAAGCTGGGAGACATCTACCGGCACTACCGGAAGAACCTCTCCGAACTGGGCATCGCATACGAAGGCATGATGTACCGCCATGTAATAGAGGAGCTTGATACGGACCGGCTGCGCTACGACCGCTACGTATTCGTGGGCTTCAACGTGCTGAACAAGGTAGAGACCCGCTTCTTCCAACGCCTGCAGGATGCGGGCAAAGCCATGTTCTACTGGGATTATGACGTGTTCTACACCCGCCTGCCCCACGAACAGCAACCGCCCTACGTGCACGAAGCGGGCGAATTTATCCTGCGCAACCTGAAGCTGTTTCCCAACCAACTGCCCGAAACTGCCTTCGATGTCCTGCGGCATCCCAAGAAAATACGTTTCATATCCGCTCCTACGGAGAATGCGCAGGCCCGCTACCTGCCCCAATGGGTGCGCACGGTCGTGAAAAGCGATACCGAAGCAAGCAAGGAGAAGGAAAACGCCATTGTGCTATGTAACGAGGCACTGTTGCTGCCCGTGCTGCACTCCATCCCGCCGGAAGTGGAGAACGTAAACATAACCATGGGATTTCCATTGGCGCAGACACCCGTATACAGCTATATCAACGCCCTTATGGAACTGCAAACTACCGGCTACCGCAAGGACACGGGACGCTATACCTACGAAGCCGCACTTGCCGTACTGAAGCATCCCTACACCCGGCAACTGTCCGCCACGGCCGAAGACCTGGAGAAGCAGCTCACCAAGGACAACCGCTTCTACCCTCTCCCGTCGGAGCTTAAAAAAGACGCTTTTTCTCGAACAGGTATTCACCCCGCAGAACGGAATCTGCTGCCATCTGCCGCTATCTCACCGAGCTGCTGCGCGAAGTAGCCGTCATATACCGTCAGGAGAAAGATGAAGAGGACATCTTCAACCAGCTCTACCGGGAGTCCTATTCAAGAGGCTACACCCTCATCAACCGCCTGCTCAGCCTGATAGAGAATGACGGGCTGAGCCTGCATACAGACACGCTGAAACGCCTGATGAACCGCCTGCTCACCGCCACCAACATCCCGTTTCACGGCGAGCCCGCCATCGGCATGCAGGTAATGGGTGTACTGGAAACGCGTAACCTCGACTTCCGCAACCTCATCATGCTGTCCCTCAACGAAGGGGCAGCTCCCCAAGCGGGCGGCGATTCGTCTTTCATCCCCCCTATAACCTGCGCAAGGCGTTCGGCATGACTACCATCGAGCATAAGAACTCCGGTGTATGCCTACTACTTCTACCGCCTCATACAGCGTGCGGAGAACATTACCTTGCTGTACAATACGGCATCCGACGGACTGAACCGGGGTGAGATGTCGCGCTTCATGCTCCAGTTTCTCGTCGAGTCTCCCCACGACATCTCACGCCAATATCTGGAAGCCGGACAATCTCCCCAACAAAGCCTCAAGATTGAAATACACAAGACGGACGAGATACTGCAACGGATGTACAACGCATACGACATCCGCCGGCATCCCAACGCACATCTTTTCGCCTTCGGCACTTCAACACCTACCTCGACTGCCGGCTCAGATTCTACTACCGCTACGTTGCCGGACTGAAAAGCTCCCGACGAGGTAAGCGCAGAGATAGACTCCGCCCTGTTCGGAACCATCTTCCACCGTTCCGCCGAGCTGGTATACCAGGACCTCACGGCCAACGGAAAGGAGATACGCCGGGAAGACCTGGAGCAGTTGCTCCGCAACGACGTAAGGTTGCAGGCATACGTAGACACCGCTTTCAAGGAGGAGTTTTTCCATGTGCCTGCCGGCGAGCAACCCGAATACAACGGCACACAGCTTATCCACTCCAAAGTAATCGCATCCTATCTGCGGCAATTGCTCCGCAACGACCTGCAGTACGCCCCTTTCCGCATGGAAGGGATGGAACAAAAAGTAACGGAAACCCTGGGGATAGAGACTCCTTCCGGAATGCTTCCGCTGAATATCGGCGGAACGATAGACCGTATGGACAGCAAAGGCGATACCCTGCGCATCGTGGACTACAAGACGGGCGGCACTCCCAAGACTCCCGAAAGCATAGAGCAGTTGTTTACCCCGCCGACAACCGTCCGAACTACATCTTCCAGACTTTCCTGTATGCTGCCATTATGTGCCGCAAGCAAGGACTGAAGGTAGCTCCATCCCTGCTGTACATCCACCGTGCGGCATCCGAGAGTTACTCGCCCGTTATCGAGATGGGCGCACCGCGCCAGCCCAAAGTGCCGGTCAACAATTTTGCGTTTTATGAAGATGAGTTTCGCGAACGGCTATCGGCGCTCCTGCAGGAGATATACAATCCCGAAGAGCCTTTTACCCAAACGGAAGATGCGAAGAAATGCGAATACTGTGACTTTAAAAAGACTGTGCAAGAAATAGAGGGAGTACAATAAAACAATAGGGTAATTAAAGTTATAAAATCGGAGGAATCATATTGCAGCCAATATCACTTTAGCACCCTATTGTTTTATTGTCCTCTTTTTTATTTCTTCAACGGGATAGAGAAATAGAATGTCGAACCCTCTCCTTCCTTGGATGTAAACCACAGCTTGCCGCCAATCTTCACTGCAAAATCCTGACACAGCAGCAATCCCAGTCCGAACCTTCTTCATTATTTGTGCCGAACGTACTGAAATGCGTATCTGTATGCAGCAGTTTCTGCTGTCCTTCTTCATCGATGCCGCAGCCGCTGTCTTTTACACTGACTACCACTGTATCTCCTTGCTCTTCCATCTTCACCAACACTTCCGAATTTTCGTTGCTGAATTTAATGGCATTGCTCAGCAGATTGCGAATAATGGTTTTCAGCATATCAATATCGGTACAGACAGGCAGCTTCTCCGGCTTTTCTTCACGGATGGTAATTTTCTTCAAGCCGGCCACCATATTGAACACATCAATCACGCTGTCTACCACTTCCACGGCATCCACATCCTGATAGACAACATTCAGGTTGCCAATCTGGCTTTTTGTCCACTTCAACAGGTTATCCAGCAATGAAAACACATCTTCCGTTGTCCGGTTTGCCATCGTCAGCAGCTCGTGCATCTCACCGCCAATCTTCTCAACGGGCAGATTGAGCATCAGCATGTTCAGCACCATCTTGATAGAGCCCATCGGAGAACGCAGATCGTGGGCAATCACAGAATACAACTTGTCACGTCCGGCAATGGTACGCTGCAACTCTTCCGTCTTATTCAGAATGATACGTTTGGCCGCCACCAATGAAATCTGATGAGTGACACGGATTATCAGCTCTTCCTTATTGAAAGGTTTGGAGATAAAGTCGCCGGCACCCGCCTGAAAACCTTTCACTATATCCGTCGTACTGTTCAACGCTGTCAAAAAAGATGATTGGAATATCCGCTGTATCGGGATTGGATTTGAGACGCTGCGCTACTTCAAAGCCGCTTAAATCGGGCATCATCACATCCAGCAGCAGCAAGTCCGGACGTTCTTTATCCACTTGCTCCAAAGGCCTGCCGTCCGTTGTTTGCCGTAGCAATTGCAAACTTTTCATTTGTCAGGAGTACCTTCAACAACAATACGTTGGACATCACATCATCTACGATGAGGATTTTGTACTCAGAAGGATTTATTTCCATGTTCATCTTTGTATTATATTTTTTTCCCGTTATTGGTACCATATTTATTCAGGAACGATACTTGCCGAAATATTCAATCATGTGGAGCAAGCCTTCCTCCAGCTCTATTGCAGGCTGCCAGTCCAGTTTATTTTGGCCAACGTAATGTCCGGTTTCCGTTGTCTCGGGTCATCGTGCGGCAGTGGTTTGAATATCAGTTTTGATTTGGAGCCTGTCAGCCTAATAACCTTTCTCTGCCAGTTCAAGGATGAAGAACTCGTTGGGATTGCCCAAATTTACCGGGCCGATAAACCCTTCTTCCGTATTCATCATACGTACCATCCCCTCTATCAAGTCGTCCACATACTGGAAACTGCGGGTCTGGGCGCCCGAACCGTAAATGGTGATGTCCTTGTCCTGCAATGCCTGAACCACAAAGTTGGAAACCACCCGCCCATCGTCGGGCAGCATGCGCGGACCGTATGTATTGAAAATACGTATAATCTTTATGCGTATCCCGTTCTGACGGTAATAATCCATAAAAAGCGTCTCTGCGCAACGCTTGCCTTCATCATAACAAGAACGGATACCGATTGGATTTACATTTCCCCAATAACTTTCCACTTGGGGATGTATGACAGGATCACCGTAGATTTCGCTGGTAGACGCCTGCATGATTTTTGCACCCGTCTTTTTGGCCAGCCCCAGCATATTGATGGCTCCCAATACCGAAGTTTTAATAGTCTTTATGGCATCGTGCTGATAATGTACCGGCGATGCGGGGCAAGCCAGGTTATAAATCTCATCGACTTCCGCCTCATAGGGCAATTCCACATCGTGAAGCACGAACTCAAAACGGGGATTTCCTTTCAGGTGGACTATATTCTCTTCCGAACCGGTGAAGAGATTGTCCAGGCATATTACTTCGTGCCCGTCTTTAATCAGCCGGGTACACAGATGAGAACCTATAAAGCCGGCACCACCGCTAACCAATATTTTTTCATGCAGCACTTATTTCTGTGTCCGAAGACCATGCAACTTGTTTGTTCTGTTTATGTGCTGACAAATGTAGGCGATTTGGCTAAAATATGCAAGTTTGCAGAGATTTATTTCAACTATCAAGGCATATATTCCGGCTTGTTGTCAGGAATACTGAAATCTTTATTGGCAAACAGGTCTGCCAAACCCGAGATTTGCTTCAGACGAAGCAGCTCGTCCCGCTCCATTCCTATGTTTTTCATAATCCACTGGTCGGACATACCGGCACGATCCAGTTCGGCAACGATGTTGCACATCAACTCGATGTTATGCGCCCCGCGCGCACGGTTATGACGGATAGTAGACGCCATGCGGTTGGACAGCTCCTTGTCAATTACAACAACCGGCAGCAAGACCGTTTTCGCGCTGATAAATCCGCTTGGAAGTTTTCAATACCTGATAGCGGTGGTAGCCGTCCACCAATATATAGTTGTCTTTCTCCCGGTCGTAATAGCACACGCAGGGCATTGTAAATCCGTCTTCCCAGATGGACAGTTCCAGCAGTTTCATTTCGGGCGGTGCCACTACATTGGGGTTATAATCATTGGCCTGTATCTTTTCTACGGGAATTGCTTTTACATTATATACCGGACTCTTATCTACACTCATAACATCATATTTTTGAATTGTTCCATTATCTTGTCTCGCTTGTATATCTCTTCTTTGGTCAGGGCAAACCCCATGTACTTGCACGCGTGGTCGTTCTTCAGGATACAGATGCACATGCGCTTGTAGGTAGGGATTTCCCCTGAATTCCGTTATATCGATATCATCCAGATAATCCATGCGGACAGGTTTCTTGTTTGTCTTGTAATTGGTATGATTCATCACTTCGATGGGAATGCCTGCGTCTTGCAGCTTCTTTATGGTATTCTCGCCCAGGCATCCCCCTTTTGTCCGCCAGAATTCGATGCTGACGGTCAGCTTCTTCAGAATAGTTGCGCCGGGTTTCTTCGGGCAAGGTGGAAAGCAGAAACTGCATAAAGCTCTTTCCACGTATACCCTTTCGGAATGCGTACGCTCTGCCATCCCATAGCGTGAGTACCGCCATAAATACCTGTAAAGTTCACCCCGTTGACACGCCCTATCATCTTCCCCAGGTATTGGGGTCTATCACTTTATACAATGCAAGGCTCTCCTGCGCCTCGCACAGGAACGGACTCGCCACACGCTGGCGCTCTATATTGACACCCGCCTTATAATACAAATCGTACAGATGGTTATAATCGAAGCCGAACTTGCCGTTGGCAGTCCATATGTCCGTTGTTTTCCAATCGTAGATGGGGTAAGCGTTGAATATGTCATTGCCTATCTTGAAGTCCACCTGTAGTTATGGTACATCTGGTATTTACGGTTCAGATGAATACTGCGCCAGCGGTTGAAGCTTTCCTGCGTGCGGATACCAATAAGGAAACAGGTGCGCACCGCATCTTTCCGCTGATGCAGCCATTTGGCAAAGTGCATCTGGAATTCGTAATCCCACATTTTCTCCGTATAGAAAGGAACGCTTCTTTCGTATAAGAACCCTGCGGCATCTGACGCACCCAAAGCTCCTTCATGCTCTCGTCCCAGGGACGCCAATAGCTCTGGTACATGGATGTGCAGGTGGTGACCTTGAAAGGGACACATACCCTGTAGACTTCAGAATATCCCCTTATTAGCTTCCAATATACGGTCTACATAGTCTATGGTTACGGTGTACTGTATCTCATAATCCATATGAAACACACACAATTTTCGCTTTAAATTATTACGCCGGATGTAATCTATGCACAAGTTCAGCAATACGCCACTGTCCTTCCCTCCGGAAAACGACACGCATATTGTATCGAACTCCTTAAAAATCAACTCTAAACGTTCCTGCGCAAGTTCGTATACATTTTTAGAAACAGCCATAGTTATCTGTCTTTTTCATTTTCACGTAGCGAGTCCAGACTTTCTCCTCCGAAAAGCCCAATTCCTTAAAAAGAGAGCAATGCTCCATGAAAGTAACCGATGTCAATTCCTTACCCGCAGTTGTATTCGATATAACCTTCTCCAATAATAGCTTCAGCGTGCTTTCATTATTGTCCCTCTACATAGTAGTTGTTAATGATGCACTCTTTCTTCTTCTCTTCTACGGGTATAAAACCTATAACTTTCCTCTTTTTTCTACTGCCACAAACCAAACAAAATCTTCCGATGTACGAAACGGGTAGTTATAATTCTGCTTTAAGACATCGGGATTCATCACCAATGGCGCTACAAGCTCATATAGCCGCCTGTCTGTTCCCTTTAATTGTATAATTTGTATCATTCAGTATTATCGGTTTTATGTTTTGATTGTAAATTGTTCAAAGATAAATATTAAACTCTATGCCTTAAGCAATTTTTTAAGCAGTTTTAAGAATAAAGACTCAAATTGTCGTAATTTATTATTTTTTTTATACAGAATTTGTAATCCACTGATAATCAAGAGGCATAAAAGTGGCATTATTCAGTATATGACTGAACCTATTTAAGTATACGACTGAAATAGGATGAGTATACAACCGAAAGGAATTCAGTATGCGACTGGATGTTCCATCATTTTAAATTATAAATAATTTTCAGTAAAACGGCAATGTACCGGAAAAGGGATTAAACAGTTTTTGTCCCATTTCACCTATATTCTTACATTTTTAACGCTTAAAGCGTCATTAATTAAATAAAATTTATACATTTGCACAGCTTTTAGAAATTAATCTAAAGTTCCTTTTATCTATTCTATTTTTCCAATATAAATAAGTAAACAACAAAAATAATTATTAACAGTAAAATTATGATGCTAAACACAAAGAAAAAGACCGCTTATGGCTGCGGCCTATTACTGACATCGTTAGGAATAACCACATCGTGCATTGACAGCAGTTACGACCTGAACAAAGACATCGACATGAGAATCAGCGCAGGTGGCGAACATCTGGCAATTCCGTGGGATATACGGAGAAGATAACATTGGATAAAATCATCGAACTGGACGAGGGGATGATTTGCAGATTGTAGATGGAGAATATCATCTGCTGAAAAAGGATAATATAGATGAGACGAATACATCTGTGGGAACTGTTACGGTTGCAGAGTCCGAGAATATTATTGATGCGATTCCGCTGACATATTCTGTATCGACTCCCGGAGCCACTATTGTTATACCAAAAGAACAATCGGAAGGCAAAATCAACGCCGAAGCTCGCGGCGTGGACAAAGCCGTCATAGAAATCGGTTCCTTTAGCTGCCGATATGCCGACAACTCTGACTCTTAAATTTGAACTTGGCGGTGGAATTTCTATCGAACGGGTTGATATTAAAACTATGACAATCACTTTCCCGGACTTTATACAATTCGAGAATGAGAACGGACTGAACGGTCAGACCCTTACCATGACCGATGTACAAATAAAGCCCTCCGGATTTACAAAAGAACTGAAAATCAACAAATACGTATTCGGGAACACGTACGGTGAAGGAAACAGAGTTGAAGAAGAGAATGGCGACAGAATCCTTAAAATCGAGAATCAAAAGATAACGATAGAAATGCAAGATATACATGTAAATAATCCCCCAAGGTAGCGGTTCTTTAAGTATCACCCCACAGTTACCCTCTCAGAAATGGCTGTAAGTGAGGTTTACGGTACTATCCAACCCGACATCGATGTGAAGCCTACCGAAGTGGAACTGAACAATCTGCCCGATTTCCTGCAAGACGATGAAATAAGGCTGGACATCACCAATCCTGTGTTCTCATTCAATGCCAACAACCCGCTGAATACGGATGTGGAAATGGACGGTATCCTGACCGGATATAAGGACGGAAAAGTAACCAAGACCGTTAAAATAGGAAGCGGCAACGGCGGTGCATCCATCACTTTGAAGCCCAGCGGAGACAAGCAACAGACAATTTCAATAGTACGTGATGAGAAAACGGTGGTTGAGGCAAACGCAACCAAAGTTGTCGTGCCCAATCTGAATGATATTATTGAAACAATACCCGACCGCATCAACGTTGAGTTGAAAACCGGCCGTAAAGACAGAACAGTATTACACCGTCAATTTAGGACAGGACTACACACTGAACAGCGCATACGACATCGACATCCCCCTGAGCTTCGGCAGCAATCTGAAAATTGTGTACGAAGAAACGCTCGATAACTTCGACCTCGACCTTGAAGATGTAGACATCGAAAAAGCCGTTCTTTCCATAAATGCCGTCAACACCATTCCTTTGGCAATGGAAATCAAAAACGAAAATGTAAGCGCACTGGATGCCAATGGAAACGTAATAAAAGACATTGACGTAACCGTAGAGGAACCATCACGGAAAGCAAAGACGGCAAGACCGAAGTTTCAAGCGCGCTCAATGTCAACTTGAACGAAACGGCGGAAGGCGCCATCAGCAAGCTGGACGGCCTGAAGCTGAAGATAACAGCCGTGCCCGGACAAGCCACCGATGTTCAGTTGCTAAGCACACAATGGATGCAGCTTAAAGACATGAAACTCAAAATTCCAAACGGTATCAAAGTAGATTTGAACTAATAGATATTATTTCATGCGATACAGACAAAAGATTCAACAATCATATATAACGAAACGAATGAAAACAAATGTTTTAGCGATTATACTGTCCGGAGCCGTAGCGACACTTGCAATCGGCGATGCGATGGCACAGACACAGAACAGCCGTTCAACCTATTTTCTGGAAGGAAGCACCTACCGTCACGAACTAAACCCCGCCTTCATGGGCGAACGCGGTTACGTCGGCTTTCCCGGCTTGGGCAATCTCACAATCGGCGCACAATCCACAGGCGGCGTAGGCGACTTTATCTTCAAGAAAGCCAACGGCGACCTCACCACCTTCATGAACGAAGAAGTCAGCAGCGCCGAATTCCTGAAAGGGCTGCCCAAAAGACTGAAAGTAGGTGTCAACGTAGACGAATCAATCCTTTCCTTAGGTTTTCATGCCTGGGGCGGTTTTAACACACTCGGCATCTCCGTAAAGTCCAATACCAACGTTTTCATGCCCGATGAGCTCTTCAAGTTCATGAAAAACGGGGTAGCCAGCGAAAACGGGAAGCAGCTACAACGTGAAGAACGTAAACATCGTATCTACCAACTATGCGGAAATTGCTTTCGGCCATGCACGCGAAATCAACGAACGCCTCACAGTAGGCGCCAAAGTAAAAGCACTCGTGGGACTGGCAAAGGCCACCATGCACATCGACGAACTGAACATCCTCGCCTCTCAGGACAAATGGACCATCACCCCGAAAATGCCGAGCTTTACATGTCTGCCAAAGGCCTCATCGTGCCCACCAAAGGCGAAACCGGCAACTATCAGGAAGACGACTATATCCTGGATGCCAACGGAGACAGAACCCCGATACTTAAAGACGGAACCGAACGGACAGATTTCATACGATGACATCGATTTCGATACAGACAACCTCGGTCCCACAGGCTTCGGTATGGCTATCGATTTGGGAGCGACTTACAAGTTGAACGATGAATGGACATTCTCCGCTTCCTTGCTCGACCTCGGTTTCATTTCATGGAAAAACACCACCAAAGGAACAATGAGCAAAGACTTCACGTTCGATGGTTTTAGCGACATCTCCGTGAAAGACGACGGAACCGACAACAACAAGAAACTGGACACCCAAGTAGACGAATTGGTAGATGACCTGGCAGATCTGGCAAAGTTTGATAAAGCAGGGGAAGGATTAAAGCGTACCACCGCCCTTGCAGCCACCCTGCACCTGGGCGCTCAATATACCCTGCCCGCTTACGACCGTCTGAGCTTCGGCTTCCTCTCCACCACCCGCATGCAAGGCAAGCACTCATGGACGGAAGCACGCGTTTCGGCAAATGTTGCCCCTCTCTCCTGGTTTGAAGCATCGGTAAACTACGCCTTATCCAACTTCGGCTCCGATGCCGGCATCATGCTGAATTTCCACCCGCGCGGTTTCAACTTCTTCATCGGCGCAGATGTTCCCATGTGTAAATACGAACCGGCCTACTACGCTCCTATCAGCCGTGCTGCCGTCAACGTAAATCTGGGTATCAACTTTACTTTCGGACCAAAGTACAAGCGTAAATACAAAACGGTAGAAACCCAATCACTCTAAATTCATCAATTAAAACAAGAAGAATTATGAAAAGAATATATTGCCTGCTGTTTGCCATGCTGCCATTGGCAGCAATGGCAGGTGAGGTAAAAGTCACCAAACCGGTACTGACCTTGGAAAACGATACGTTGACACTGGACTTTAAGTTCAATATGGAAGCCGTAAAAGTCAACAGTACCCAGTCTTACGCCTTTACTCCGGTATTGTTTGCCGGAAAGAATTGCAAGACCTTGCCGCCCGTTGTCGTAACCGGCAAAAACAAGTTCAAGATGCGCCACAAAGACCGTAAGCTTGCCAGGAAAGGCGATTACAATGCGCCTTATACCATTATTAAAGGCAAGTCTGCCGACCGCCAAAACCTGGTGAACTATACCATACGCCTCCCCTACGAAGAATGGATGAGCCAGGCAGATATGTGGATATTGCAGGAAGGCAGGAAAGACTGTCTGCTGGATTTACCCGAAATCCAGGTGATAGAACCGGTAGTTGTGGTAGAAGAAGAACCATTGCCGCAGAAAGGTTCCATCTGCGAACCCTGCATGAGCATGGTATCCTACCTCACCCCGACAGAAAAGCCGCTGAAAGTGCGCTCTGAACAAAACACCCTGTATATAGAATATGCAGTAGGTGGTACGGAATTCAAAGCCGATTTCAAAAACAACTCCGCTGAGCTTCAAAAGCTGAAGGAAACCCTGAACCCGCTGACCGAAGGCGACTTGGTTACTTTCAAAGCTATCAACATATGCGGCTATGCTTCACCCGACGGCTCTGCCAAGACCAACGACCGCGTAGCCACAAAACGTGCCGACTCTTTCGCCCTTTATCTCAGAGGAAGTTATCACTTCCCGGACAGCATACTGAACGTAACATCAGCCGGTGAAGACTGGGACAGCCTTGTCAAGATGCTTGAGGAAGACAAGCCCGACTATGCGGGCAAAGCATTGGAAATAATCAATAAGTACACCAACCCCGATGTACGTGAAGCCAGACTGAAATCAGGGCTGGGCAGCGCTTCCTACCGTGCCATGATGAATGAATATTATCCCCGCCTGCGCCGCCTGTCCATCGCCATAGATTACGAGATACGCGAAGTACGCAACTCCGAAGCCGCAACGTTAATTTATACCAATCCCAAGATGCTGAATCTGCAGGAAATGTACGGTGTAGCCAAAAATTTCCAACCGGGAACAAAAGAATATAAAGAAGTCTACGAAATAGCCGCTACCAACTATCCGGCAGATATTGTAGCCAATACCAACATCGTTTACGGTGACTTTGACCGCGCGCAGCAATACATGGAAAGGGTAAAAGACGATCCTCGTGCATGGAACAACCTGGGCGTGCTGGCATGGCTGTCGGGCGACAGTGAAATAGCAAAGGAATGGTTCACCAAAGCTTTGACCATAGAACCGGAAAAGGCACAGGAAAACCTGAATAAGATAAAGTAACATACACATCTTTGCATAAAAAGATAAAAGAGTTGCAATAACGGGACAGTTCCCCTATATTGCAACTCTTTTTTAATATATCCTATATCGGCAACCTCTTTATTGTGCCTTTCCTGCAACAGACAGCATTTTACGTGCATAACACCATACTACGCAATAGGCAGCCAAAGGTACGATAAACGCCATCACCATTGTTGTATAATCCGCTACAAGCCCCATCAACAGCGGACCTACCACCCCGCCTACCGGAGACATCATCAGGAAAGAGGAAGCGCGCTTGGTATGGTTGCCCAACCCTCTCAGAGAAAGAGCGAAAATAGTAGGAAACATAATAGCCTCAAAAGCATATCCGCAGAGCAACGCTACCAGCGACACCATGCCCATATCAAGCAATACCACAAGAGTAGTCACCACCGTTCCCGTAGCGCAAACCAACAGCATCTTCTCCGCACGTACACGCCCCATAATCCAACTGCCTGCAAAACGTCCCAGCATAAATAATCCCAATCCGCCGAATGAGAGTACCAATGAGGCTTCACGGGCATTCATCCACCCCTGTTCCACTACATAATTGATAAAAAAGCTATTAATGGAAATTTCACCTATCTCATAAGCAAACAGAGCCAATAAGCCAAAGATAAAGAGTTTATGCGACCATAACCCTATTTTGTGCCCGGTCTCATCCACCTCTGCACCATGCTCTATTTCGGGTAACTTAATCTTCGAGAAAAACCAACGCTACCAGCAGCACCACTATCCCCATGCCTACATAAGGCAGAGCCACATTGCCCGCACTGCCGCTCCCGTCTTCCGAAAACAAAAGCAATCCTGCCAGTACAGGGGCGCAAATACATCCCAATCCATTGAAGGACTGTGCAAAATTCAGGCGGCTGGCTGCCGTTTCCTTCGCCCCCAATTCCGTTGCATAAGGATTGGCAGCCGTTTCAAGGAATGTCAATCCGCAACCGATGACAAAAAAGGGCAAACAAGAACATATTGAATGAAAGATAGTATTGCCCGGGAATAAACAGCAACGAACCGATACCGTACAGCAGCAATCCGAAAACCACTCCCCTGCGATACCCGAAAACGGCTTATGAATAATCCCGCGGGAACAGCCATTACGAAATAGCCCATATACATCATCGCCTGGATAAAAGCCGAATGCGCCTTTGTAATATCCAGCAGTTCCTGAAAATGCTTATTCAGCACATCCAGGATGGCATGTGCAAATCCCCATAGGAAAAAAGAGAAGTAATCAATATAAAAGGAACAAGGTATTGCTCCCCTACCAACGGTATCCGTTTCTGTTTCATAATCCAATAATTTCAGACAATCTGTGTCTATCAGTAAATGCGGCTGCAAAGATAAGCAATAAAAAGGGAGACAGCCCCATCCATACCACGTATCTTCAACTAAAACACATAAGAAAGGGATAACTGCCAATACCTGTTTTTTGGATTCAAATACATCACCGTCAAATATCTGGTCTATGGCATCGTGCTTGTTTCCGCCGATATGATGTTTGGCAGATTGCGTCAGACCGATATTATAGTAACAGCTCAACATCAGGTGATTTACAATCTTAACACCGCCGCCAAGATTGATACCGACCTCAGTGGAACGCCAACCCATGGATGAGAGATCTTTGTCTATGACATCTACAGCTATATGGGCAAGCTTACGCCCCCAATTGTCCTCATCTACCAGAAAAAGAAAAAGAAGGACCCCCCCAGGAAGAGGTCAAAATTGTCTGATATGCCCATCTCCCATTTCAGTTCAATAGGGATGTCAATACTTTGCGTTTTACATCGGTACTTGCACCGTTGGCAGTATTGGTAAGTTTTACACCGCGCTGCACATACAATAAGGAAAAGTCAAGAGCAAGACCATAAAAACCGGTCTGGTATTGCAACATGGGACCATACCTGAAAACCGGTCTGATTCTCTTCCTTGATCTGACTACTCATTCCGTGAATATCCGCTTTGTTGCCAAGCACCCCTGCTTTCAAGCCGAAATGCAAGCCCTGCGCCATGCCGATAACCGGAAATAAACATGCCAATAGCGACAATAAACAAATTACTTTTTTCATTATCATTTACAAAATAGAATTATGGGAACAAAGGTATGGATTTCCGTCCGTAGTCCAAATTCTCGTACAGTTAACATTGCTCTTTTTTGTTCTTTTTAGCTGTATACAGTAAGATTAATATTGATATTTCCAGCAAAAAGTATTCACTTTTTCCGATTAGTAGCCTATGAATGTTTTTTATACCATTTTTATTTTTCAAACAATAAATATATTGCTACCTTCGTTTCTGCATTCGGACAAGGTTTTGTTTTTTGGGTTGAAAACATTGGGCAGAACCATGTACCGTACAATAAAATTATTAAACTAAAAAACGACGGAACAAAGCTCGCATACAAATTTATCCGTAATGAAACTTTATATATTGATACAGCGCTTTTTAGGGAGAAAGTATGTACATTATTTCGTACTTTTCTTTATCCTTATCTCCATTGCAGCAATCATCGGAAGTTCGTGTGAGGAAATGGCCGCATACAGGTTGCCTCTATTTGGAGGTGACCTATGTATCCTCTTTTCGTATTTTTAGTGGAGTATATAGCCCGTATCTTATCCGCACCGGCACTTTATCCCGGCAGAAAGGCTGTGAAAGCACGTCTGAAATACACATTCTCTTTCTATGGATTTGTAGATTTCGTAGCTGTGCTACCTTGTATCCTTACCTATATATTTGGGATACGGAAGTGGTGCATGTCATCATCCTGCCTTATATTTTCATCATTTTTCAAACTGATACGGCACTCTCGTTCTTTCCGGATTATCGGTCGGGCGCTCTCAGCCGTAAAGAGGAACTTGAAACTGCATATACTGCAAGTTTCATCACTATTTGCTTTTCAGCCATCCTCATGTATTATATCGAAAGAGGTGCTCAGCCCGAAGTTTTCAAAAATATCGGAGACGGAATATGGTGGGCTATCATCACGTTTGCCACCGTAGGTTACGGAACATTTATCCGGTTACGCCTTTAGGGAAGTTGCTGGGATGTATCATCTGCCTGGTAGGCGTGGCGATGGTAGCCATTCCCATACCGGTATCATCAGTTCTTCTTTTATCAACATTATACAAAAAAAAGAAGAAAAAGGAAATTTCAAAATAACAACCTAACTGATTTTAAACTTATAATTATGATGAAAAAAAAATTCAAACCCGTGTTTTTAACCGTTTTATTTGCGCTGTTTTGCACGATGAGTTTTTGCGCAATTGTCTTTCAATGTAAAAAAAATCAACCAGCAACTTATCTTGCGACAACTCGGAAAAAGCTCGGTCTTACTCGAACCCGTGACCCCATGCGTGACAGGCATGTATTCTAACCAACTGAACTAACGCACCATCATTTCATTTTATCGTTGCTATCTCTCTCGATTGCGGTTGCAAAGGTAGGCGTTTTTTTTATGAATCTGCAATAGTTTGAAAGAAAAAAAATATCTTTTTTTTTCAACATCTGTTGATTATAAGAGATTTATGTTATCTTTGCATAGACAAAAAAAATAGAAACTATGAAAAATACCCCTATTGCACGTGAACTAATCGATAAAACCATCGAAGATTTTCATATTACTGATTTTGCCAAAAGCCACTATCCGCGAAGTAAAAGCTATTGCAGCAAAAGCAGAAGCGGACTCCGGTGTGGAATTTATAAAAATGGAAATGGGAGTTCCCGGACTCCCACCCTCCTCCGTAGGTGTAAAGGCAGAAATTGAATCGCTACAAAAAGGAATAGCAAGCCTGTATCCGGATATTAACGGCTTGCCTGCATTGAAAGAAGAAGCATCCCGCTTTATCAAGGCATTCGTCAACGTAGACGTTGCACCGGAAGGATGCGTACCCGTTACAGGTCTCCATGCAAGGAACTTTTGCCTCTTTCCTTACATGCAGCCAATGTGACGAGAAAAAAAAGACACAATCCTGTTTATCGACCCCGGTTTTCCCGTACAAAAGCAACAATTGGTTGTAATGGGACAAAATATGAAACTTTCGATGTGTATGACTATCGTGGCTGCAAACTGAAAGAAAAGCTGGAAAGCTATCTCAAGAAAGGCAATATATCCGCCATTGTCTACTCCAATCCGAACAACCCCAGCTGGATATGCCTGAAAGAAGAGGAACTGCGTATCATCGGCGAACTTGCCACCCGGTATGATGTAATCGTACTGGAAGACCTTGCCTATTTCGCCATGGACTTCCGTCAAGACTTAAGCAAACCGTTCCATGCGCCCTACCAACCATCCGTAGCCCATTACACTGACCATTACATACTGCTCATATCCGGTTCCAAAGCATTCAGTTATGCAGGACAACGCATCGGGGTAAGCTGTATCTCGGACAAACTTTATCATCGGGCATATCCGGGACTGACACAACGTTACGGCGGCGGTACATTCGGCACAGTATTTATCCATCGTGTCCTGTACGCCCTTTCTTCCGGACCAGCCACTCGGCGCAATACGCACTTGCAGCCATGCTGAAAGCCGCCAATGAAGACAAATACAACTTCCTGGATGAAGTAAAAGTATATGGCGAACGTGCACGGCGGCTGAAAGAGATTTTCCTGCGCCATGGTTTCCATCTGGTATACGACAACGACCTTGAGAGCCTGTAGCCGACGGATTTTACTTTACCATCGGCTATCCGGGAATGACAAGCGGCGAACTTGCCAAAGAACTGATGTACTACGGGTAAGCGCCATCTCATTGGTAACCACCGGAAGCCACCAAGAAGGACTGCGGGCCTGTACCTCATTCATCCAAGACCATCAATACGCCCAATTGGACGAACGCATGGCCGTCTTTGCAGAAAATCATCCTGTCAGATAGGACATATACAACCTTTTACAGAGAATGAATGCACCAAACTCTGACAACGCTTCATTCTCTGTAAAACTTTAAAACTCCCCGAAAAAATACTTTCCGGGTAAAAATTAAACAGACTCCCATAAAAAAGAGAAAGATAATTTGCTCCTTTATAGAAAAATACTTAATTTGGGGGCATGTATACCAATGCAGACATATTCAAAATAGAAACTAACCATATAGTTCCTACACGAGGAAAAGTTCTTATTTCCGAACCTTTTCTATGCGACTATATGTTCGGGCGGTCTGTTGTTTTACTGGCAGACCATACGCAAGACGGAACCATGGGACTTGTAATGAACAAGCCGTTACCTCTGTTCCTGAATGATTTACTAAGCGAAATCAACTGTCGGGAAGATATCCCTATCTATAAAGGCGGACCGATGAGCACCGATACCCTTTTCTATTTGCACACATTGGAAAATATAACAGACTCGCTCCCCATAGCCGACGGGCTCTACCTGAACGGTGACTTCACCGCTATCAAGCAATTTATAACAGAGGGTAAATCCATCAAAGGAAGAATACGTTTCTTTCTCGGTTATTCGGGCTGGGAACCCGGACAACTGAAAAAGGAAATAGAAGAGAATACCTGGTTGGTGGACAAAGCCGATATTCCCTCGCTCATGGATGAAAAAGCCTGCAGAAACTTGTGGAAAGATGCACTTAGCAAACTTGGCGGAAAATACGAAATGTGGTCACGTTTTCCGCAAATCCCCACTTTGAACTGACAGTAACCGGACAATCATCCGATTACCGGCTATCCTCTACCCGCCCCACACCATCGAGGCGAATACATTGCATCAAGACAACGTCCTTAAAATTTGCCGCCTGCAAACCACCATTCCTTCAGCAGTCCGCATTGTACAAAGCCGCAAGAGCCAAACAAGCGCAAGCTCGCTTCATTGTCGGCAGCCACATGCACAACCAACTGTTTCAGAAATAAAAAGCCGAAGGCATAATCGCACAAAAGTCTCAAGGCATCGGAAGCGTACCCGTTGCCCTGATACTCCTTCCGTATCGCAATCCCCACCTCACCGCGGGAATGCATCGGTGCAAAATCCGTAATGTCAATAGTGCCCACCACGGCATCATCCTCGCGACGCACTATCATCATGCGGAGCTGACGGTCGGCAAACATATCACATTGCGAATTTTCCATGTATTGCCTCAGCACATACTTGGAATACGGTACCGAAAAGTTCGTAACATCCCACGTTTGCGGGTCATTCTCCATGGCATACATTATCTCCAAATCCTCCGGCTCCATAGCCCGAAGACGCACACGCTCACTTACAAAATAAGAAGGTTTCATCATTCTTTCTCTATATGCAATTCCTTACGCAAACGATTTTCACCCGGCAGGCAGAACAGAGACGCAGTCAAGGCAATTAAAGCGCAAAGCACTCCCTTATTGCTCAGCATCATGTAATAAGTAAGAAATCCCGCCAATACCGGCATGGCAAGCAGAGCCAGGCGCACCCCACTCCACAACACATACAAGCGCAGCGCATCCGTAATGGCAACAACATCTATTTTCTTGGTCAGCACCCATGAAGAAAAGCTTCAAAGGAAACAGGCACCAACACAGCAGTAAGCAAAATCGTGACAGTCTCCGCAAAATACGCGGCACGCACGTCCCCTGCATAGGCACCTACCCATTCTCCGCCCGTTTCTCCAAATGCCACGAGAAATACGGGCAGCAGCCAGAAATATACAAACATCATTTTTGTGCGGGATACAACCCGCTTTATCTTTTCTTCCATACACTCGTTCTTTAAAGCCATATCACACTGCACCTGTAAACGGAGTACGGTTTACAATGCTGCGTCCAAGCGTCACCTCGTCCGCATATTCCAGTTCGTCTCCCACAGAGATGCCGCGCGCTATTACGGACAGCTTCACTCCCAGCTTCTCCAGTTTGCGGTAAATATAAAAAGTTGGTCGTATCGCCTTCCATGGTGGTACTGAGGGCAAACACAACTTCCTTAATTCCCCCGGCAGACACCCGTTGCACCAGACTTTCTATTTCCAAGTCACCGGGCCTATTCCGTCCATCGGCGAAATCACACCGCCCAGCACATGATACAATCCACGGAATTGCTGCGTCGCTTCCACCGCCATCACGTCGCGTATATTCTCCACTACACAAATAACGGAAGAGTCGCGCTGAGGATTGGAACAGATACGGCAAGTCTCCGTATCAGAAATATTATGACACACCTTGCAGTACTTCACTTCATGCTTCAACGTAACGATGGCATTGCCGAAGGCTTCCACCACCGCCGTATCCTGCCGCAGCAGATGGAGCACCAGCCTCATGGCCGTTTTCCTGCCTATGCCCGGCAGTTTGGCAAACTCATTCACCGCTTTTTCCAGTAATGTCGAGGGATATTGTCCATTCATACCTTAAATTCTTCTATCGGTGGGCAAAGATAGTGCAAATTGAGTGCAATGCAATTAAGTTCGCTTGAAATTATATGACCGGAATGCAGCCTGTCCTCTCCAAAAACAGAGAGAATTCCGCATTACGGACGGAGATTTTTGAAATAAGTGCTACCTTTGCATGAAGAAACAACAAAAAAAAACAAGTAATAAAATGGAGATAACAAGCGCCGAATTCGTCATCAGCAATACAGACGTTAAAAAATGCCCCGGCGGGACATTCCCCGAATACGCCTTCATCGGACGTTCCAACGTTGGAAAATCCAGCCTCATCAACATGCTGACGGGGCGTAAAGGACTCGCCATGACGTCCGCAACTCCGGGAAAGACCATGCTCATCAATCATTTCCTGATTAATAAGAACTGGTACATCGTCGACCTTCCGGGTTATGGCTATGCCAAGCGCGGACAGAAAGGCCAGGAACAGATTCAGCGCATCATAGAAGACCTACATTCTGCAACGCGAGCAGATGACCTGCCTCTTTGTCCTCGTCGACAGCCGCCACGAGCCGCAAGCCATAGACCTCGCTTTCATAGAATGGCTGGGCGAGAACGGAGTACCCTTCGCCATCGTTTTCACCAAAGCCGACAAGCTGAAAGGCGGCAGGATAAACAGCAACATCCGCCACTACCTGGAGAAGCTGCGGAACAATGGGAAGAACTTCCCCCCCATTTCATCACATCTTCCGAGAACCGTATGGGACGTGACGAACTCCTGGGCTATATCGAACAAATCAATAAAGAAATTAACTCCAAACCATAATTATTATAACCGAAATGAAAAAGATTTGTTTTTTGGCACATACTCATTGCCGCATTGCTAATGGCTTGGCCGACAGCCGGGCACAGTCTCTGAAAAGACTTATTGAACAAAGAAAACATCGAAAAGAGCAGTAAATGCCATAACCGGTAAAAAACACCGCCAGCATGGAAGGGACATGGACATATACCGGCCCGGCCATCGAATTCGAATCGGACAACCTGCTGCAAAAAGCCGGCGGTTCGGTAGCTGCCAATGCTGCCGAAAACAAGCTGAAAAGAACAATTGGCAAGGTGGGCATCAAACCGGACAAATGTCTTTCACCTTCAATGCAGACAGCACCTTCACAGCCAAAGTAGGCGCAAAAAGCATAAAAGGAACTTACTCCTACGATGCTTCCACACAGAATACAAGTCTGAAATTCATGAAGCTGATTCCGCTTAACGCCAAAATAAACTGTACATCCGCCAATATGGACCTGCTGTTCAATTCGGACAAACTCTTAAAGCTGATTACCCTGATTTCCAGCAAAAGCAACAATAGCACCCTTAAAACAATCGGATCGCTGGCAAACAGCTACGATGGTATGATGCTGGGATTTACCTTGAAAAAGGAAAGGGGCTCAAACCCAGGAAAACGGAATAAAAAAAAAAAGAAGGTCCCGTAAACAAAACACCTTCTATTCATTTTTAAAAAATATATAAAGAAGAGCGGAAAACGAGACTCGAACTCGCGACCCTAACCTTGGCAAGGTTATGCTCTACCAACTGAGCTATTTCCGCAAATGATGCCCTTCTTACAAAGAGCGTGCCCAGAACAGGACTCGAACCTGCATGCCTCTCGACACACGCACCTGAAACGTGCGCGTCTACCAATTCCGCCACCTGGGCAATCATTAATCCAGAGAAACAAAAAAAATGAGCGGAAAACGAGACTCGAACTCGCGACCCTACCTTGGCAAGGTTATGCTCTACCAACTGAGCTATTTCCGCAATATACTATGTGAAGAGAAGGAGACTCGAACTCCCACGACATATTGTCACTACCCCCTCAAAGTAGCGCGTCTACCAATTCCGCCATCTCTCCGACATATTTCAAACATTTCATAGACCATTGCATCACCTTTGTGCCCAGAACAGGACTCGAACCTGCATGCCTCTCGACACACGCACCTGAAACGTGCGCGTCTACCAATTCCGCCACCTGGGCATAGGTAATTGCAATCATTTCATAGAAAAAGAGCGGAAAACGAGACTCGAACTCGCGACCCTAACCTTGGCAAGGTTATGCTCTACCAACTGAGCTATTTCCGCGTTTGCGGTTGCAAAGGTAGATATTTTCCTTTAACCTGCAAACATTCTACGCATTTTTTTCACACATAAAATTAAACATTCTGCCCGGAGGAAAGCATAGTTTTGATTATCAACTCATTCGGTCGCGATAATCTTCGTAAGAAAATTTTCTGAATATCTCAGCTTTTCCCTCCTTTGTCCACATGGCAATGGCAGGATGATGGATTCCGTTGAACATATTCGTCTTCACCATGGTGTAATGTATCATGTCTTCAAAGATGATTCTCTCACCGATTTGCAGTTCGTGGCCGAAGCTCCACAACCCCATATAATCGCCGCTCAGGCAGGAGTTGCCGCCCAACCGGTAGACGTACGCACCGCCGTCACCCATTTCGGCGCCCCGGACGGCAGGCTGGTAGGGCATTTCCAGGCAATCGGGCATGTGACAGGTGAAGCTGACATTCAGGATTGCGGTACGGATGCCGCGGTTTTCCACAATGTCCACAACTTCGGAAGCCAACACTCCCGTCTGCCAGGTAAATGCCGAACCGGGTTCGGATAATGCGCAAATGGGGATAACGCTCTTTCAATCCGCGGAGCAGGCGAATCAGATGCTCCACATCGTAGTCCTTACGGGTCATCAAATGCCCGCCACCCAGATTCAGCCACTTTATTTGCGGAAACCAGCGGGAGAACTTCGCCTCCAGATGCTCCAGCGTACGTTCCAGCTCGTACGAGGACGACTCGCAATGGCAGTGGCAGTGAAACCCGTCGATGCCTTGCGGCAGCACATCGGGAAGTTGTTCGGCCATTACACCGAAACGGGTGCCGGGAGCACAAGGGTTATACAGTTCCGTTTCCACTTCCGAATACTCCGGATTGACGCGTATGCCGCAGGATATATCCTGCCCGGCCGCCTGAATCATGGGATAAAAACGCCGGAACTGCAGCCAGCGAATTGAATGTGATGTGACTGCTGCATCGCATGATTTCCGGAAAGTTGGCTTCCGTATATGCCGGAGAATATGTATGCGCCTTGCTGCCGAATTCCTCCAACGCCAGGCGTGCCTCGTATACGGAGCTTGCCGTAGAATGCTCCACATACTCACGGAATATGGGAAACGAACGCCACATGGCAAAGGACTTGAAAGCAAGGATAATCTCTACTCCCGCCCGGTCGGCAACGCTCTTTATCAATGTGAGGTTCTTCCTCAGCAGTTCTTCCTCCATGATATAACAGGGAGAAGGGAAAAGGTCGAAATCTTTGTCTGTCATTTTTCTTGTTATATAAACTTTTATAGTAAAAACCGGATCTATCCTATCACTTTGAAACGCGCGAAACGCAGAAGAAGTTGCTTGTCGCCCGCATTTTTAAAGTGGATGGTGGCTTTTGCGTTATCGCCCTCACCTTCCACTTTCAGCACTTCGCCCAGGCCGAAACGTTCGTGTTCGATAAACTGCCCCGGCAGCACAGCGTTCCGCCTGCCGACGAATGGGAAGCGGCAGAAGCTGTTCCCATGGAAGGCGTCACCCGCTTTAAGTTGCGGGGAACGGTCGGGGCAATGATTTCCTGCCGGGGACGAGCTCCTCCATCACGTTTTCCATACATGGCGGAAACGAAGTTCTCCCTGTTCTCCCTGCGGAAAAGATGCGGCATGCTCATCTACCTTGCGCACCAATCCGGCATCTTGCGGCAGCTTAAGGAAGCGCACATCTATATCTTTCAAAAAGCGGCTGGGATTTCAAACTCCATCTTCCCGTAACGGTAACGGCTTTTGGCATAAGTAAAGGAAACAATGGTCTTCCGCACGGGTGATGGCTACGTAGAACAAACGGCGCTCCTCTTCCAACGCCCTGGGAGAGTCGCCCGCCATACCGCTCGGAAACAGGTTTTCTTCCATGCCCACCACAAAGACATTTTTAAACTCCAGCCCCTTGGCGGAGTGCACGGTCATCAACGTTATCTTTTCGTCGTCTCCGTCCTTGTCCGAATCCTGGTCGGTAAGCAGGGACACTTCCGAAAGGAAATCACTCAGCGTGGTATTGACATTCCCCTCCTCCAGCCGTTGTGCACAGAAGTCGCTCATACCGTTTGCAAGCTCTTCGATATTCTCCTTGCGGCTGAGGTTCTCGGGCGAGTTGTCCTGGCAGACATCAGCGATAATACCCGACTGACGGATTATCTCCGTACCAAGCTCGTAGGCGTTCTTTTCGGCAACGCTCTCGATAAATCCGGCTATCAAACAGCGAAAATCCTGCAACTTGCCCGCCGTTCCTTTATTGATGTTCACCCCGTAGGTCAGCGGTTCGCAGAGCACGGTCCACAGGCTTACATTGTGGCTGGTGGCGGCAGCCGTGATTTTATTTACGGTAGTGTCGCCTATCCCGCGTGCCGGGTAGTTGATGATACGCTTGAAGGCTTCTTCATCATTCGGATTGACCGTGAGGCGGAAGTAGGCGATTACATCTTTTATTTCCTTGCGCTGATAGAAAGACAGCCCGCCGTAAATGCGATACGGCATGCTGCGCTTGCGCATGGCTTCCTCAAAGACACGGCTCTGCGCGTTGGTGCGATAGAGTATGGCAAAATCGGAATAGGCGTAATTCCTCTGCCGGCGCAGTTCGGCTATCTTGTTGATTACAATATCGCCCTCCTCCACATCACTGTATGCCTGATACACCCCGATGGGCTCTCCCTTATCCTTCTCCGAAAAGACCTCCTTGCGAATTTGCCGTTGGTTCTTCTCTATCAGGCTGTTGGCGGCAGAAACGATGGTTTGGGTGGAGCGGTAGTTCTGTTCCAACTTAAAGACTGTCGTACCCGGATATACCTTTGTAAAATACAGGATATTGTCGATGTCGGCTCCCCGGAAGGAGTAGATGCTTTGCGCGTCATCGCCCACCACACAGACGTGCTGATGCTCTTTTGCCAACTGAAGCACAATGCTGTGCTGGGCAAAGTTAGTGTCCTGGTACTCGTCCACCAGGATATAGCGGAACTGCGACCGGTAGCGTGCAAGCACATCCGGATGGTCGCGGAAAAGCAGGAAAGTATAAAACAGCAAATCATCGAAATCCATAGCATCCGCCTGTCGGCAACGTTCCCAATAGCGGCGGTAAATATCGCGTATGGCAGGCATCTTGGCCGCACTATCGCTTTCGTAGGCTTCTTTGTTGTTGGCATAGCCCGCAGGAGACACGAGGTGGTTCTTGGCATTGGAGATACGTGCCTGCACCGTACCCGGTTTATACACTTTCTCGTCCAATCCCATCTCCTTGATGATTGAGCGCAACAGGCTTTTGCTGTCTGCCGTATCATAGACGGTGAATTTCGGGGTAAATCCGATCTGCGCGGCTTCCGCATGCAGGATGCGCAGGAATATGGAGTGGAATGTCCCCATCCAAAGGTGACGGGCACGTTCCGCACCTACTTGCCGGGCAATGCGCTCTTTCATCTCACGGGCTGCCTTATTGGTAAAGGTAAGCGCGAGAATGTTCCAGGGCCGGTAACCGTTCTCCAGCAGATAAGCTATTTTGTAGGTCAGCACACGGGTTTTTTCCCGAACCGGCACCGGCTATCACCAGTGACGGACCGTCGTTGTAGAGTACCGCAGCACGCTGTCCCTCATTCAGTTCTTGTATGTAATCGGACATATTCCTAATAATCTAACGAGTAAAGTTCGGGCACAAAGATAGTGAAAGGCGAGAGCAAAGGCAAGTGAAAACGCAGTTTTCAAACTTGACTATGCCGGGCCGCATCCTATCTTATCAAAAAGATAGTGAAAGGTTCGGACACCTGCGAACAATTCCATAGGTTATCACGTTAGTATAGTAAAGTTTCAAAACTAAATACATTGAACTTATGAATACGTTATTAATGTCTTTAATGATAATGATTATGACACATGAAATGCCAAAACTTCCTTACGCACACAACGCGCTGGAACCTGTAATCAGTCAGCAAACAATAGATTACCATTACGGTAAACACCTGCAAACGTACGTAAACAACCTGAACAACCTTGTTCCAGGCACGGAGTATGAAAACAAAGACCTGGTTACTATCGTAGCCACCGCACCCGACGGCGCCGTATTCAACAATGCCGGACAAGTGCTGAACCATACGTTGTACTTCCTGCAATTCGCACCGAAACCGTCGCAAAGCGAACCTACCGGAAAACTGGCGGAAGCCATCAAACGCGACTTCGGCAGTTTCGAGAATTTCAAGAAGGAATTCAACGCGGCAGCAGTCGGACTGTTCGGTTCGGGCTGGGCATGGCTGTCTGTAGACAAGAACGGCAAGCTGCATATCACCAAAGAAGCCAACGGAAGCAATCCCGTACGCTCAGGACTGACCCCGCTGCTGGGCTTCGACGTTTGGGAGCATGCCTACTACCTGGATTATCAGAACAAACGCGCCGACCACGTCAATGCCCTCTGGAGCATAGTAGACTGGGAAGCGGTAGGTAAACGGATGAAATAAGCAACCCCTCCATAAACCCCTGTTGAGAACGGATGCAGCCTTCTGCCAGAAGAAACTCTTATTTAAGATGATGGTGACAATGGATTCTGCTTCGTCGAGCGCATCAATCATTTTTTTCATATACCATACCAGCCACTCCGTGATCTCACCGTCGCCACGTTGCATGCGTTCCAG
>VOFC01005736.1_pt1 | contig 27480 bp, 37 predicted proteins | sample 5384161 | NCBI WGS metagenome assembly VOFC01 (sample SAMN12384722, study PRJNA508395) | human gut metagenome | isolation source: healthy gut B | host: Homo sapiens | reverse complement strand
TACATATAAAACATATTGGGAGGTATTTTCATGAGAAGAAAAGGCTTTATGGCAAAATCAGCAGCGCTGTGTATGGCAATGTCAATGATCTTTACAACGGATGTGGCAACAGTGCTCCGGCAACAACAGCAACAGATTCCAAAAAGCACATCGGAAACAACAACAACGCAGGCAGCAGAGTCTACAGGAGAGCAGGAACAGGCGACTACAGATAAGTTTGATAAGGAAGTATCCATTCGTGTTATGCTCTGGGATAGAGGAAATGCAGCACCAAATACTACCACAGAGAACAATGCACTGACACAGTGGATTCAGGAACAGATGAAAGACCTGTATAATATAAAGGTAGAATATGTATCTGTACCACGTTCCGGTTCTGATGACAGTCTCAATATCATGATGACTGGTGGTACTGCACCTGATATCGTATTTTTCCTATAGTCAGAGTCTGTTCTATAATTACGCATCCAGCGGAGCTTTGAATGATCTGACAGCCCTGTATGAGCAGTATGGCAGCAATATTGCAACATATTGTGAGGAAGCACAGGAATCGGCACGGTAGGCGATACAAGATATGCAGTTATCGAAACAAAGAGGTACTGAGATGCCACGTCATATGGCTTACATCCGTCAAGACTGGCTGGATGAGCTGGGAATGGATATGCCAAAGACAAAGGAAGAGCTGGGCGAGTATCTGTATGCAGTAAAAGAAGCAAAGCTTGGTGGCGATAATACAATTCCATGGGCAATGAGCGGTAGAACAGATACAGAGAAGAATTATCTTAATTTTGTGGGTTCCTATGTAGATCTGGCAAGCGAAAGGGATGCCTATATCTACAGTGAAACATATATGGCAGTAGCACCTGGTTCCAAGGATGGCTTAAAAGTATTGAATCAGTGGTACAATGATGGACTGATTACACAGGATTTCCCGACAGATACAACAGAAGACGGTATGAAAGCTGATGTAGCAAATGGACGTGCAGGCTTTGTACTGATGATGCAACACAGCCTTGGGATTCTATCCAGGTATTGAACAATACAGAAGGTGGCGAGACATTTGTTCCGATTCAGTGCTTTGATCTGTCAGATGGTTCGTACAGAATACCTTTTGAATACAGACATGCTATGTATGTTATGATTCCTTCTACAACAAAAGATGAGGATAAGCTTGTAGCCTGCATGAAGTATCTTAACTGGCTGGCTGACCCTGAGAATGCAACCAAAGTACGTTATACACCTGACTATACAACCAACGAGATCGGAGTAGCCAAGGAGCCTTCACAGGAAGAGAAAGATACCAAGGGATATCCTGAACATGTGATGACCTGTGTATCATGAACCTGAACTTTACATGGGTAAATGACAATGAAGTTCTGGCTCAGACTGATTTTGACAATCAGGAGACACAGTGGGAGACTCTGACTGGTTTAAGAATTTCTATACATTACGTGAGGAAGGCAAGTTCCGTTTCCCTACATATGGTTATATTTCAGAAGATGAACAGACCTATGGCAAAGATGTTGAGAACAGAATGGTTGAGTTTGTTTATACAGTAATCTGCTGTCCAACAGCTGATTTTTGAATCTACCTACGAAAGCAGTTATACAGAATTGTTAAATGCAGGTTTACAGAAGATCCTGGATGGCAGAGCAGCATATTATGACAGCCTTGGAAACTGATGTTGACCCTAAGTGAGTGAATAGAATTGCCCGGGGATAGTTATGATATGTCCGGGCAATTTTTTAAACAGGCGTATCAGAAGGTGACAGTTATGTACAACATTGGAATTGATTTTGGCGGTACGAATATCGTAACAGGACTGGTTAGTGGAATCAAACTGATTGATACCATAAGCTTTCCTACACAATTGTATACAGATCCTGGACAGACAATAGAAGCGATTGCACGTGATATACGGCAGCTGCTGAGTCAGAATGGCGTGGCTATGGAAGAAGTCGTTTCTGATAGGGGCGGAGTTCCGGGAACTGCGAATCTGGATACGGGCAACATAGAGTATGCCAATAACATTGGCTTCTATCACACTCCTTTCTGTCAACTGCTGGAGCAGCAGCTTGGTAAGCCCGTTTATTTTGATAATGATGCCAATGCAGCAGCATTGGGAGAGTATCTGATAGAAGAAAGCAAGGCAAAATCCTTTGTACTGGTTACACTGGGAACAGGAATCGGCTGTGGAATGATTCTGAATGGTAAGATATATCGTGGTGTGAACTATGCGGAAGGTGAAATTGGGCATATGACCATACGATATGATGGCAAACCCTGTAATTGCGGGCGCAGAGGATGCTTTGAAGCCTATGCATCAAGCAGGGCATTGGTGGAACAGATCAGAGAAGAACTTCTTGCTCACCCTGATAGCGTATTATGGAAGTTATGTAAACAGGAACTGCAAAATATAAACGGCAAACTGTTCTTTGAGGCAGTCAGTATGCAGGATGCAGCTGCACTGCAAATCCGCGGACAGTATGTTGAATATCTCTCACAGGGCCTGGCAAATCTTATCAATATATTGCAGCCAGAGGAATTGCGAATAGGTGGCGGCATCAGCAGGGCAGGGGAGTATTTCCTGCCACAGGTGAAGGAGAGAATAGGAGAGCTGATTTATTCCAGAACTTCTAAGCGGAATACAGACATTCGTGTTGCCAGAGCTTATAATGAAGCTGGGATTATAGGAGCGGCATTGCTCGATACCATAACTATTCAGAATAGTTATATAATACCGTGACAAATGGAGGAGAAGGATTCCCATGAAGATATACAAAGCAAAAGATTATGCCGATATGAGTAGAAAGGCGGCAAATATTCTATCAGCGCAGGTGATTATGAAGCCGGATTGTGTGCTTGGGCTGGCAACTGGTTCTACTCCCATAGGTGTATATAATCAGTTAGTGGAATGGTATAACAAGGGAGATATTGATTTTGCCCAGGTCAGGACAGTGAATCTGGATGAATACTGTGGACTGTCCCCTGACAATGTACACAGTTATGCATATTTCATGAGAAAATATCTTTTTGACAGAGTCAATATTTCTTTATCCAATACGAATATTCCTGATGGACTGGCAGAGAATGGAGAACTTGAATGCATCAGATATGATAAGGTCATTCAGAAGCTTGGGGAGTAGATATGCAGCTTCTGGGACTGGGACATGATGGGCATATAGGCTTTAATGAGCCGGAAGAGGCATTTGAGAAGAGTACCCATGTGGCAGTATTAAAGCCGGAAACCAGGCAGGCGAATCAGAGATTCTTTGGTGAAGGAGAAGAAGTCCCGACACAGGCAATCACCATGGGAATCAAGTCCATTATGCAGGCAAGAAAGATACTGCTTATCGTCAGTGGAGAAGATAAGGCAGCTATTCTTGCAAGGGCACTGGAAGGACCGGTCACAAGTCCAAGAATACCGGCATCTATTCTGCAGCTTCATAATGATGTTACAGTGGTTGCAGATACAGCAGCATTGTCATTTATAAAGGGTTAGAGAGGAATTGCAATATGAGAAAGCATTATGAAAAGATTATAGAAGGTACTGATAAAAGGGTAAGAAAATGCCTGCGGACACAGATCATGAATGAAAACAGCCAATATTATGGTGGATTTCCTGATGAGAATGATCTTCTACAGGCAAAATATACCGTATATCGTCTGACCACCATGATAGCAGCCTACAGCAATGCGGACAGTGAATACTATCATAATGAGAAGGTGGCACAGAGAGTTCTGCTGGGACTGGATTTTGTAAGAAGATGTCAGCATGAAGATGGACTGTTTGACTATATCAACTGTAATTTCCACTCTGCCCCTGACACGGCTTTTTATTGTAAAGAGGATGCTTCCCGGATTGCATTATCTGCATGATAATGAGAGGATTCCTGGCAGGAGAAGATCTATGAGAAATTATATAATATTGCATCTGCAGCAGCAGACGGATTGCTTCTTGGAGGATTTCACACACCTAACCACCGTTGGGCGATAGCCTCTAATCTGCTGGAATGTGCAGATTTCTTTGACAGACCGGCACTGGCAGAGGCAGCAGGTATCTATTTACAGGAGGGCAGCGACTGTAATGCCGATGGTGAGTATGCAGAGCGCTCCGCAGGAGGCTATAACCGCATCAACAATGAAGCCATGATTACCATAGCCAGGTATACGAAGGACAGCTCCTATGAAGACTGTGCAGTACGTAATCTCTACATGATGCTTACGTATATGGAGCCGGATGGAACAGTATTTACAGCCAATTCTACCAGACAGGACAATGGTAAGAGAATTATTCCAAAGAATTACTACTGGGATTATCTGATGCTTGGAAAAGACAGGAATATTCCCGAATTTCTGGGATTTGCCAACTATTTATTTGAGCTGGTGGAAGAGAATCAGTTATCCTATCCTGATATCTTGTGGCATTTCATGAATAGACCTGAATTTATAGAAGAGGAATACGAAGGCGAATATCAGCTAAAGGAATATAGAAAATTGTATCAGGATTCTGGCATTGCCAGGGTTCGCAGGGGAGATTTCACATATACACTGATGCAGGGTAAGAGCAATTTCCTGTATTTCAGCAATTCGTCCATAGATGTTGCAGTCAAAGTAGCAGGAGCTTTCTGTGAGCATAGGGCATTTCAGCCAGAAACACTGGAAAATACAGAGAACGGATATCATATGACACAGACTATGCATGGCTGGTATTATCTTCCCTTCAAGGAGAAGCAACAGACCAGTGACTGGTGGAAGATGGATCAGACCAAGAGGGAAAAGAAAATGGGACCTGATCTGACAATAGATACCGTGGTAAAAGATATTCAGGATGGAATCGAAGTAACAGTAAAGATTGAAGGTGTGTCTCTCAGGCTCCATTTCGTGTAGAGATTGCCACACTGGGAGCACAGAAAGCGGATAATGAATATTTCTGCATGCAGGATATCAAGGGCAAGAGAATACTGGCAAAAGCAGGAATGACACTTCTGTCTAATAAGGATGATGCTATTGAAGTCGGACCTGCCTTTGGCACACACTCCTATATGGATGGGCTTTTTGGCAGTGAGGGCAGTGACCAGGGATGCTTTACATTGTATTTTGCCGATTATACCCAGTGGGAGCATACCTTTACCATTCGCAATGTCACTGCATAAACTGTTGGCGCTTGCGGTAATCAGAAGGGGATTCTCCACATAATCTTCTGAAGATACGATTAAACTGGGAGAAGCTTGAGAAACCACATTCTGTTGCAATCTCTGTGATCTTTTTCGGGCTGTTGATGAGCAGATACTGACAGTTACGGATACGAACCAGATGGATATAGTGAGTCAGTGTATATCCTGTAATATTTTTTGAACTGATGGGATAAGTAATAAGGACTCATCCAGTTCTCCCTGGCAAGATCCTCCAGGGTCAGGTCTTCCATATAATGCGTATGGATAAAGTTGGAAACGGCATAAATACGTTGTTCAATCTGATCCTTGGGCTGTTCCGGTTCGTAGGTATTGTAGTCCTGAAAGCGGTTGAAATAGTATAGAAATTCTGTAAAAGATGCTGTGAAACCATCAGCTCATAGGCGCCAGTAAGTTCCTGAGTACCTGCTTCCTTGGAAATTGTAACGATACGATTGATCAGCTTATTAAGAACGTTAAGCTGTTCTTCGGGAAAACGGTAGATAGAAGCTCTCTCTGTTAAAAGGCGATAACAGTTCATGATAGGAATCAGAGAAACCATAGCCATCATCACGGTACATAAAGGTGATGATGAGCCTCTGGGAAGGCTCTCTCCTTCAGGATAGCAGGTCTTATGCAGAAGAGAGGGAGCAAGCAGCACGAAATCTCCTCGCTTGATATGATAGGGTACACCCTTGATAAAATGGATGGCATCCGGACTGAGCAGCACATGTATCTCATAGTAAGAGTGGAAGTGTTCAAACTCCATATTCTTGCTGTAAGAGCGGCTGTCGAAGTCGAAGAAATAAAAGATATAATTGTTGATATCATTTACAATAATAAAACGTTGACTTTCATAGGTGATAGGATGGACCAAAACTGTTACCTGCCTTTCTGATCGTAAATCAGTTCATAGGAAAAAGTATATCGAAAATTCTGGAAAAAACAAGATGGTGAGTATATGAAGAAAGAAAAAAAGATAATTATTTTTACTGATAGTGGAGATACCATTATTGACGAAGCAACACAGCGCTATGATGAACAGGGATATGTCACCAGTGCAGATTTTATAGAGGATGCAGGAGAAGTACTGGAAGAGCTGTACCAGGAGGGATACAGAATCGCTCTGGTAGCAGATGGAGAAGAACAGTCTTTTCATAATGTCTATGACCAAAACGGGCTGCGCCATTGTTTTTGAAGGCTGGGTCGTATCAGAGACAGTAGGAGTGCAAAAAGCCAAACCGTCCCATGTTTGATGATACTGCCATGCAGGCAATGAAACTGACAGAGAGGAAGACAAAGGGCAGAATCGTTATGATAGGTAATAATCTGAAAAAGGATGTGGCAGGAGCCAATCAGTTTGGCATAACATCCATCTGGCTGGACTGGTCACCACGTTATTTCCATGAATATGAAGAGGCTGACTGGCAACCGGACTATATCATTCATCACCTATCAGAATTACCGGAACTTCTGCGCAGACTGGAAGAGGAATATGAGCAGAAAAAGATAGACCGTAAGCTGGAACTGCTGATTCAGGCATTCAGTCCGATTCTGTATGAAGATGATGAGATATTCATGCAGAATATGCGGACAAAGAAAAAAATATCAGAAGAAAGAGCTCAAAAATATGCACACTGGGAATGGACACAGGGTGTAGGTCTGTATGGACTGTGGAAGCTATTTGAAACAACAGGCAGAGAGGAATATTTGGAGCTTCTTCGTAAATTTTATGACAGCCAGATGCAGGTTGGATTTCCACCATTGAATGTAAACACCATGATGCCATATCTGGTCATGTCACTGTTGGCAGAATATCTCAAATATGAGACATATCTGGAGCCATGCAGGAGGGCAGCACAGTGGATCATGGAAGAGATGCCGCGTACAGAAGAGGGAGGCATTCAGCATCAGACTTCGGATGATACCAATGAACAGGAATTATGGGATGATACGTTGTTCATGACAGTACTGTTTCTGGCAAATATGGGACGTATCCTGAACAGAGGGGATTATAAGCAGGAAGCACAGTATCAGTTTCTGTTACATATGAAATATTTGCAGGATCCAAAGACCGGTTTCTGGTATCATGGCTGGACATTTCTGGAGCGTAACAATTTTGCCGGGGCTTTCTGGGCAAGAGGAAACTGCTGGCTGACAATAGCAATTCCAGAAGTATTATCAATCATAGACTGCCCGGAGCAGGTAAGACGTATCTTACAGGAGACGCTGGAGAATCAGGTCAAGGCACTGGCAGAGAGTCAGGCAGACAGTGGTATGTGGCATACGTTGCTGGATGATCCGACATCTTACGAAGAAGCCAGCAGTACCTGTGGTTTTTGCCTATGGTATTCTCAGAGGCATCCATACAGGAGTATTGGACAGGAAATGGCTTTATGTGGCGAAAAAGGCGCTGCAGCCGATCCTGAATCTGATTTCGGATGAGGGTGTACTGGAACAGGTGTCTTATGGCACTCCCATGGGAAGAGTTGATAAGGAATTTTACAAGCAGATTCCAATTAAGCCAATGCCCTATGGACAGGCGCTGGCAATCTTATTTTTGGTAGAGGAGAAGAAGGATGAACAATCATGATCAGTATCCCGGCAGACAATGGTGGGAAAGACTGGAAATGTGGGAAGACTGGCTGAAAGGACATATCTGGTATAACGTGGATGGTGTAGAAATAGAGGGCATCATTACCAGAGAACGTCTTACCTATGAGGCGGCAATAGAACAGATAAAATCCAGCAGAAAACAGATGCTGCCAGGCATGACCTGGGGCAATTACTGGGAATACGGCTGGTTTAAGACGCAGTGGACAGTACCGCAGCAGTTAGAGGGCAAGAGACTGATCTTTCTTGCAGCAGTAGGAGAAGAGATGCTTGTCTGGGTCAATGGACAGGAGAGAGGAGCCATTGATAAGAAGCATAAGTATATCACACTCACCAGACAGGCGCATGCGGGAGATACCTATCAGATCGTCATGGAGTGTTATGCCGGACATGGACCAAGAATGGAGGCAGGCTGTTTCTGCTCCAGAAGAGAAGATGCCTTTGAACTGCAAGACACCACAGCAGAGCATTGGCAGATCCTGCATTGCAGTATGGGATGAGGTAATCTTTCAGACAGGAATGGATTATCTGACGCTGTTTTCTCTGGTGAAAGGTCTGCCGGACCGTTCTCTGAGAGCGGTAAAAGTCATAGAAGGACTCAAGAGATTCACATTAAAGGCGAATCTGGAAGAAACAGGAGAGAGACTGCATCAGGCACTGTTGGAAGCTGATGAGGAATTAAAACCATTACTGGAATGTACCAATGGTTCTACCACACCCGAATTTACAGTCTTTGGACAGTCGCATCTGGATCTGGCATGGTTATGGACGCTGGAAGAGACCAGAAGAAAGACGGCAAGAACCTATGGAAATCAGCTGGCATTAATGGAAGAATACCCGGAGTATCGTTTCCTGTTATGTGAACCACCGATTCTTGAGTTCATGCAGGAGTCTTATCCTGCGGTATGGGAGAGAGTCAGACAGAAAGTGGAAGAGGGACAGATCTATGCAGATGGGGCACTTTATGTAGAAAGTGATATGAATATGCCCTGTGGAGAGAGTCTGGCAAGGCAGTTCCTGTATGGTAAGGAATGGTTTAAAAGAGAGCTGGGAGTGGACAGTCAGGTGGCATGGATGCCTGATACATTTGGATATCCGGCTTGTCTGCCGCAGATTATGAAGCAATGCCGTGTACCGTATTTTGCAACACAGAAGCTGGTGAGACAGGACCGGAGTGTGAGCCTTTTCCCTATAATGTGTTCTGGTGGCAGGGAATAGATGGCAGCAGAGTGTTATCACATCTGTATAAGGAAAACAATGCAATTCCTCTTCCAGAGAAGATGATAGAAAGATGGGAAAAAGACCGAATCCAGATAGAAGAGATCGACACCATGATGTATCCTTTCGGTTATGGTGATGGCGGTGGCGGTGCTACAAGAGACGAGCTGGAGATGGTGCGCAGATGTGCAAACCTGGAAGGCATGCCAAAGACGGTATATGCAAGCCCACAAAGCTTTTTTTAAGAAGCTGGAGGAAAGTAATCCGACCAATGTATTTACCGGAGATTTGTATCTTGCCTGGCATAGAGGAACCTATACAAGTCAGGCGCATACCAAGCTGGGGGTACGCAGGGCAGAATGTCTTCTAAAAAGAGGCAGAATATTGGGATACTGTGTGTGCTGTCTATGCAAAGTCCGGGGTGGATGGCAGAAGAGAGGCATTGCAGAAATTATGGAAGAGACTGCTCTTGCAGGAGTTTCATGATATTTTGCCGGGAACAGGAATCGCCAGAGTGCATGAAGAGGCAGTCAGGGAACTGGAGGCAATTGCAGAGGAAGCAAAGTGTATATTAAATGACAGCCTGTCGCTGTTAGAGCCTGATATGGTGCAGCCAGACATGGAAAAAGACAGAGAGTGTTATGGGGTATCATGAAGATACTGGGAGACATTACATGGAGAGTCCTTTCCTGTATGTTGAGCTTGACCACACTGGGCGGATATGGCAGCTTAGAGATAAAGAAAACGGAACAGAATTTGTTGATATAAGTAGTCCTATGAATGAACTGCGTTTGTACAAAAATGTCAATTTCTATTATGATGCATGGGAGATTGGCAGGATGTATGAACAGGAGGAAGAAGAGTTAGACAGGACAATTGGCAAATCAGCAAAGCAGAATATAATGAGCGCCCGGCATGGCTTTTGCAGGGCAGGATCAGAGAGTCCTCATTTCACAGTATATCGTATTGAGCAGAGACGGCAGACAGTTGGAGTTCTATACACAGATAGACTGGCAGGAATGCCATAAGATGTTAAAGGTGGATTTCCCTTCTGTGATTCATTCCCATGAAGTAATCGGAGAGATTGCCTTTGGTGCATACAGCCAGCCGACAACACAGTCATGGAAGTGGGAGAAAGACCGTTACGAGGTATGCAGGCATAGATCTTGTGCACTGGAAAATGGCAGAGAAGGCATTGCAGTATTCAATGACAGCAAATATGGCTGGAGTGCGAAGGAGAATCAGATCAGCCTGACATTGTTAAGAGCACCGGTTATGCCGGATCGTGATGCAGATAGAGGTGTACAGCAGTTTGCTTACGCATGCAGACCCTATGTTGGAACTTTTCAATCAGAAGAGATACCAAAACAGGCAGTGGATTTTGACAGACAGGCGCATATTCCACAGGAGATACTGGCAAAAGAGCAGAAGTTAGCCGAAAAGTATGGAATCTGCATTCTTGAGCCATATCAGCAGTCTGAGTCCTGCCATGTCATGACAGAGGCAGTCAAGCTGACAGAAGACGGAAGTGGCAAGGCTGTGATCCGTCTGTATGAAGCAACCGGCATTCCTCAAAAGATATGGATACGTTTCCCTTATGAAGTAGGAGGATTAACAGAGACAAATATGCTGGAAGAGAAAGAGGGAAAATTACAGAGTACGAATGGAGACTATGTATTGGAATTTGGTTCATTTGAGATTAAGACACTGGTAGTAGAAAGAAGGACTTGCCATGCAGGATGAAGTACTTGCTAAGAAATATCTTCCGATCATTATGGTAGATGAGAAGGAACCATTCAAAATACAGGCGATAGGTTATACTGTCTTTAGGGACAGCATGAGAAGCGATTCCTTTCCAAAGCGTATTATAGAGGCAGATTGGAATCAGGTGAACTGTGTGATCGAGTATGCGATATGGTTACGACTATGATATTCAGCATCTGTATGAACTGGAGCATGTATGGATATATGTTGGAAAAGACGGTAATGTATGCAAAGTTGAGGGAAGTTTTCATGGAAAATACTTGAATATGGTCAATCTGGATACAGGTGAGCCGGTATTGAATGAAGCTGGACAGGCAATAGTCTGGATGCAGCCGGGGAAGCATGCACTTCTTCCTGACCCACGACTGGTAAAGGTCGTTCCAGAATGGGAAGAGAGCTGCACAGTGCTTGCAGGTGCAGACGGGTTGGCTGTACCGGATGCTTTCAGAGGGTGGCTTCCGCCAATAGAGAAAGCCGGTCAGCATAGAATCTGTGACTATATTAAAATGCAGTACGCTTTTGAACCATCCCTGTGTTTTGAAGAAATGAAGATAGACAAAGAGATTGTGATGCCATGGAGTGAACTGCGGGAAAGCATTCCAAACAGACTTGCCAGGGAATTGATAAGATGGGTGTGAGAATATCACACGGACAGGAGTAATAGATGAACTGGTGGAAAACATGGAAGTCTCAGCTGAAGACGAAGGACTGGTGTGCAAATCTCTTGCTCTATCTGATTGGAGTTGGGCTTATGCCGCTTGGCGTTGTATTGACGGTCAATTCACATCTTGGCGCAGGCGGTTATGATGCATTGAACTTTGCCCTGGGAGAGAGAATGGGGATCAATACCTCACTTGCTATCTACATGACTGCATTTCTGGCTGTGATTCTGGCAGCAGTCATCCGAAAGAAAATGCTGCGGATTACAACATTTATTTCCTCATTCTTTCTGGGGTTATTCACAGATATGTGGAAAGCAATATTAAGGAATGTGGAGGGAAATAACACAATGGAGTCGGTTGTGTTACTCCTGATTGGTGTACAGGTTATTGCGTTTGCGGTAGCTGCTTATATTTTATGTATATTTCCCTCAAATCCAACGGACGATCTGGTGGCGGCTATGCATGAAAAAGGCGTAAGACTTGGGATAGCCAAGATTGGGCTGGATGTGGTATGTGTTATAATAGCGTTCCTGCTTGGGGGTGAGATCGGGGTAGGAACAATTGTATGCACATTAGGCTTGGACCCGTGATTGACTGGTTCTATGGCTGGCTGCAGAAGCTCATTCAAAAATGTGATATTAAAGTAACAGTTTCATAGAAGCAAAAGACGCTGTACTCTCTAATCTGAGAGTACAGCGTCTTTGGTTAATACCCAGTCTCCAAAGGTTTCAGCACTCCACTGCTGTAAATCACTTAGAGAGAAGGAGATACCGCCATAGGAGATGATACCATGACTGGAAGCCAGCTCCTGCGTATAATCCTCCAAAGGATAGATATTCTGAATACGGACAGGACTGCTGGTATAGTGGCATACCAGAGGGATAACGCCCGTCTTATCTTGACGAAGTGAGATGCCGTCCTGATCTACATGATAGGTGACCCATGCCATACCCTCCAGCATACTTCTGCCGTTTTGCTGTGTCGATACGTAGTTGCCAAAGGGAGTAGTAGCAGATGGAGCTGTTGCCATTGTCAGTCTGAATCTGTTCAATTGGCTGTACTACGTGTGGATGGGCGCCAATGATTAAGTCAGCTCCCGCTTCTGTCATTTGTCTGGCAAATTTCTGCTGATAAGAGGAAGGGGAGGTCTGATATTCAGTTCCCCAATGAGGACATACCACTACGATATCTGCCAGTTCCTTTGCTGTTTTGATGTCTTCCAGAACCTGAGGATTGATCGTGGTATAGTCCATGGCTCCGGTCTGTTCATTACGTGCGCATAGAAGCTCCATGCGGGAAGCCAGTTTATTGGATACAATCTCGTAGTTGGAATCCGTAGGTATAGTTCAGGATAGCAAAGGTAACATCTTTTATAGTAAGGGTAGAATCGTTCGGTTATCAGGCTCATGCAATCCTGTTAGGAGAACTTCAGGATGACTTCTCCAGAAACTGACACAGCTGTCAATTCCATCAATGCCCTGATCGGCAGAATGGTTCGTTGCCTGCAAGACTACATTAAATCCTGCGTTGGCAATGGCATCCCCCACTTCCGTAGGAGAATTAAAATGCGGGAATCCATGAAAACCAAGCTGATTGCCTGCCATGATCGTTTCTGATTGATGATCTTCACGTCTGCTTTATTTAGAAAATCTGTAATTCCCTGAAACAGAAAAGAGAAATCATAAGAACCATCATTTTGTTTGCCAGTATAGACAACACCCATATGAATCAGATTATCCCCCACAGCCATAAGGGTGACATCATATTCATCAAAAGCAGGCGTACTTTCTTCTTCCGGCATTTCTGTTACGGTAAAACCTTCCGGTGTTTCCCTGATAGAGAGCCTGTCCGAAGATATGGGCGTGTTAGAAGCAGCAGGAGTGCTCTCAGACTCAATGTCAGTGAATTCATCAAAGGATACAACCTCTGATACAGGCGATGAAGAAGCGCAGCCTGACAGCAGAAGTGTTATCATAAGTAAAGCAAATATTTTTCGATGATGTAACATAGGTTATCCTTTCCTGGAATTATGAGTTACATTGCTGAACAATGTAACTATTTACAACTCCATGCGCAAAATCTCTGTTTTATAGCATTCCGCTTATTGGGGTACATTGCCATATAAGTTGAGTCAAATATATTTGTGAACAAGCATATTCTACCTCAGTCTACATGGCTCTAAATAGTTACACACATTATAGAATTTTGCCTATATCTTGTCAAATTCAGGAAAAGTTATGACAGCTATGATTGTATAGGGACAAGATATAGGCTATAATGGGCGCAGACATAAATTTGTATGAAAGGCAAGGTTATTAAATGGCAATTGAAAATGTAAGAAAATATATGCAGCAATTTGGGATAGAGGATCGTATCATGGAATTTGATGTGTCAAGCGCTACCGTAGAGCTGGCAGCACAGGCACTCCATTGCGAGCCGGGACGCATCGCCAAGACATTGTCCTTTATGGTGGAGGAGCAACCGATTCTGATTGTAACAGCAGGTGATATGAAGATAGACAATCATAAATACAAGACGCATTTTGGCAAAAAGGCAAAGATGCTCACTCGGATGAAGTGGTTGAGAAAATTGGTCATGCAGTAGGCGGCGTATGCCCCTTGATATCAAAGATGGAGTAACCGTGTATCTGGATGAGTCACTTCGCAAGTATAATACGGTATTTCCAGCCTGCGGAAGCAGTAATAAGTGCCATTGAACTGACAATAGAAGAAATGGAGAAATACACACCATATACAGAATGGGTAGATGTATGTAAAGAGTCCGTTTAGTACATATTTTTAATGTAAGGAAAGGAATACGATATGTTGCCGACAAGAGAAGAAGCTATTGCATTGGTCAGGGATGGGTTAGCATGTAACCCTGGACACCTGGGGAAGACATTGCCTGACAGCAGCGCATTGTGCAGAGAAGATTGCCAGTGCATGTGGAGATATGGATTCTGAGAAAGCTTATATACTAGGATTATTGCATGATATAGGCAGAAGGTTTGGAACTAGACATTTGGGACATGTTTCAGATGGATATTCATATATGAAATCATTAGGCTATGATGAGGCAGCTAAGATCTGTCTGACGCATTCGTTCAATAATCATACCGTGGATGAATATATAGGAAAATTTGATGTTTCAGAAGAAGAACTGACACTTATAAAAACCAAACTGGCTGAAGCTGTATATGATGAATATGATTTGCTGATCCAATTATGTGACAGTCTGGCGGGAGCAGATGGAGTCCTCGATATTGAAGAGAGAATGAATGATGTAAAGAGAAGGTATGGTTCCTACCCACAAGATAAATGGGATTCCAACATTGAGTTAATGCATTACTTTGAAAAGAGAATGAATCAGAATATTTACCTGGTATGCGAGAAAGATACCTTTGTACCGGAAGAACTGGCATGAAAGGAATAGTAATTAAAATGGGAAAAGTTGTAGTCAGTGCGTGTTTGTTGGGGCGCAATTGTAAATACAGCGGTGGCAATAATTACAGTGAGAAGCTGCATAAATGGTTAGAGGGAAAAGAGGTCATAGAAGTCTGTCCGGAGGTTGCAGGCGGACTGCCAACACCCAGAACTCCGGTAGAACTGGTCAATGGTGTGGCAACAGACCGGGATGGAATCAGCAGGGATACAGAGTTTCATCGGGGCAGTAGTTTAATTCTGAAAGAACTTGCAGGAGAAGAGATAGAGTGTGCCGTTTTGCAATCCAGAAGTCCTTCCTGTGGTGTAAAACAGATTTATGATGGTACATTTTCCGGGCATCTTATCCCCGGACAGGGAATCTTTGCCAGGGACCATGATAGAGCAGGGGTATAAAGTCGTGGATGTGGAGGATATTCTTTAAAGGATATCAGGAAAAACTGTAATCTGCTCGTTTGGTGTTGGATAACAGCATGAATGCACAAAAAGGATTGACATATGTGAATTATGTACAATAATTTTTGTGCATATTGTGAAAATATGAAATAATATTTTAAATACAAAAGCTATTCGCAATAGCCCAGATATAGGTAATTGCGAAACAGGTATAAAGAATGGGACGAATTATGCAGGTTTAACAATGCAACACAGACCCGCTCCCGCTACACTCGTAGCAGTACATAAGACGCTAAATTACAGCATCTAAGAATGCATTAAGTGATTATTCAGAGGCTTCTGTTAAATTACCCGTAGCAGGAATTTTTAATACTGGCTCTAACTTTGGAGGTTCATCTGCTTCAGGTTCATCAGATTCCACTGGGTCATCTGATTCCTCTTCGGACAGCAGCAGCTCATCAACAGGTTCGGCTTCAAGCGCAACTACAGTTACTGTAAAGCCGGCAGAGGGTGTATCTGTTGACAAGGCAGCAGCAGGAGAAAAAGTCAATGAAGCCAGTGTTGCGGTTAGTCTGGTGGATGCGAATGGCAACCTGTTCATTGCGCGGGCATAGGATATAGGCTATAATAAGAAGTAGAGCAATGAATACAGAAAGGTATTGTCATTCAGTATGGGGAGAACCAGAAGTATGAAACGGCGTTGATAACAAGAGGAATACCCAAAGGGCAGATTTATAAATATGGATTTGCATTTGAAGGGAAGAATGTTTTAATCGGGAAATAAATACAAGGAGAATGACGATGAAAATATTTCATATTTCGGATCTGCATATAGGCAAGCATTTACATTTCTATAGTCTGGCGCTGGAGCAGCGGGCAATTCTGAATCAGATTGTGGAAAGGGCGAAGGAGCATAGACCTGATGTAATTGTAATTGCAGGTGACATTTATGATAAATCTGTGCCATCAGGAGAGGCATACCGCATCTTTGATGATTTCCTTGTGCAGTTGTCGGAGATAGTGCCATCCATCCCGGTATTGATTATAGCAGGTAATCATGACAGCCCGGAGCGATTGCAATATGCGGCTTCTTTTCTGGAGAAGCATCATATCTATATCTCGACTATGCCACCAAGAAATGAGAAAGAGTATCTTCGCAGGGTTACATTACAGGACGAAGCAGGAGAAGTGGATTTCTACCTATTTCCTTTTACAAAGCCTGGATATGTACGTCAGTTATTCCCGGAAGGGACAGAATTGAACTATGAAAAGGCTTTTGCTGGGGTACTAGCGAGAGAAGAGATAGACTGGAACAGACGAAATGTACTTGTGGCACATCAGTTCTTTACGACAAATGGACAGCAGCCCCAGATGTGTGATTCAGAGACAACTGGTGTCGTAGTTGGTGGACTGGATGCAATTGACACGAGTGTCATTTCTGACTTTGATTATGTGGCATTAGGTCACATTCATGGACACAGACGATAGGAAATGGAAGAATCAGATACTGTGGCACACCTTTGAAATATTCTGTCAGTGAGGAACATCATAACAAATCCATTACCATGGTAACATTAGAAAAAAAGGGCAATGAACCTGTAATAGAGACAATTACTCTAAAATGTGACAGAGATGTCAGAAAGATAAAAGGTACTTTGCAGGAATTATTACAGGCAGGAAATAAAACAGAATTGCCATGATTATGTAAGTATCACCCTGACAGATGAGAAAGAACCCTATCGCCCTAAGGATACGCTGGAAGAGGTATATGATCATATTCTGGAGATTACTGTGGACAATACGAGAACCAGAGCCTTGCTGTCCGGGCAGGAGGGGGGAGATAGAGACTCTTCCCAGTCCCATGGAAGCTTTCCGGGAATTCTATCAGATCATGCAGCAGCAGCCCCTTTCAGAAGAAGAGGAAGCAGTTATACAGGAGATACTGGTGAAAATAGGGGGTGAGACAGAGTGAAACCGATCAAATTAGTGATGTCTGCTTTTGGTTCCTATGCAGGGGAGGCAACAGTGGACTTTGGCATGGATGCACATGGTATTTTCCTGATTACCGGAGATACAGGTGCGGGTAAGACCACAATTTTTGACGCCATATGCTATGCCCTTTACGACAGGACCAGTGGCGGCGCCAGAGAGGGCAGTGACATGCGCAGCCAGTACGCAAGTCCTGATGTGGCTACTTTTGTGGAATTTACCTTTTCCTATGGAGGGCAGATTTACAGGATTCATCGTAACCCTAAATACACACGGATCAGTAAACGCAGGGACAAGGATGGTAATTACAAGGAAACGACAGAGCAGCCCGGAGTAGAGCTGATTTTGCCGGATGGCAGTGCATTTGTAGGAAAACTGCGTGAAACTAACGATAAGATCATTGAAATCATAGGTCTGGATGCAGATCAGTTCACGCAGATTGCCATGATTGCCCAGGGCGAGTTCATGCGCCTTTTGCAGGCCCCGTCCAATAAAAGAAAAAAGAAATATTCGGCAGGATATTCAATACCAGAATCTACTGGCAGATACAGGATGCATTACATGAACGTGCGAAAAAGTGTTATGGGGAACTGCTGGATAACCGTAAATTCTGTGAAATGCAGTTATCTGGTGTGCGGGCGATTCATAAGGAAGATGAGATATCTTTGCAATTCTTAGAATATGACGTACAGTCCCTTATGGATGAGCTGGAACAACTCAGACAGGCGGGAAAAGATGAAGAGAGTCTGATTGGTCAGCAGATGGAAGAGAATACAAAACGCAGAGAGCAGATCAGGGAAGAGAGTGTGCGTGGAGAACATATCAATGAATTGTTCAGGCATCTGGAACAGGTGAGGACAACGCAGAAGAAGCTGGAGGCTGAGAGTGCGCTCTATGAGCAGAGAAGCAATCAGTTGAAGCTTGGTAAGAAGGCTGCACTGATATACCCGGAAGAGAATCGGGCAAACAGCTGCAGAAAATTACTGGAAGAGGGCAATGAACGTCTGACACAATATGAAACGACACTTCCAAGAGCACGTCAGGCACTGGCTCAGTGGGAAGAGCAGCAGGAGCTTGGTAAAAAGGCACAGCAGGAACAGGAACCGAAGCTACAGGCGCAGATTGCAGCATTAAAAGAAGCCCTGCCCAAGTATGAACAGGCACAGGAATATTGCCAAACCATGATGCAGCAGGAGCAAAAGACAGGACAGGTTCAAAAGCAGCTTACGAGACAACAGCAGAAGGTGGAAGAACTACAGAAGCAGCTGCTGCAGATGCATGAAAAGGCAGTGCTGGCATTACATCTGTATGAACAGACTAATGACAGTTTTATTGCACAACAGGCTGGAATCATGGCAGCACAGCTGGAAGAGGGAAGCCCCTGTCCTGTATGTGGTTCCACTTCGCACCCTCATAAGGCACCCTTATCTGATTCTCCTGTAACACAGGATATGGTAAAAAGGCAAAACAAAGCTGGGAAAAGGCAGAGAAGGAAGAAAACGAAGAGTAATGAAGAGCTTGCTGCCCAGAAGGAAGAACTCCTTCAGAAACAGGAAGAGCTTCATAAGGAACAGAATAGCTATGAAACTGCCAAAGCCCAGTATGAGCTGTTGAAGGGACAACTGGAATTACAGAATGAATCTGAGGCGAAAGATCAGATTCACCAATTAGAAGAACAACTGAAAGATTTGCAGGATAAGCTTGCCAGGGTGCAGCAGAAGTGGCAGCAGGCAAGAGATGCACTGACACAGATCACTTCAGCAAAACAGACAGAAGAAGAGCAGAATCAGCGTTTGCAGCAGACCTGGAAAGAGGCACAGAATGCTTTTGAGCAGGCAATAAAGGCGCAGCAGTTCCAGTCTGTAGAAGAGTACGGTAAGGTCAGACTTTCCGCAGAACAGATACAACGGCTGGAGCAGGAGCTTACCAAGTATCATGACACATGTGTCAGAAATAAGGAAGCACTGTTACAATATGAAAGCCAGGTAGAAGGCAAAGAACCTGTAGATGTAGAGACACTACACAGGCAGCAGACAGAGCTGGAGAATGCAGGTAAACAGCTGGAAGCCAGAAAGCAGGAGCTATATGGTATTAATCACCGCAATCAGGAAGCTTATGAGAAATTGCAGGGGATTATTTCAAAGAAGGCAGATTCTCAAGCAGGAGTATGAATTGTACAGTAATCTGGATAAAACTGCCAATGGAAATCTGTCCGGCAGTGCAAAGCTGGATTTTCAGACTTATATCCAGAGAAAGTATTTTGAGACCATTGTCCGTGAAGCCAATAAGCGTCTGGTAAAAATGTCGGGCAATCAGTTCATCCTACAGTGTAGAAGTCTGGATAAACTGGGAAGCCAGGGCGCAGTGGGACTTGACCTGGATGTATACAGTCTCGTCAACGATAAGACAAGGGATGTTAAGACATTGTCGGGCGGTGAGTCCTTTATGGCGGCTCTGTCTATGGCTCTTGAATGGCAGATGTGATACAGAACACGGCAGGTAAGGTAAGAATGGATACCATGTTCGTAGATGAGGGATTTGGTTCGCTGGATGATGAATCCAGAGAAGAAGCCATTAAGATTCTCAATGAACTGGCAGGGGACAGGCGCCTGGTCGGCATTATCTCCCATGTTACTGAATTAAAGGAACAAATAGACCGTAAGCTTGTGGTTGCCAAGGATGAAAAAAGGCAGCAAAGTCTATTGGGCAGAATAACCAAAAAGATGTTATAAAATCTCAATAGAAAAATTCAGAAAATAGATACAAAATATAAAAATTATGGTACAATTACTATATCAACCGAATAACTATTCAGAAATTAATATAGTTACTGGAATCTGTTATTGAGGGGCAGACTTTGGAAAAGGAATTCGAAGTTCACTGATTATTGAAAGGTATGGTGATGGGGATGAGTGAATCTATCTACAGAAAGTTGGAAGCATTGGTATTGATTTTGCTTTTACTGCTTATGCTGTTTTGGGCAAAAGCGCAGGCAGGTGCACTACAGACTGAGATTTCAGCAGCACCGGTATATGAAGTACAAAATGTAATGGATCATGCAGTAAATATGTAAGATGTGGGAAGCCTGGTGGCTTCCCATTTTTATGCCTGAAAGCAAAACTTTTGTTCGAATGGATATAGAAAATTTGTTCAGGGTATGCTATTCTAAAGAAAAAGATTCTATAAAAAGGAGGCATACGAAAATGACAAAGGAACATATTTATATTGCAATAGATCTGAAATCTTTCTATGCCTCCGTGGAATGTAAGGAACGAGGTCTGGATCCACTTGCTACAAATCTCGTGGTAGCAGATCCAAGCAGGACAGAGAAGACTATATGTCTGGCGGTGTCTCCTTCCTTGAAAGCATATGGAATTCCTGGCAGAGCCAGATTATTCGGAGGTAGTTCAGAGAGTCAGGGAGGTCAATGCAGAGAGGAGGCAGCATGCACCGGGGAGGGCTTTGCGCGGCTTTTCCAGCGATGCGACAGAGATTGCCAATTCACCTGATCTGGGAGTGGGATATGTGACCGCTCCGCCCAGAATGGCATTATATATGGAATACAGTACGAGGATCTACAATGTGTATCTGAAGTATGTAGCGCCTGAGGATATTCATATCTATTCCATAGATGAAGTCTTTATTGACGCAACACCGTATCTGGAGACATATAAGTTCACTCCCAAGGCATTCGCTTCCCGGATGATTCAGGATGTGTATGCAGCTACAGGAATTACGGCAGCGGCGGGGATTGGTACGAATCTGTATCTGTGTAAGATTGCTATGGATATCGAAGCGAAGCATGCCAGTCCTGATGAATATGGAGTGAGAGTGGCGCAGCTGGATGAGATGTCATACAGGAAGCTATTGTGGGGGCATAAGCCGATTACGGATTTCTGGAGAGTGGGCAGAGGCTATGCGAAGAAGCTGGAACAGATAGGGCTGTATACCATGGGAGATATTGCCCGATGTTCTCTTGGAAAAAAGCCAATGAATATTATAATGAAGACTTGCTCTACAAAATATTTGGAATCAACGCGGAACTTCTCATAGACCATGCCTGGGGCTGGGAGCCATGTACAATTGCAGATATCAAAGCTTATAAACCAGAGACAAACAGTATCGGTTCCGGGCAAGTCCTTCACTGTGCCTATGATTATGACAAGACAAGACTGGTCGTGCGGGAAATGACAGATATTCTGGTGCTGGATCTGGTGGATAAGGGACTGGTGACGGATCAGGTGGTATTGACTGTCGGGTATGATATTGATAATCTGACCAATCCTGACATTCGAAGGAAATACAAAGGAGAAGTTACAACTGACCGCTATGGAAGACAGGTGCCAAAGCATGCGCATGGCACTGCGAACCTGAGTAGACCTACCTCTTCTACCAGACTGATTACAGAGGCAGTCATGGAGCTATATGACAGAATTGTCAATCCGAACCTGCTCATCAGACGTCTGAATCTGACAGCGAATCATGTCGTATCAGAGCAGTCAGCGCAGAAGAAAGAGACATATGAGCAGCTCACTCTTTTTACCGACTATGAGGCCAGAGAGCAGCAGCGCAGGGCTGAGGAGACAGAGCTTGAAAAAGAGAAAAAAATGCAGCAGGCGGTATTGGATATTAAGAAGAAATTCGGCAAGAATGCCATTTTAAAGGGTATGAATTTTGAAGAAGGTGCTACAACGATACAGCGCAACAGCCAGATAGGAGGACACAGGGCATGACCAGATATGACGATATCATCAATCTGCCACATCATACTTCTGTCACACATACGCCGATGCCCATTGCCGACAGAGCTGCGCAGTTCTCGCCTTTTGCTGCGCTGACAGGCTATGAGGATGCCATTGATGAAACGGGCAGACTGACACAACAGTGGATAGAGCTGGATGAGAATGAGAAGGAGCGGCTTGATGAGAAGCTGCAGATGATCAGAGAGCAGATTCCCACTCATCCGCAGGTGAGCTTCACCTATTTTGAACCGGATAAGAAGAAGCAGGGTGGAGCATACCTTACAGTAGAAGGCAGGGCTAGGAAGCTGGATGAACCAAAGCATGCCTTCATTATGGAGGATGGCAGAGAGATACTGATAGAACGCATTGTGAAAGTGGAACTCCCCAAAGTATAGTAATTGTGAACAAAACGGAGCAGTACCCATGCGCAGAAAGTATCAAACTTTTTCCCGCAAAGGCAGAAAAATCCTTACAGAAAGAGTAAAACGGTATTTCAAGCTGGCAGAGGATAAGCTCTACAGCGAGCTGGCTTTCGCACTTGGAAAAGACAAGTCAGATATGAGACAGCTCATCACAGAATCCATGAAGAACTGAAAGAAAAACGGGGTACTCACAGACAATAACTGATGTGGGTATCCGTTTTCAATTTAGCTGCAATTCAAAATATGACCAATTTCTTAGATTGATGGACAAGCTTATGAGTTGACAACAGGAATTGACATTCTATCGAATGATAAGAGAATAGGTAAATTGTAGTTTGAATAACCGTTAGGTAAGTTCAGATTCAATAAACCCATGTGTAAATATGCATTTTACTTAGAATTTTATAGTAATGGGAACACTATTCCGAAAAAGGGAGTAAAAATTAATAATTTTTCCCGGTGGGAGCAATGATTTGTAAAATCGCTGCTTTAGCGGTATAATGAATAGATACGGAAGGGAGTGAAGACAGGGGAATGGTAGCGACTTACAAGGTAAAAGATTCAAACGGAAAACAGCAGGCTTCATTATTAATGATACATTTTATACGGATGATTACATTAAGAATAATATAAACTATGTTGATAATTTAGTATTAACTGAAAATGGAGTCATAAAAGGCAACAAAAAGAACTTCCTGAAGTAGATTACAGAACTTATGTAAATGAAAAAGAATACAGTAATATAATAAAAGATAACCCTTTTGTCAGGGATATACAGAATGATTTAATGAAGTGGAAAAAAAGACTCATCACATAAGGTCTTACAGTTAGAGGGGTCTAGGCAGATAGGGAAAACAACGGAATTAAAAAATTTGCATATAAGAATTATGAGTATGTCATAATGGTTGATTTAACAGCCGATACTTATAATTTTATAGATGTTATTAATAATGGGTGTAATCCTATAGAATTTGAAAAATACTGTAGGAGAGCATCATTACCACACTTTTGTAGACAATAGTAATACGATATTGATTATAGATGAAATTCAGAGTAGCAGTATGGTTTATAATTCAATTCGTAAATTACATGATAGTATCAAATGTGACATTGTTGTAACAGGAAGTTACCTTGGAAGAATATTAGGAGACAAGAAATTTTTTCCATCCAGCAGGCACAATTAGTTATGCACATATGTTTACATTGAGTTTTGCTGAATTTTGCAGGGTGTTTCAGTGTGAAGAATTGTTAAAGACCATAAATCTTTATGGGGAGGATACAGAAGCCAATTATGTCAAGCTTGAGGGATTATATAATATTTATTTAAAATTGGCGGATATCCGGAGGTTATAAAGAAATATGTAAAAACGGGAGATATCAATGAATGTTATGGAATCATTGATAAATTATTGGAAACGTTCAAGGATGAATCCAGAGCTTATTTTCATGAAGCAAGAGAGGTAGAGATTTTTGATAATGTATATCGAGAAGCATTAAAACAGATGTGTAATCGAGAGGATAGTGATAGGAAGAACGTTTTAGAAACACTTACTACATTAGTAAAAAATAATACAAAGTTAATTGTGAATAAGGGAGAAGTAGCCAATGCGGTTACATGGCTTAAATATGCAGGAATCTTGTCTACATGCAATTTAGCAGTAGATGGGGATATGAGAAACATAAGTGAGAGTAGGAAGGCTTACTTTTCAGATTGTGGGATAGTATCTTATCTGGCAGATAAAAGTCTGATAAAGCAATCATCATTAACAGGTGTGATTACAGAAACTTTTGTATACAATGAATTGCATAGGCTGTTTAAAAAAGTACCATATACAGATTTAAAGGTGATAGAAAGTGAAGTATGTTATTCAACGTATGGGAATTATGAGTTGGACTTTATGTTAGCAGATAGGAATAAAACTGTATATGGGATAGAGGTAAAAAACTAAAGATGGAGAACCAAAGTCACTAAAAGTATACATTGATAAAAATTTTGTAGACCGTGGCATAGTAGTAAAGCCTACAAAAAAGGTGGACATGGGGATAAATTTGATACAATACCGATTTATACAGTAGGCTGCAGATTCCCGTATAATTAATCAATGAGGATACCGTCAAAAATGATGTGATTAATCATGAAATGGGCACTTGTTTGTAAGTGCCCATTTTTAGAGTCAATTGTCTGAAATCTGTCGCCCTTCGTGATTCATATGGTAATTGTCACGGTAGATCAGCTGTGACAAGGGGACGAAGGTATATCCTTTATCCTGTAAGGTAGTAATCAGGGTATCCAGGGCATCAGCCGTGAATTTGGCTCCATTATGGCAAAGAATAATAGATCCGTTACCAAGATGCTTGTGCTCTGTAACAGTTTTGATGATGGAATCAACACCATAGTCCTTCCAGTCAAGAGAGTCCACATCCCATTGAATCGTGTAATATCCGCATTTTTGGCTGTTTTTACAACAGCATTATCATAATCCCCATAAGGAGGGCGGAACAGGAACATTTCATACCCTGTCAGGTTTTTGACTTTTTTCGTGGACTTTCATCAATTCGGTTTCTTTTTTCACTGTCGGCGAGCTGGCTCATATTCTTGTGATTCTCACTGTGGTTTCCAAGGTCGTGTCCTTCAGCCAGAATCATTTTCACATCATCAGGGTAATGTTCTACCCATCCACCCGTCATAAAGAAGGTTACTTTGACATTATGTTTCTTGAGAATCTCCATGATCTTCTGGGTATCTTCATTGCCCCAGGCTGCATCAAAAGTCAGAGCTATTTTGGGTTCCTGAGTTTCCACACAATAGATGGGCAATTCTCTGTCTCCGACAGTGGAGCTTGTAGGGATACTCTGTCGGATTCCCACAAGTCCGGTCAGGACGAGAAGTGCAGCAGCCATCGTGATGACTTTACCACTAATTTTTTCTCACGAATCGTATCTATGATATCGTTCCATTTTAACATAGGCTACCTGTAGTATATTTTTGATATCATTATATTAGGCCGCTGTGGAATTTATGTATAGCTTGATATTTTACATGAATTTACATATAATAAACATGAAATGATATTATTTTATCATAATTATGATAATGAGGCGGTATATGATACAAATTAGACCAGTATCTCTGATTTAAGAAATAAATTTACAGAAATAGAAAGTACAGTAAAAGGCAGGTTCACCAGTTTATTTGACAAAAGAATGGATATGGATCGATGGTAGTAATGAGTATTGAAACATATTCAAGACTTACTAGAGTCAACAGAAGATGCATTGGATATAGCAGATAAAGTTGCAGAAGAAACTGATAAAAGATATACACATGAGGAAATGTTTGCAAAATTAAGGAGGCAGTTAATGAACAATGAAAACTACCAGCTTAGATATTTGCCGTTGTTTTTTGATGATGTGAACAATATTACATCATACATTAGAAATAATTTATCCAATCCTCAGGCAGCTAAAGATTTGATTGGTAATATTGAATAATCAATATTAGAGCGTCAGCCAATTTGTGAAAGTTTTGAACCTTATCATTCCAAAAGAAACAGGAAATACCCATATTATAGAATATATGTTAAAAATTATATAGTATTTCATATATGTATAGATACTTTATCGGTTCTTGACGGGGATTTTAGAATAAGGTTAAGTTTAAAAATATAAGATAAACAGTATATAACAGCTGACATCATATTAACGCTGTTATATACTGTTTATTGTTTGAAGGACTACACAATGAGAAATGGAGATAAGAATAGATGCATCTGATTATCAACAACTCATCCATGCAGCCAATTTACGAACAGATTGTAGGGCAGATCAAGGAGAAAATCCAGCATGGAGAATTACAACAGGAGGAAGCACTTCCTTCGGTGCGCACACTTTCCAGGGAGCTTAGAATCAGTGCTTTGACTGTGAAGAAAGCATATGATGCCTTAGAACAGGAAGGATTTATTGTTACTGTGCATGGAAAAGGCAGTTTCGTTGCGGCAATCAACAAGAATGTTGCACTGGAAGAACAGCAAGAGAAGTGGAAGCGGCTTTTGAGGAAGCCATCAGGAAGGCGAGAAGCTGTGGCATGACGAAGGAAGAAATCAGTCAATTATTGGATATTATGATGGAGGATTAGAACATTGGTAGAGAAGAAGTTAATCCAGTTGCAGGATGTGATCAAGAGTTATCCGCAATTTAAGCTGCATTGTTCGATGGAATTAAAGGAAGGATATATTACAGGTCTGATAGGTCTAAATGGCGCAGGCAAGAGTACGACTTTTAAGACAATACTGGGCTTAATTAGCCCCTGATAGCGGAGTAGTTACCGTATTTGGACATGAACCAGGGAAGCTTACGCAACAAGATAGAGAGAATATGGGTGTCGTACTGGCGGATTCTGGATTCAGTGGCTGGCTTACCGTAGCGGATATTTTGGCAATTCAGGTTGCTATGTATCATCATTTTGATCAAAATAGTTTTAAAAGAGAAGTGTGAACAGTTCCGGATTCCCCTCAATAAACAAATTAAGGAATTTTCCACGGGAATGAGAGCAAAGCTAAAGCTTCTGGTCGCACTGTCCCATGATGCAAAGCTGCTGATACTGGATGAGCCTACAGCAGGGCTTGATGTGGTTGCCAGAGATGAACTGCTGGATATGCTGCGTGATTATATGGAGACACCTGATCGGGGGAATTCTCATCAGCTCCCATATTGCAGAGGATTTGGAAGGCTTGTGTGATGATATCTATATGCTGGAACAAGGCAGAAGTGATTCTCCATGAGGATACGGATGTGCTTTTGCATGAATATGGCATACTCAAGGTGACAGAGGAGCAATATGCTGATATGGATAAGAGCTATATTGTACGGCAGAAGAAAGAGGCCTGGGGATGGCAGCTTCTGACTGATCAGAAGCAGTACTATCAGGAGAATGCCAGAGATCTTGCGATTGAAAAAGGCGGCATTGATGAGGGTGATTCTGATGCTGACGAAGGGAGAGCAATTATGAGGGATTATTGATCAAGGATTACAGATTGTTATGGAATCAGCGCAGAACGCTT
>VOFC01003837.1_pt1 | contig 27484 bp, 50 predicted proteins | sample 5384161 | NCBI WGS metagenome assembly VOFC01 (sample SAMN12384722, study PRJNA508395) | human gut metagenome | isolation source: healthy gut B | host: Homo sapiens | reverse complement strand
TCTCTAAATACATAGCTTGATACTTCTTTATTGTAGAATCCTAATACTTTTATTGTTGCAAGTTCTCTTTTTCTCTCTTCTATGTTTATTGTGTTTAGATTAAATAATACTATGAAAGCTAGTAAGCTTGCACATCCCACACATAAGAATACTATACTAGAAAGTCCGCCTAAGCTTGATTTGTATTCATCGTTTATTACTCTCATTAATACTATTCCGCTTATTTTGAGTCTTCTTTTTATTTTTTGTGCTAATTCGTTTTCTTTTCGTTGTTTATTTCTAATGTGTTTGCTAATATTTCGTTATATTGGACTTGCTCATGATATACTTCCTGATACACAGTAGGAGTCATGTAAATGTAGTTATATAAATAGTTTTCTGTAATTCCTATTATTTGTGCTTTGCCTTCTTTTTCTCCACTTTTTAGTGTTACCGTGTCTCCCACTTTTACTTTTAGCTCTTCTGATAGTTTTCTGTAATTATTATTCCAGCATCTGTTAAGTCTATTTTTTCTTTATTTTTTCTGTTTTGTAATTTTATGTATTTTGGAAGCGCATCTGATTCTCCCACCATATAGAAGATTGATTTATTCACTCCATTTTGCAACAATATCTGTCGATCTTTCTCTTACAGCATTCGCATCTGTAATTTCTTCTATTTTTCTAGTGTTTTCAACTACTTGGGCAACTTCTTCATCTGTCATATCATATTTTAAATTAATCTGCATGTTGTAGAATTTGATGTCTCCAAATTGTTTGCCACCTATTTCGTCTATCAATTTTTTAACGATATTCCTGTATACACTAATGCTGTACATCCTGCTATTCCAATTATTGTCATGAATAATCTACGTTTGTATCTAAATATATTTCTTATACTTATTTTAAATAAGAAGCTTAGTCTTTTCCCAAAATCCTGGTACTTTTTCCAAAAATACTTGTTTTCCTTCTCTTGGCGCTTTTTGGTCTCATTAGTTCTGCAGTGCTTCCTTTTTACTTCTTTTTATTGTAACTATTATTGCACATACTACTGTTGATGTAAAAAAGGTTATTACTGTTGCTATTGCCAGACATGTAATGTTTACATTCATTAATAAGTCTGGAATAGAGTATAATGATCTATATGCTGAAAATAACACATTTGTTATTACATAACTTCCTATCAGTGTTCCAAAAAATCAATCCTAGTGTTGAGGACAACAATGAATATAACACATATTTTGCTACTATATACATTTTGTTGTAACCTAATGCTTTTCTGTTGCAATTGTCATTCTGTCTTCTTCTATCATTCTTGCTATTGTTGTAATTGAGACTAGTGCAGCTACGACAAAAAAAGAATATTACAGGAAATACCTTTCCCATTATTCCTATTTTTTCTAAATCATTCTTAAATGCTACAAATCCTTGGTTTGTCATATAAGCCTATAACATGCCATTTACCATCTAATTTTTCTTCAAGGTTTCTTCCGCGTCTTTTACTTCTTGTTCTTTTTCTTCTATTTTCTTTATGGCTTTTCTGATTCTTTTTGATATTCTTTTGCTTGTCAAAATATTCTAGATTTCCTTTTCTAAGGATTTCTTGATAATAGTTTAAGCTATTTTTTGCTTGCATTTATTTGCACAAGATAGCTTGTTTTTTGTATATTTAACTCATTATCATTTGCTTCGATTTGCCCCTGAGCCATATTTAGCTTTTGTTTTGCTTCCTCTAATTCTTTTATTTTTTGAGTTTAATTCTTGCTCACTTTTTGCAATTTGTTCCTTTGCTTCTGCTAATTTTTTCAGTGCCTTTAGAGTACACGTTTTCTAAGTATGTTAGCTTTCTTTTTAGTACGGCATATTCTCCTGATGTTTTATCCATGCTTGCTAATGTATAAAGAATTTGATTGATTTGATTGTCCAGTTGTTGTAATTGCTGTTCGCTTTCTTGATATTCTTTTTTGCATTTTTTCTAAGGCTTGCTTTCCTTCTTCTATTTGTTTTTCTGCATCATTTAATTCACTTGTGTTTTTTTCAATCTCTGACTTTGCAGTATTTAATTTTTCATCATAATTTTTGAATATCTCATCTGTGCTAGTTATTGTTTGGCTTAATGTTACGCTTCCATCATATATCTGTTTTTTTTTGCCAAATCGTTTAATTGATTTCTTGCATCATACAAAGCATCTTTTGCTTCTTGCAACTCATTTCTTGCATCGTTAAGTTTGTCTTTGGCTTCTTGCAATTTTCAACATTCTCTTTGTATATTTCTTCATATCTTATTTTTGCTCTTGTCTCTCCTAATTTCTCGACTTGTTTTACTATTGGCTCTAGCTCTTTTTGTAATCATCACTAGTTTTTAATATGTCATTTGATATGTTTGTTTTTTTACATATATATTTGAATATATGTCTGATTTAAATACGTCTTTTAAAACATACACACATCCCATAAGTTCTCCATTTTCTAAATTTGTAGAACCATAGAATTTTGATATGTAAGCTGGTGTTCTAGCTTTTCCAACGATTGTGTATTCTGTATTTGTTATTTCTTCGTTTATATCATCTTCTGTTCCGCTTTGAATACTAACTTATCTCCCCACTGTGTAACCATAAATAGTGCTTAGTCTTTCGTCTACTAAACATTCTTTATCGTTCTCAATATTTCTTCCTTCTATTATTTGCATTTTATTGACATCTTGTTCTTTTTTCTATGGAATTCAATCTAACAGGAAGTCTTTTTTTCCCTCATGGTCTAAAATTACATCATATAAAAATCCCGGATTTACTTCTACCACATTATTTAGCTTTCTTAGTTCCTCAACATCATCTTGTGAGAACCCTAATGCTGATATTATTTGTATATCTGATACGTTGTTGTTTTTTAGATATTGGTTTAGTGTGTTTTCCATGTCTGGCGAAACAGAGTTCATTCCCGAAAAAGAATAGAACTCCTAACATTACTATGAGCATTAGTGAAATAAATCTGCTTTTTGTTTTTCTGATTTTTCTAAGATTTTCTTTTTATATACGCTATTTTCATTTTTCATGTCCTTACTTATTTTATTGTTTTTGAGCACACAAAAGGAAATATAAATATTTTATTTATGATATTTTATATTTCCTTTGTTCTTTACCATTCAATTTCATCTATTGATTGTGGTTTTTATTTTATAATTATTTCTTCTGCTTTTCCGTTTTTGAAAACGTATTACTTTGTCTGCCATTGGTGCTATTGCGCTGTTGTGTGTGATTATTATTACTGTCATTTTTTTTTTTCTACATGTATCTTGTAGTAATTTTAGTATTTGTTTTCCTGTATTATAGTCTAAGCGCTCCTGTTGGCTCATCACATAATAATATTTTTGGGTTTTTTTGCTATTGCTCTTGCTATTGCAACTCTTTGTTGCTCTCCTCCAGAAAGTTGTGATGGGAAGTTGTCTTTTCTATTTTTAGTCCTACTTTTTCTATTGTTGTTTTTGGTTTAGTGGCTTTTTTACATATTTGAGTTGCAAGTTCTACGTTTTCTAGTGCTGTTAGATTTTGTACTAAATTGTAGAATTGAATACAAATCCTATGTTCTCTTCTATAATGTGTTAGTTCTTTTTCCGAATATTTGTCAACTCTTTGTCCATCTATTATGACTTCTCCTGAAGTTACATTGTCCATTCCACCTAAAACGTTTAGTGCTGTAGTTTTTCCAGCTCCACTTGGTCCTACTATTACAACTAATTCTCCTTCTCTATTTCGAAGTTTGCGTTGTCTAATGCTTTGATGCTGTTCTCTCCGACTATATATTCTTTGACTACGTTTTTAAATTCTATGTAAGCCATTTATCTCTTCCTTCCTTGCTTATTGCCTGTTTATTATACTACGTTTTGCCCGTATTTACAAGACTTTTAGCAAATTTTACCAATAATTTAGTCTATGCTTTTTAGGGATTCGGTCATGCTTATTTTCTTTTAATGTACGGTTTACAGCAATGTTTACAATTTCTGCAAATACTATTGTTATTACTATTCCATATATAAAACTCATTATTCCTATATTGTAATCAAACATAAGCATGTCTAATTCACAAGTTTTTACAGCATACATTGCTAGAAATATCCTCCCAAAAGACCTAGTAATATTCCTATTATCGTTAGTATTCTTGTTTCTTTTTTTGCTACATAGTTAAACACTTCTTTGTTATAGAATCCAAGTACCTTTATTGTTGCAAGTTCTCTTATTCTCTCACTTATATTTACATTCGATAAATTATATAACACTGCAAACGCTAGCAATCCTGCTGCAATTATTAGAATATATACTACTAGTTGCATCTTATCCATTACCATTGAAAATATGTCTTTGGTTGATGATAAGAAAGTCACTCCCACTACATTATTTTCGTCCGCTAAAATTGTTTTTCCTATATCATCTTCTTCATCTAGTGTGATTTCTTGCTCTTCTTTTATTAGAATCGTATTCGGTCTATATTCATTTTCTCCATATATTGAATTATATAAATTATTGACATATACATATAATGATATATGTAGTTCTCTGTTATATTTCCAACTGTTACTATTTTTTTTCTACGTCGTCTGTATCTTTTATTGTTATTTTATCTCCAACATTGGCATTTAATAACTTGGCAAGTTTTCTGATATTATTACAGAATCATTTCTAACGTATACTCATTCTTCTTGTTATTTCTAGCTCTTAGATTTACAAATTCTTTTTAAATCGTCTATTTTATCTGTCACCATCAGATTTATAGTTTGTGTACTTTCCATTTGAGTAGTTTCCACTGCCGTCATGTAACAAGTTAATGTTTTCGATACCTTTTCAATATCCTTTATTTTATTTTTCTTCGTTTGTAATCTCTTCTTGATTTAGTCCTTCTTTTTAGACTAACAGTCCCATCATACTTAAATATTTCACCAAATTGATCTGGTATCATATTTCCAATGGCGTTTCTTATTCCAAAACCCGCTATTATTAATGATGTACAGCCTGCTACTCCCTATCACTGTCATTAAAACTTTTTTTCTTGTATCTAAATAAATTTCTTGCTGTTACTTTGTTTGTGAATTTCATTCTTTTTCCATATAAATGTTATTTTTTTCTAATAATATTCTCTTGCCTGGGGTTGGTGCTTTTGGCAACATTAGTGTTGCTGGCTTTTCTATTAGTTCTTTAATACACATGTAAAAATTGTTGCTCCTATTGTGCATACTAGTGCAAATACAAGTCCCACAATTCCTATTTTTTAGTCTAAATACAGAGTCCGCATCTGGTAGAGTATACATCATTTGATACATCATTGTAATTATTCTTGGAAGTAACTTAAATCCTACACACATTCCTGTTACTCCACCAATTATTGTTGCAAGAAGTGCATAAATTATATATTTCATTGATATTTGTGCTTTGTTGTATCCAAGTGCTTTTAGTGTTCCTATTTGAGTTCTTTGTTCTTCTATCATTCTTGACATTGATGTTAAACTGATTAGTGCTGCAACAAGGAAAAAATACTACTGGGAATACCTTTTGCTATATTGGCTATTCTGTCTGTGTCTTGTATATATTCTGCATATCCATAGTTAGAGTTTCTGTCTAATATATACCACGTTGGTTTCTCTATTTTGTTTACTTCTTCTCTTGCATCATTTATTTTTGCTGTGCTTCTTCTAATTTTTCATTTGCCTCTTTTCTTGAATCTTCTAGCTTTGATTCATTTTCCGAGATTTCTGTTTTTGAGTTTTCTATTCTTCTTCTAGCTGATGCAAATTCATTTTCTGCTTTCTTCTTGTTACTTTCTAGTTCTGCTTTTTGATTATTCAAATTTGTTTCATTTTGTTCTATTTGTTTTGTTGCCATTTCTAACTGTTGTTTTGCATATTCTTTTTCTTGTGATTCGGGCATCATTTCTATTTGTTGTCTTTGATTTTCTAATTGTATTTTTGCATTCTGTATTTGACTTTCTGCTTCTTTTATTTGATTATCTGCCTCTTTAAATTTATTATTTGTACTGGCTATGTTGTTTTCCAATGTTGTTTGCGCATTTCTTATTTGTCTTTTCGCATCTTCAATTTGATTTTCAGCATCGTTTATTTTTTTCTTCTGCTTCTTGTTTTTTTGTCATTATATTCGTTTTGCGCATCATCTAATTTTTATTTGCTTCTTCTATAATTTCGTTATATCTTGCCTGTTTTCTCTCATCCGAAATTGCTTCTACATTATCTTTTACATGTGATACTAAATCCTTATAATCTTGATTATACGTTGCAAGCTCTTTTGCCCCATCCACTGTTATATATGCAACTGTATATACGTCCATATTTATATTTTCTCTTGGTATGAACATATAATAATTGATGCTTCCTGCACCTAGTTTACTTGTTCCTCTTGATCTAGATATATATTCGAGATTCTCTACAACTCCTACTATTTTTATCTTCTTTTCATTTATTACATCTGTACTTTCATCTTGTCCTAATTCTAATTTTTCTGGAGTTAATTCTATATAATCTCCAATTTTATATCCTGTACCAATTAAAAATGATTCTTCTACTACTCCCTCATCACTATTTTGTGGAAAATTTCCATTCATCAACTTGATTTTATTTATATTTTCTGGCATTGCCTTAACTTTGATAACAAATTCTTTTTTTCTTCGTTGCTTACAGTAGCATCAAAGCTATAACTGCCTTCTACCTTATTAATTCCTTCAACATTTTTTTTAAGGCTTCTATGTCATTTTGAGTCAATCCTAATGTTGAAAGAACTTCTATATCCATTACATCTTGTAAATCGTAATATGTGTCTACTGTATCTTTCATATCTGGACTTGTAGCTCTTATTCCTGCAAAAAAAACCTACACCTAAAAAACACTATTAAAACAATTGACAAAAATCTTTTAAAAGTGTTTTTTATTTGTCTTATACTATCTTTTACTAAGGCTTTTTTCATTTTTTTTACGTTCCTTTCAACTTTTTATTTGCAAAGATATTTTATCATTATTTTTCCCAATAATTCAATGAACATTGTGTGAATTCGTACCTTTTTATCGATTTATTTCGATAATTGAAAAACAGGCATCCACGAAATGCCTGTTTTTTTGACAATCTTTGATTGTCTATCTCTTACTGAAAGTTTGTGATTTTTTGGAACCTCTTTCATATACTATTATACTATATATCTCAAAATATGCAATACTTTTAGATAAAATTTAACCATAATCGTTCGACAAAATTTTACGCTCTAGAGTCCAGTGTTGAGCGTTTAATTTTAACTGTGTAAAATCATATTTTTTATAATTAATTTTAGATATATACTAATATAACAAATTTGTATTATTGTATATATTTTTATGTATTAAAATAATATTTTAATACCCTTTCACCGTATAATTCAATTAATTGGTGTTTTACATTTTCCCAGTTTCTTGTTCCTTTTTGACCAGCTTTTTTCCAAGTCTTTTTATTCTTAAGTACAATACTTTTAATAGTGCTTCTTTACTTATAAATGAGCCTTTTCCTCTGGTTACTTTTCTTAAACTACTATTTAAGCTTTCTATTGGATTTGTTGTATATATTATCTTTCTTATTTCTATGGGATATTCAAATATATTAAATATGTGTTCTATAACACTATTTAATTTTTTATTAATTCTCGTTTGACTTATATTTTTTCGATAAAGTTTTCGTATTCTAATTTTGCATTATTCCCATTACTTGCTGTATATATTTTCTTTAAATCTCCTATTATTTCTTTTGATTTCTTCTTGTCTAATATTCCATATATATATTTTTGGTAAAACATCTTCTGCTATCATCAATACTATTTTATCACAAAATGAGTATAATGACGAGGATATTTTAAAAAATATTGATAAACATTGTAAATCATCTAATGAAGTTATCCTTAATTCTATATGTGGTATCTCTTGGGAAGCCTCTCAAAAGCAACGTATGAATGTTATTCAAGAACATATTGATTATTTAGATAAATCAATTAAAACCATAAGAGAAATAATTGATTCTATTGTTGCACCTTATGTTTGCATGTATTGATGAGAGTATAAAGAGGTTCCATTTGTTGAGTCTATATCAAATTTGTTTTGATATAACGTGTTTTGATAATTTTCAAGCCAGTTCTTCTTGCAGAAATATATTCCTCCTTGAAAGAGCTTTTACCATCGTATCCCAACCTTCTCTTTTTTTTGCTCTTGCTAATGCATTGTTATATACTTCTGATTTTGAATTTCCTGTTGCTCCTATATTAAATGGATTGTAATAATACTTGCCATCTCCTCCATTCATTTTATATGTACCATTGCTTGGATTTCTTCCGTTTTCTTGGAATAATCTTGCTATTATATAATATGGATTTACATTTTCATTTCTACAAGCAGTATCAATATCTGTTGCGTAATCTTTTTAAGAATGAATTATTTACTTGTTCTTGTATTCCCTCTAATGTGCATACTCCATATAAATAGTCGTTTACATCTTGGAACTGGAATACATCTACTTCATTTAAGAAATTTCTAGGATCCATAAAACGAGCGATTGCTTTTTCTGAAGCTCCATACCATCCTGTGTCATATAAAGCTGTTCCACTAATCCATTCTCCACCATATGAAGTTGGAACTAAGTTAGCCGAACGCACCTCATATTCTCCAGATACTGCATCTGAGAAATTTAATCCTGTATACAAAATTTAAAATTCCAATTTGGATGTGCTAATTTTAAGTTTTCTAAACTTTCCTTATATCCCGGATACTTATTGTCATCTATATCTATCAACGTGTTTAGGATTACAGAATTTGAATTTTTGCATATCATAACCTGTGTGGTTTTGTATTTGCAAATTAACTCCAGGTTTTGCTTCTTGTTTATCTATTTCCATGTACAACTCACTTGACTTAGATATTATATAATAATATTCGCCTTCTGCCTTTTTTATTATCCATTGTTGAGAATCAGATGTATTATCTGCATTTTGAGTAATTTTTGTTCCTATTTTCATAGCATTATTTGGTACTTCTAACGCCTTTCCTGAATGTACCGCCTTTAATTGTATAATAGCCGTTTCCTAAATATTTCACATCAAATCTCTGATTGTCTGTTAATCTATTTCTCCATATCTCAATAATTTCTCCATTTTTTTGTTGAGCTAGCTGGTATATCTATTACATATGATGTGTTTACTTTTTGAAGCAATTATATATCTGCCATCTTCTATTGTTTTTCTCCCGTTATAGTTGTTCCAGGCTTTTCAAGCTTAAACTTTTGAATTAATGATGTGTTTTCTTTACACGTTTTTACACTTGTTCCATCAATAGTTAAGTATAATCCGTTACATCTAGATATTATATTAAAATATCCGTTACCTGCATCCTGTATCTTCCATTGTTGATTGTTTCCACCATGGTAATTCCATTGTATTACTTCTGCGCCATCATTCTTAGAACCTCCACTTATATCTAGATATTTGTCAGAATGAATAGCACTTATTGTGTAATATCCGTTATCCCTATATGTAAATTCAAATTTTTGGTTTACAGTTGAATTTTTTTGTTCCAAACTCCTAGTTGTTCACCTGTCACTAAAGAGCTACGTGGAATCTCAAGTGTCTTTGATGTATCAGCACTTGATTCAATTAGATAAATTCCATTGTCTATTGTTTTAGTTCCCTTATTGTCGTCTTGCTTTTTACAAATTTGAACTCCTGATTTTTTGCTCCATTCTGAGTCCACACTTGAACATTTGAACCATTTCCTGCTTTAGAATTTGGGATATCTAAGTATAAACCATTTCCTTTTGAGATGATATTAAAATTGCCATTTCCTGCACTTTTGATTATCCATCTCTGGTTATTTCCGCCATGGTAGCTCCATTGCAATATATTAGTTCCTTTTTCTTTTCTTCCCTCTTCAACATCTATTGCTTTTCTTGAATGTAACGCTACAATACTATATGAGCCATCTCCTAAATACTTCAATATGAACCTTTGGTTATCAGTATTGCCATTGTTCCATAGTTCTAGATTTCCTCCATCTTTTTTGTGAGCTTGCTTCAATATCTAATACATATTGTTCATTTAGTGCCGATTTAATGGTATAAATACCATCTTCCAATTCTTGTCCATTATTAGCAGAAAAAGCCACATTAGTCAATGTGCATAATACTAATAGTATTGCACTAAATAATGTCGCTTTTATTATATTTTTTTTATTATCATCATCATTTTGTTTCTCTCCTACCTTTTTATCATGTCGAATTTTATACTTTTTGTACAATTATATTCTATCACAAAAATATGAAAGAGAGAATAGTTTTTTATCATTTTTTTCTGTTATTTTTTTACTTTTTTAGTTTTTCTATTTGTTCATATCTCAAAAGGTTTAGTTCATAATCTTCTTTATGCTGTCTAGTAATAGTATCTAATACAATTCCACATTGTAAAGACACAGCTGCTAATCCCATAAATCCAGTTGCAAGTATTGCAGATGGGACTTTAGTAATATATGCTGTTTTTGAAGAATTCTACTAATACCGGAATGCCTATTGCTAATCCTATAATAAATAAGATTAGAGCTATTAATCCAAAGAATTTAAATGGCTTATAGTCTTTAAACATTCTTGCTATTGTTTTTACAACCTTTATTCCATCTCCAACTGTATTTAGCTTTGAAGAGCTTCCTTCTGGTCTATCTCTATACACAATTGGAATCTCTTTAATTATATATTTTTTTATCCAATGCATATAAAGACATTTCTGTTTCTATCTCAAATTTTGGACTTAGAACCGGCATATTTTTTTTACAAACCTTTTGTTAAACACTCTATAGCCTGTCATTATATCTTTAAGTTTCGTATCAAATAGTACATTTATTGCCTTTTTTACTAAATTATTTCCAAATTCATGGAATGGTCTTTTATTCTCTTTTGATATGTTCCGTTTGAAAGTCTATCTCCTATTGTCATGTCAGCTTGTCCATTTCTTACAGGCTCAATTAATTGGTGTACAAATTCAGCTGGATACGTATCATCTCCATCCACCATTACATATATATCAGCTTCGATATCTCTAAATTGGCTTCTTACGACATTGCCTTTTCCTTGCTTATATTCATCTACAACTATTGCGCCATTTTTGATAGCTATTTCTTTAGTTCTATCTTTTGAATTGTTATTATATACATAGATATCTGCTTCCGGTAATTCTTTTTTTCTAAAATCTTTTATTACTTTTTTCAATCGTTAATTCCTCATTGTAGCAAGGTATTAATACTGCTATTTTCTCCATCTTTTTCTTCCTTTCTGTTTATAAAGTTCATTGATATATATATTGGTAATGCTAAGAATATAGGATATGCATATCTATATTCACAATACGCAGGTGAAGCAAGTAATGTTAGCCATAATACAATTATTGGTAAATACACCAATATATATTTATATTCTTTTTATACATTTTATATCCCAATGCTATAATAGTCAACCAAACACCGGCTCCAATGCTAAAGATAAGGCTAATTACAGGAATATCTCTCGATTCAGCTGTTACCAATATTTCTTCCACTTCTTCTCCTTTTATTACGGAGTTTGCTTTTATTCCCATATTATTATGGTCCAATGTTGCCCAACTTGCCATTGTGTTTTTAGCTTCTGGATAATAATAGCCATAAGAGTTTGATATTGTTGCAATTATATAATCTTTTTGGATACTTAGTAAATAATTCTATCCAGATTTTGATAAATTCTAATTTATTATCATTAAAATACTGGGTATTAAATTTAAACTTAACAGGATCTGATAAAGTTGGATCATAATTTTCCCAAACATTTTCAATTATGAAATATTTATTAATTTCTTCTATTGTTTCTTCATTTATATCATCAATATTATATTTAACAGTCCTTGCAATTTGTTGAATTGGAACTGATAACATCTCCGCAACAGAACTCTTTTCGGCCTTCAACACATTAAATGTGATTATCTTATGGCTCTCATATATTACTAATATTATTATAAACATCATCAATAACTTCTTCCAGTATTTTCTTAGTGGAATTAATGTAGCTATCAAAGTAATCATTACCACATATAAACCATTATGTCTTAGTAGAATTGTAAGTATCGAAACAAGTATATATAATACAATATTTCTCTTCTTTTGTAAAAACTCATCTGTATTAGTTACAAGCTCTATGTTCTGGATTATAAATATTGACATCATGCCTGAAAACAATACATCTTTCCACATTGTTATTGAATATATTGCATTGATCGGGTATAGAGCGTAAAAACAATAGTACCATAAGGCGAATCATTGAAGGAACTTTCTTTTTTTTCTTAGATATTTTAAAACTAAAGCATCCATTGTAGCCATTGCTATCATAGAAAAATGCTATATAAAGCTATTCCAACATTTATATTATTTGTTAACTTTAATCCAATATTAATAAATATTCCAATTATCGCAGTATGTGTTATAGGATGGTGATCACTTAAGCCAATCAATCCTATTGTCTGCTCTATTTGAGAATACGAGTCCGATGTCACTATTCCAGGATAAAATCTAAGGAAGAAAGGTATCCAAGCAACAAATATAACTATTATGTTCATCACAGTTATAAATTTTTCATTCTTCAACCATTTATATCGATCCTCTTTAAAGAGCTCTCTATTCCCAAATTGGAATCTCAAGTTTTTCAAAGATATGATAAAGCCAAAAATTATTATTCCAGATATTATGAAATATCCCATAAAATTTACGATTAGCCATTTGTTTATAATATTATTTGTTGGATTTCCTGTACCTATATTCTTACAAATAATTTCTATCATTGAAAATAATAGTGCAATTACACCAATGTTAATCATTTTATTTTATCAAAAAAAAACTTTTATTTGCAATCGTTCTCTTTATTGTGATATAAGCACTAGCAAATATAAATACAAATATTATGTTGTTTCCACTAATTAAGAAATTATGCCAAATGAAAATCAGCAGTACAATCGCCAAAATAAGTGAAATTATATTACTTTTATATTTTTTTCATTATAAATTCCATTCCTTTCTCGCTTCGCTCAAAGGCACACATAGGAATGAAAGCCTTGAGTTCGAAGCCTTTTTAATTATAAGGGAATAATATACACTTAAAGGGGATAGTTGCAGACAACTACAATTAAATCAGCATTATAAACAGTGGTGCAGTTGTTTCAAGCACACATAAAAAGTAGTCCCTTGAGGTTGTAAACTAATCATTGACTGATAAGTTTTTATAGTGTTAATTGCACAGTCCCTGTATTCCCTAAAAATTTATTATAAAGGAGTTTTTATCATGGAAGTTATTTATCCTAAAGCTTGTGGTGTCGACGTGCACAAATCTTTTATAGTAGCTGTTATTTGTGACTCTACTTCCGTCAAACCTCAATACCTTTCTGCAAACGTTTTTTCGACTTTAACAATTCTCTAATCAAATTTAGAAATTGGTTATTAGCTAACGATTGTCAGAATGTATGCATGGAATCTACTGAAAGTATTATGTTCCTGTATACAATGCATTAGAAGGTCATATTTCTAATGTCGTCGTTGCTAATCTAAATGGGTTAGATGTATTAAAGGCGAAAAAGATGATAACAAAGATGCCAAATGGATTGCTGATCTTTTAAACTTGGAATAGTTCGTAGTAGTTTTATTCCAAATAAAGATATTAGAATCCTCAGAGAACTTACTCGATACCTTTACAAATTAACCAATATGCGTACCTCAGAAAAGAACAGATTTACAAATGCTCTTACTGTTGGTAATTGCAAACTGGATATGGTTTTCTCTGATATTTTTGGTAAAACATCTTCTGCTATCATCAATACTATTTTATCACAAAATGAGTATAATGACGAGGATATTTTAAAAAATATTGATAAACATTGTAAATCATCTAATGAAGATATCCTTAATTCTATATGTGGTATCTCTTGGGAAGCCTCTCAAAAGCAACGTATGAATGTTATTCAAGAACATATTGATTATTTAGATAAATCAATTAAAACCATAAGAGAAATAATTGATTCTATTGTTGCACCTTATGAAAGTGCTATTAATCTTTTATGCTCAATACCTGAATTGACCGTAAATCTGCAATAACTATTATTTCTGAAATTGGAACAGATATGAGTCAATTTTCTTCTCATTATCGTTTAGCTTCTTGGGCTGGTTTAGCTCCTGGTTGCAATGAATCTGCTGGTAAAAAGAAATCTGTTAAAATTTCTAGAGCTGGTGTTTATCTTAAACCTGCACTTGTTGAAGTTGCTCATTGTGCTGTAAAAAAGATAAAAGTAATGATTATTATGCTAAGAAATTTAATTTAATTTCTAAACGCAGAGGCAAGAAACGTGCTTATATTGCTATTGCCAGAAAATATTAGTTGCCATTTATCACATGCTTTCAACTGGCGAATTATTTAATCCTAGTGATGCTTCAAAAGTTGAAACTACTGATAAAGATAAAATTAAATTTACTAAAACAATTTTATTCAATCAACAAAACAACTACTATCGCTGGGATTAACAATTGATGAATTACAAGAATTTATAACATCTAAAATATCAGAATCCACTCCCGTTATATAATTAAATTGTTGCATATATCTTGTATGTAAATTTATTTATTGTCCTCATGTATTTGTTTTTCCGATATTTACAGTATTTAATATCTTGTTTTTCTTCCAGTTCGGGAATTCAATTTAGTTTATTCCAAGTTTCATTTATTAATTTTTTTCGGGTTACCTTGTCTTGAACTTTGCAGATTCTTTTTAATGAACTGCATAGCAAATATCTAGCATAATTGTATTCTAACTCTGCTTTATATTCTTCATAAAATCCATTTTCTTTATAATATTTTATAACATCATCTAATATAGTGAATATCTCAGCTGTTCTTGAGTTTTGAACATTAGCTATTGAATTATCTCTTTGTACATAATGAACAAAGCATTTGTCCACGTACGCAGTTTTAGTTAAATGTGGTATCATTTTATATGTAAATTTATATCTTCATAACGTAATCCCTTTGGAAATTCTAATTTGTTTTTTTCTACCACTTCATTTTTTATTAATTTATTCCATGCTACAACTCTCACAAATGCCAGCATTTCTTTTTTGTTCTTATATTCATATCTTTTATCCTTTTTTATTTTATCAGGATATTCCCAATAAAAAATCACATTCCACAAAATCAACATTTTCTTGTTTTTGCTTTTTCATACATTTCTTGATATGCTTTTTTTCTATGTAGTCATCAGAATCCAGAAATGCTATATATTCTCCTGTTGCATAAGGAAGTCCATAGTTTCTAGCATCCGAAAGGCCTCCATTCGTTTTTTCTAAATACATAATTTTTTTCTTTATATTTAGATGCATATCTTTTGCTATCTCCCGGATTTGTCTGTCGAACCATCATTTACTAATATTATCTGTATATCTTCTAATGTTTGTCCTATAAGTGAATTTATGCATCTTTCTAAATATTCTTCCACATTATAAATTGGAACTATAATGCTTACTTTTTGGCATCTTAATCTCCTTTTATCTTAATTTTAAATACCATTCTATATTTATTGCTAGGATTACTTTTTTTTATTAATTGTTTGATATTTCTAGTCTTTATATTTCGAGTCATTTTTTTTTTTCGTATTTCTTTTATATAGTTTTTCCTGTCGCTTCCTTGCAAGTTAATTGTATTCAATATAATACAGTTTGTATAATATATTTTTAGATTTTCCTTTGATTTTCTTGAAACATCATAAGTAGCAATCTCTTTTATCATGTTATCATAGTGTGCTAGTAAATCTTTTGCCATTTTCACTTTTTCGAATTCTGCCCTCTTGTAATACTGTTCTGTGTTTGCACATAATTATATGTTCCTACATTGGTTGAGGCAACTTTTTTTTGCTTTTAGAATTATTAGAGGAACTAGTCCAAAATCTTCGTGATATAATCCTTTTTTGCAAATTTAAAATTATTTTCTTTAATAAAACTTGTTTTTATATATGTAACTCCAAGCCACTTCTGTCATAACATCTGATTTATACAATATTTCAAAAGCTTCTTCACCAGTTTTTGTTTTATAAAATCCGGGCTATAATTTGATCTATTATATCCCCTTGCTCGTCTACTTTTTGATATTTTTATTTTTTATTAAATCATAATCATCCATCATGTACTTTACAAGCTTTGATATAGTTCTTCACTTATATAATCATCTGAATCCACAAACGCAATGTATTGTCCAGTTGCATAATTCATTCCATAATTTCTAGCATCTGAAAGTCCGCCATTTTTTTTTTTCTAAATATATGATTTTATCTTTATATTTTAATGCATATTCCTTTGTTATTTTGCCAGAGTCATCTGTTGAACCGTCATTTACTAATATAATTTCTGTTTGTAAATCTTATCTTCTTGAGTCAATAAGCTCTTGATACATCTTTTCTAACTGTTTTTCAACATTGTATATTGGTACTATTATACTGATTTTTATCATTCTAACCTCTACTTTATAAATTTTTATCAAAAAAATTCCTTAAACAATTTTGCTTTTATTTTTCCACGACCACTCTTTTATTTGTTTTAGGTTTTCCTCTGATAGTTCTTGACGTTTTTTTCTATCATTTATTAGCTCTTTTATTTTATCTTTTTTAACTCATTTTTATCTCTTTTAATGATAAACTCTTTTTGTTTCTCTCCAAATACTTCCGGAACAATTCCTACATCAGTAGAGATAACCGGCACTCCACACGCCATCGCTTCAAGTACTGTGTTTGGTGTTCCTTCTGTTCTTGAAGCACAAACATAAATATCTATGTCATTATAATATTCAGGCATGTCTTCATGAGCAATCATTTTTACATTTCTGTCAGCAACATTTAATGTTATATCATATCCTTCTTCTTTTAATTCCTTTATTGCTGGCATTATTATTTTTGTTACTCCCTTTAAATCGTCATCTGTTGCATCTGTAAACTTGCTATTTCCAGTCCATCCTATTATCAATGTTTTATTTGAGTCGTTCTCTTTGAACCCTTAGGTTTAAACAAATCTAAATCCACACCATCAGCAATTACCATACTTGGTTTTTTATGTTTGATATTTATCATATATTGTTTTTAACTTTTCAGAAGAAAACAATGTAGTCTTTAACATTATTGAAGATGAATTCAGTTCTTTTTTTTGTTCTTCTAAAAACAAATGATCATAAACAGCTGTAACTATATTTTGACCTCTCAAATATTTTTCAATAAACTCTTCATATTCAAAGCCCAGATTAGAAATATATTCTTTTAGAAAAGTCACTATATAACCATGATATATTTCCTCCACATAAAGAACATTAAGTCATATAAATTCGCTAATATTAATATTTTAATAGCATTATCTCCAAAATATCCATTGGTATTATGTCTATATCATAATAATCTGATAAATATTTTTTATTTGTTTAGCTGAATTGTCAAGGGCCCACCCCTTTTGTCATCATTAGAGCAATTTTGGCTTAGTATTTTTCATTTCTTTTTTCCATTTTAGCTCCTTTTATTATATTACTTATCTTATTTACAATTTTGTAACTAGAATATAGTATTGACTCCAACTGTTCTCTCATTTCCTTTTTTCTTTCTTTAAAAGTTTGTTCTCTTTTACCTTTTCTATTAGAATTTTATTTTCAAGTTCCAACTCTTCGTTCTTTATTCTTAATTCATCAACTAACTCCATATTTTCTCCTTTATTCTCTATTCCTTATTTTTCTAGAAACTTCTTAACATTTTCCTCTGCTTTTTGCATTATACTCCACTTTTCCATTTTGTATAATTCTAGGATCTTCTTTATTTTGTAGAGAGCATAATTTATTTTATTATATATTTCTATTATATCATTTTGCTTTTCTAGTACTAAATATTTTTCCAATTCACTGTTTCTAAAATATTCCGAATTATTATCCACTACATATAGTTCCTAGCTCTAGACTTTCTAGTGGCATGATTGACGTCTCATCAAACTCACTTATAAAAAAGATTTTATATCATTTTGTGCCATTTTTTGTTTCTTTTTCTAGATACTTTTCTTTTTCTAGATACATTTCTTCTCCATGCATTTTCCCTGATAGCATTTCTACATTTTTTGTTTTAATTTAATGGCATTTTTATTCCATTAAACATAGCATTTTGATTATATATTTCTTTGTTTTTCTTTTATTTTCAGCATTATATTCCTAATCGTTCTCTATTGCTGTTTCTTTTAATTGTGGTATCTCATCATTAGCAAGGTACTTACTAAGATATGAAACTTTATACCCCTTTTGTTTGTAAAATTCGTATAAACTCTTTTTTTAAATACTACGAATTCATTTACCCATTTCTTATTGTATAAATCTAATAATAGATCAAAGTAATTCCATGTGCAGTCTTCTTTTAAAGAATCATGATTTTTTATGGATTAACACTTTTATTGATATATTTTGATTTATGGTTTTTAGTTCTTTTATTATCTTGTCCCATCCATCAATATACGAGTTAAATATTACAGTCTTTTTTTTTTACCAGTATTAGCTATGGCCTGAGCTATTAATCTTGCCTCTTTATTTGTATATTGTTCTCTTACATATATGCACTCGTTTTTTAGCATTGGAATTATGCCTTCAGTTTCTTCATTTAAATCAGGATGAGCAATAACTAAATATTCTCCTTTTTTCTGTGAAAGTTCCTCTTGTATTCTTCTTACTCTTTTTCCTCTATTTATATATATGGATGCTTTCATCCTAAACCAACAATATAATTTTTTTTTAGTAAGTTTATCGTTTTATTTTTAGTCCAAATATAAAGTCTATTGCATGATTTATTCTTTTTCCAGCACTTGGTCCAAAAAGTTCTATATATTCCAATCGTTCTCTTTTTTTCTCCATTGTCAGTCCATGTTGCCTTAAATAAATGTACCATGTATGTATTTTGTGTATAGACTTTTTCCGAATAATTATAGTTCAATGGATAAAAGTACTCTCTTGATATACATACACATTACCATCTACCACAGTAATATTATTATTTATTAAAACACTATCATATTTTTGTAATGTTTTAGTTATAATTACTGGATTTGCAAAATTGTACATAATTTCGGATTAAAATGCTTTAATCTTATTGTAATATTCCATAATTTCTTTTTTTATATACTGATTTTTCGCTTCTTTGACATATATCATTGCAGTTCCAACATATCCACTATCTTCAAAGCCTAATATCATATCTTTGTTTAATATATCTGATGGATCTTTCAAATTTTCATGTCTGTATCTAAATATAATCCACCTTCATTATAAAGAGCATAGATTCTTACATAGTCACTGACAAATGCCCATTTTTTACTTTCATAAGCTTCTTTTAAAAGGAAAACTATTAATATCAAAATTACTTTCGTTCCATTCTTTTATTTCATAATCTGGTAGAAATTTTTTCCACGTTTTTATGCAATCTTTTACCGACTTAGGTAATGGCTTTCCACCAAACCAGCAATAATGTATTTTTCTTTGTCATTTTTTCCTCCCATTATCTATTTACTATTGATTTCAATAGCGTTTTGTGCTCATTAATATATTTCTAAAATAATTCACTATTTTTCTTTTGGTTAATATTTCTTTTTACTTTTCCGCAATTTCCTCTGATAGGGTTTTAAAAATATCTTTGCAATAATTTCTTTTGTCGTTCTGAATATCCATTATTTAAACTATAAAGCATATTACTCTCTAATATATAATTTATAGTATTCTTATTTTTCTTCTCAAAATCTTCTAAGTTTGACACAAATTTTTTCTTTATTTTTATTAAAGTCCTCATTAAATATTTCTAATATTCTTATTGTAATAAATTCATTTACTATATATTTATATTTTTCAAATTCATTATTCTGTTTTCTTATAACTTCCGATATATTTTTCGCAAATTTTATAAAAAAGCTGAAACATACGTATTGGTTGCAACTATCGATTTCTCTTTTGCAAGTAATAGTAAAATGGATATGGCATATACTTGATATTTTTTGCATTAGTCAATATAAATGGTGTTACAGCAACATCCTCATATTGCTTTCCCTACCGGAAATTTAAAATCATTATATAACTCTTTTTTTATTATTTTATTGCAAGACGATCCAGACATTGCTCCATCTAGTAATCCCTCTAAGAAGTTTTCTTTATCTTCTCTATACGCTCTTGATGTGTAATTGTATATTGGATTTTTTCAAAAACAACATATAAATCATATATAATAACATCATAGTTATTTATATATTCTCTAGCAATCTTGTAAAAATTTTTGTCGATGTAATCATCAGAATCAACAACGCTTATAAATTTACCTCTAGCCATCTCTATGCCCACATTTTTGGTGTCCGCAAACCTTTTGTTTTTCTTTTTCAGTATATACAAAATTTTTTTTATATTTCTTCTGGTAAATCGTTTATAAATTGTTTTATTATTTTTTCTGAATTGTCAGTTGCCCATCATTAACTATAATAACTTCACAGTCTGTATCCATTGCATCTAATTGACGGAATCTAAACACTTTTCTATATACTTTTCTGTATTATATACCGGAATTATTATTGAAAATAAAAATTTACTTTTTTTCTTCTGTCATTTATATTTTTCCTCTTTTCTTTTTTTGATATTTCATGCTTTTATTTCAGACTAATTTTATAAGTTGAATTTACATTTTTTTTGTGTGACAACACCATGTTTGTTTTGTATAATTCGTAAGCTATCAGATACATTCGTTGTAATTATTGGAATATTTAATATCATAGCCTCCAAATAAACAACTGGAAAGCCCTCATATTCAGATGTAAGAATTAGACTATCTGCAAGTTTAAAAGTATGGATATGGATTTTGTTTCTTTCCCTAAGAATATTATATTATTTTCTAACTTATATTCATTTACCATTTTTTTGTACTCTTGCGTTTTGTTCCCGCTTCCAACTAGCAAAATTCTAAAATCTAGATTATCTTCTTTCAGCTTCTTAGCAGCTCCAATTAATCTCGTTAGTTTCTTGTCTTCCTCAGTATGTCTTCCAACATTCAGGAAAGTAAAAGTTTTTTTTCTTTACAACAATCTGTAACTTTTTCTTGAGACTTTCTTAAAATTTCTTCTGCATCAATAAAATTATAAATAACACTTGTTTTATTCATGAAATCCTTATCATTTTTTAAATTTTCTACAAATATATCTCTTGCATTTTCAGATACAAATACAATATTCTTAAAGTTTTTTGCTTTAACTCCCTCAAAAAATTCAACATATTTTGACTTATTATTATCAAACATTTGCATATATTCACTATGTACCCATAAACAACTATTTTTCGAAGCAGTTCTTGCCACAAAAGATGCGGGCTTAGAATATGTTGCATATGCACACGAAAAATCATACTTATTTTTATATTTCATTCTAAACATTGTCTGTTTTATAAAATTAATACCTTTTCTAAAAATGATTACCTTACTATCATTTGGGCAATACACGCATATCTGTATTTTCTTATCAATTTTATCTAAAAAATTCCTTCTTTTTTTTCTCCAGAAATAACGTTATTTCATATTTATCTGTCCTTGCTAAGTAATTTAATAAATTAACAAGTGCGTTTTCAATTCCCCTATATCAAGCGAAACTGCTGAAAACAATAATTTTTTCATTAACTTCTCCTTTTTACTGAGCTACAATTTCAACATTATATCCTATAAATAAGCCTGTTTCTATTACTCCGGTTATATTTTTTAGTCTTCTTTCAAGTGTCTCATCTATGTTATCAAACCAAGCATCTAATATAATATTGCCGTTTTCTGTTATTACTGGACCATCCTTCTTTGCGCTAAACGTAATTCTACGTTATGTGCTCCTTGTTTATATATCTCTTCTTTTTTTACCAAATTTATAGCCTTTGGAGTACACTCTACTGGTACTGGAAATTTGCTTCCTAGTCTATTTACTATTTTTGATTCATCGACTAATATATAGGTTTTATTTGAACATTTAATATCTCATCCTTTCTCTTTTGCACATTGCTAACAACATAATTTGAAACGTGTTGCTGTTATGCGTTAGCTTTTCTGGTTGTGATATTTTTATTATAGCACTTTTACCGATTTCCGTCAAGTTATGTAAATTATTTATGTTGTAAAAAGGCCTCCGACCGAAAAAATCGGTCGGAGGCCAGTGTTTTATTCTTTCCAGCGCCACACGATAGCCCTTTGGTCCTTTTTGAAGATCTCCATATACTTGGTCAGCACTTTTTCCGAACCTCTTTGGGTTCGTGTAACTACAATTGTGTCACCCTTTGCAACCAAAGTGGGATACCTGAACAGCAAGTTCAGGTGAACCGTTATTTGTCCTCTTTTTCACCGCCGTTTTGATACACTTTTTCAGATAGTGTGTCCAAAGCGCATTTCCGTTCTGGTTAATGCTGTCAATCTTTGCCAGCATTTTAGGCAAATTCTTTTCTCCGTAGGGAGAAGCAACACGTTGTACGGGACTGGTTTTTCTTCGGGATTAAGGAAGAAGAACCGATAGTTGTCTTCTTCTGTCGTAGTTGCTGCCTTTTGTTGCAGCAACAGCTTCCATCCTGTGGTCATTTTGCTAGATACCTCCTTATAGGCACATCTGTTACATGATTCATGATTATCCCATAATTCATATAACATTATTTTGTTTGTAGGTACTTTGTAATTATAACAGATTGTTTACAGTATTGTCAATGCTTTTGCTCTCTTATGCAAGAAAAATCACTTACAGATTTTTTCTCTATAAGTGATTTACTTTTCTATTTTTTCATATATTTTATTGTGTATATTGCCATCGCAATTACTATTGCTGTTATAGCAATTATTGCAAATATATTTGTGTCGCCAGTTTGTGGGATTGAGTCTCTGCTTGAGTATTGTCTTTTGGTTTCTTTAGCATAATTGCTGGCGAAACATCTGATGTTGCTTTTTGTTCTGTTCCTTTTGTATCAGTATATGTTACATCTACCTTTTCATTTGTAGGTGTTTCTATGTTTATTATTGTTCTATCAAAGTTTTCTTTTTAAAACTAGTTTATATTTAAAAAGATGCTGTCTCTCCTGCTTTTTTTAGAACTCCTATTGTCCATGTTATGCTGTTATTTTCTGTGTTTACTTCTGCTGTTACTTTTCCTATATTGGCTTGTTCTACAATCTCAAAGTTGTAGTTTGCAAGGATTATGCTTGGGAAATAGTCCACTAGCACAATGTCTTTTATTTCATTTTTTACTATTGTAACAACGTTTTCGAATATATCTTGTGTAATAGTATCTTCTACTTGACTATCTGTTACATAGAAAAAATTTTTCCGTAATTTGGAGCTTCTTGTGTTCCAAATATATCTTCTGCTAAGTCTTTATATGTTTTTCCGGCTGCTTCTGCACATACGTTTCCGTCTTGGTCTGGCATAAATGTTGAATTAACACCTGTCATAACTGTGATTATATTTATTCCTTTATCTTTTACAGATTGCAATGTTGCTTTCAGCAGTAATTATTGCATCTAAAATTGAAGAATCTTCTTCAACTTCTACAGTTGGCATATTCTCTGTATTTCCTTTTCCTTCAAACAATGCCTTTGCAGCTTCTTGTGCCTTTTTCGCATTTTTTTTCTCCGTGAACAAGTTTTGTTATTTCATAAGCTGCGACTTTCTTTGCCTCGTTAATTTTTTTCACCTTCAACATGAGTTAATTTTTCTATTTCTTCAACTGGCAAGAATGTAAGCATCTTCATAACATTTTCAACTTCACTGTCGTCTATATTTCTCCAGTATTGATAGAATTCATATGGAGATGTTTTTTCCGGATCAAGCCATAATGCTCCTTTTTCTGTTTTTCCCATCTTCTTGCCTTCTTTTGTTGTAAGAAGCTTAAATGTCAAACCAAATGAATCATCATTGTTCCAGTTCCTCCACCTACTAATGAAGCTACCATCATAGATATCTATGGGCTGAAAGTGCCCCACATGTGAGCTGTCTGCCGTTGGGTCAAATCCTATATAGAATGGTACATTTCCTTATCTAATAATTTTCTCAAGAACTTCCTCGTCAGTAACGTTCGATGTGGCCTCTTGCTTCTAAGTATCTGAGCACATTCATATCTTTTGTCCCCCTTTTTTTATATAATGAATAAATTCGCCATCACAGTCCTTAAAAAGCAAGAGTTTTCCATATTTTCCGATAAACATCTGAACATATATTTTGCCGTATTTTGGACTACTTACCACTCTATTCCAGGATAGTTGAAACTTTATTTAAAATGTTAGCTTTATGCCTGAAATTCATCCATGCCATTTGACTCCGCTGTTACTTGAGTTTTCCTGCAATATTTTCTCCTGCCGAATTATGATATTTTAAAGCTCTTTAACATGTCGAATGGAGGAGCATATGTCGGAGAAGTGAGAAATAATTATTGTCTACCATATCTTGTGCTTTTATTCTAGCCCTCTTTGGACTTCGTTATCAACTTTTAGCGCTGAAATAATGTCCATTATTGATTCTTTTGCTGATTTATTAAATTAAATACTTCTTTTTCGTCTGCATTCATATTTGTTGTAGTTTGATTGTTACTGTTATTTTGCGTGTTTGAAGCTTTTAAGGTAAGTGGTTTTACATACTTTTTACTAACCGCACCCACATAGTCTCCCTCTATTTGTACCACATACCAGTCTCCAGCTCCCGCAAATACTCTGATATATTCGTTTTTATTAACTGTTGCTACTACTTTGTGCATTGTGTTCCAGGACCACTTCTCATTTAATTTGAAGCCGTAACCAAACCTGTTGCCGAAATCTAGTTTGTAATAATGTTGCATTCAAACGTGTTGTTAATCCGCATAGTATTAGTGTAAACAGCCAATGCTGATAATCTAAAAATTATTTTCTTTTTATTGTTTATAACTTTCATACGAAATAATCCCCCCTTTGATAAGGGTATTACTTTAAGACTTCGCCTTTGTATGCTTGTTTTACTGTAATTTGTTCAATAGGCAACCTTTATTTTCTGCTTTAATATTTTAAATCGCCAAGAAAGTTTTCTTTCTTGAGCGACAATATTACAAAATTTTATAAATCCAATATTTATTTTCTTTTGGTTTCTTAATATATTTTCTAGTTCTTCCTTACTAGCTTCTGTTATATAGTTAAAGAATGTCCTCCATTTGTTAATTCATGATATGGGCTTCTATTTTTTTTATCTTTTATATCAGATTCGTTGTCTATATAAAAAAGAATTTGTATATATGTTTTTTATCAGTTATTTCCTTTTAAAGGTTCCATATATTGCTTTGTCTGTTGCAATAAATTCTTCTACCACAGCTCCTTATCTTCTGTTCCCATTAAAGAAAAGTTTAAAATTATATTTATTACTAAATTCCTCACTTTACTTTTCATAAAAAGCTAATTATCTAATTCTAATTTCTGTGTTTCTTTGCTATCAATTCTTTTCTTTCCATTTAAACAATTAAACATTCTTCCAATCCAATAAATCCCTACTATTAAGACTTCCTTGCTTTATTACTTTTCTAATTCTGTCATCATCTTTTTGCTTTTTCAGCATCCATCCATACACCTTGTTTTTAAAGAAAGGGGAAATTCATAAACTTTTTTATTTCCTTGTTAGCTTTTAAATCTATCTAGTAGCTGGTCTTTTACTAAGTTTAGCTTGTCCTCCAATTCATTAAAAGAATTCTTCATATTGTTTTTCTTTTGACTTAGACATTTCTTTTAATATTGGACTGTTTTTTATTCCCTATCCTTGCTAAGATTAATTGTTGTATATGATATATTTCCACTCTTTGATGCTATTTGTTTGCCTTCTCTATCTATAATATTTTCCATCTCTCTCATATTAAGAAGAATTGTATGCAGCTTCACTGTCCGGATATTTTTCTACATAGTATTTTTTCATTATATGTTGCATCTAAGAAAAAGAAAATGCTGGATAATTTCTTCTACTTACTTCTTATCTATAGCTCTCTTATATAAATCATAATTTTTATCTTCTTCGTTATAATTTATTCCCTTCTTTTTTTTTAAATATTACAAGGTGGAGATAGTCTTTTTCTACTGCATTCTCTGTTCAAAGTCTAAATATGCTTTAGTTATTGCAATTCTTCCCTTCTGCTGAGATTAATAATTTCCAAATTTGTTATTTGGATATATTCTTTCATTTCCATTTATTATATAACATTTATATCTAGTGTGTAAAGCTTTAAAGCCTGTGAAACTATTTTCTTTGTTTTCTTCATTTACTATATCTGGATGTTAGAACTCTTTTTGGCTGTTTCTCTACTGTTGTCAAAAATTCGAAATATCAAAATCATATAAGTTTTCTATTTGCTCTAATCAATTCCATTTGTTGCTGGGTATCCAAAGTCCTATACAACATATTAATCTGGTTTGTTTAAATTAGCTTTTTGAAGTCTTTAGCACGCCTGATTGCCATATAATAATCAAACATGGATTGATTTGGCATCCGTGTTGTTCTTTAGTTAATGTTATTACTAGAACTGCAGTGCAGTATAAGACAATGCTCTCTTTGAAATCTCTTATATGTATATTTTTGTTTCGTCCATTATGTTGCCTCTGGGTGTTGCGTGATGATGCTAGTTTTGTTAAGTGGCATAAAGTTAAATCAATTATATATTGACCTCTAATCTTGGGCATCATCTTTCTTTTTCACTATGTAAGGAGCTGCTTAAATTCCTTTGAAATTGTACTTCCATAGTCTCATATCAAATTTCACTTAGGACTAACGTATTTTTCTTTTTAATGTTTAGGTGCTTCTAATCTTTTAAACTTTATACATTTCTTTTCTTCAAAAATATTTTTAACGACTGAGCTCTTCTTTCCCATAACAATGGAAGCATATATTCACTTATCCTTCTTGTTTTTCTCTTGTCTGCTGATTTCTTTGTTTTCTTTTCAACTCAAGATTTCCTATTTCTTCTATTACTGATTATATACTTTGTTTATATCTTTTTGAATATTTTTTCTTCTTCGTCAGAATTTATCAAATCCTTTTTTTTATTCCCAAAGCTATTTTACTTTAATCAAAATCTTTTTTCCATCTTTTTTAACTTTTATATTTTCAAACATGTTACTCCTTGTTTGTTACAATAAGGGATGGTGCTTTTAAGCCTGCTGTTCATTATTTTAATATTTTTTTCATTTCTTCTGCTCTTTTTGCTTTTGTACTAGTAGTGTTACTGCAGAGGCTCTGTTGTTACAATTATTTCTTTTTATGTTTGCTGTGTTGACAAGTTTGAGTTATTTCTTTTACTTGCTCCCCAGATAACTCTCTATATTCTTCTTTCTTTTTTATCAGGATATAGTTTTATTATTTCTTATTCATACACTATTTTTTGCAGATACTACTGGATCTTTTCGTCTCCATCTT
>VOFC01002376.1_pt1 | contig 27508 bp, 35 predicted proteins | sample 5384161 | NCBI WGS metagenome assembly VOFC01 (sample SAMN12384722, study PRJNA508395) | human gut metagenome | isolation source: healthy gut B | host: Homo sapiens | reverse complement strand
TCCTTGAAGGATCTGATGTTCACCAGGGTCACTTTTTCTGCTGCTGAAAAGGGCAGGGAGAACCACTTATATTTTGCCTTAAAACATAAGATTGTCTTTTTCCATTCGGAATAACTTCCACCATCCTCTGGTGAAAGGAAGCAAAAAGCGGCTGCTTAAGCCATAGGCTCATAGCCGGTTTTAACAATAGGTTTGTTTTAATCTTTTATGAGTGGTTGCGCCGAGGCACTGGACAATTCACCATCCGTTCAACCAAGCTCATTTTCTGAAAATCATTATTCTTATGGCAGAAGGAATACAACTGCCACTACATTTGGCCATCATTGCCAAACAATACAGCCTCATTTCATATAGCTCTCCCAATTTCTTTTCTAGCAACGAGCAAAGAAAGGCAAACCATAGCAATCTTAAGCCAAACTTTATTCGCTCCTCTACTGCTTGGCGTTACAACTCCCATCTTTGACAGTTGAAAGATAAAATGGCTACAAACCCAGTAAACATGGGGCTCTGTAGCCGTATTTCGTAACGATATGTGCTATATTATGATGATTTAATCTGTTTCGTTTCTTTAATAATTGTTCGCATGGAGGCTTTTTGTAATGAATTCATAATCCGTTCCAAACCGAATGTTTTTGTGCACAGAGAATCCGTTAATTCTGTTCTTGTGTAGGAAGGAATATAACCACTTGCTGTATTTAGTAGTGTCATTTGCATAGAACGTAATGTCCCATCTGACTGACCGTATGACATCTCAGTTTCTTTTCAATAATGATAAAGAAGAAGACTGATATAGCAGGTCATGAAATGAGCTTTTCAGTCCTCGTACATAGACTGCCAAATTCGGTTTTCATAATTCTAAGTTTTCTTCTATTTCCAACGCTGTTTTAGTTAATCCATACGTGATTTCAAAGAGACATCCACCTTCAGATTTTGCCCAGCAACAGCATACCATCATACATTTCTTCTGAATCTGTTCTTCATGATATCGTATGCTGGTTTGGTAGCGATTTCTCCATCTGGCGTCACAAGTCTTGAAAGCTGCACACAAAGAACGCATTGGATCATTCTGATCCTTTTCGTTTACACGTGTGTGTTGATGATCTTTTCAGCATGTTCGATTTGGCGGTCACGAATTCTTCTTTTGGTATACTTTTATATTTTGGAGAATAAGTAACAATCAGAGTTTCATCCATGTTTCCTGTAACCACGGGGAACTTCTTTTAATAAACAGTGTTATAAACTTCTTCATCAGTTTCATCAAGTGTACGCAGATCTATGAATTTTTAGTGCTACCGACTTTACTGACTCTGCGTGGGTTCAGAGGCAATCTCACGATCTTCTTTCTCTTCATCTTTTTAAGAGAATAGTGATGATATGCCGGTTTTCCAAGACTGTTAAAATCTTCTGTTCATAGCACTTCAAGTCCGGAATCAGAACAATAGATGAATTCACTGCGGTTAAAGTCCTGGAGAGATGCAGTTCTAAAAGGCTTTAAAGTTGGAATACCATCAGCATCCTGAAATAATCCCATAGTTACAATTGGATTCGGATGAGGTTTCCTTGCTTTTACTTATAGCAAAGAATCGCTTTCCTCTTCAATTTCAAAATAGTAGTTTGTTACTGATCGTAATAGAGGATACGATTATTTCTTAGATGAAGGAAGTGGGAATTCTTGTAAAGTTCACTTTGGACAAAATCCAGGATTCTTCGTCTGAAAGAGGCGGTAACATCCTGTGGGCTGTATTCGGGTAAATCAACAGTGTTTGACAATGGTATAGCCCAGCTTGCTAAGAAGGCGATAGGATTCGTGTAAATAAATCAGTCAGGATTCTTCTTGGTCCTGTTATTATTTGTGGCGCTCTTTGATTGTTCTACAAATCTTATCTATACAGTTGTGTACAAAGTTCTTGTATAAAAGAAATATGATTTATACAGTTACGTTTAATCCATCGTTGGATTACATCGTTTCAGTGGACGATTTTAAACTCGGACTTACAAACCGTACAAGCTCAGAACTCATGCTTCCGGGTGGAAAAGGGATTAATGTTTCTATCGTGCTTAAGAATCTTGGAATCCAAAGTACGGCACTTGGATTTATGGCCGGATTTACGGGAAAAGAAATTGCAAGACGATTGGAAAAAAAGAAGGTGTAGCATCTGATTTCATTCAGATTGAAGAAGGAATATCAAGAATCAATTTGAAACTGAAATCCATCGACGGAACAGAAATTAATGGAAGTGGTCCAAAGATTCCGAAAGAGAAAGTAGAAGAATTGATGAAGCGTCTGAATACGATGAAAGAAGGCGATGTCTTATTCCTTGCAGGAAGTATCCCGGCATCTATGCCAGACGATATCTATAGCAGAATCATGAAAGAGTTGAAAGATAAAGGCATCATGATCGTTGTGGATGCAACAAGAGATCTTCTGCTAAATGTACTTAAGTATCATCCGTTTCTCATAAAGCCAAATAATCATGAGCTTGGGGAGATCTTCGAAGTGACACTTAAGACGAGAGAGGACGTCATTCCTTATGGAAGAAAGCTTCAGGAAAAAGGAGCCAGAAATGTGCTGATCTCGATGGCGGGAGAAGGTGCGGTGCTGATTGCGGAAAATGGAGAAGTATATAGTTCGCCGGCGCCGAAAAGGAACTTTGGTCAATGGTGTAGGTGCCGGAGATTCCATGGTGGCAGGCTTCATGACAGGCTGGATGGAAAAGCAGGATTATGAGCATGCTTTCCGTATGGGAGTCGCAACAGGAAGCGCGAGTGCATTTTCTGAATATCTGGCAACCAGACCGGAAGTAGAAGAAGTATATAAACAGCTGGTGTAAGGCATAAAAGAGAAAAGTGTTGCAAAGAAAACGATTTATCAACAGGAGGGAAAATTATATGAGAATCACAGATTTGCTGGATGCAAGAAGTATTCTTTTGAATGCATCGCCAAAGAGCAAAAACGAAGCACTCGACCAGATCGTTGATCTCATGGTAAAGAGCGAAAAGATCAATGATAAAGAAGCATATAGAAAGCAGGTATATGCAAGAGAAGAAGAAAGTACGACAGGAATCGGAGAAGGAATCGCCATTCCACATGGTAAATGCGATGCGGTAAAGAAGCCGGGACTGGCAGCTATGGTAGTTAAGGATGGCGTGGATTTTGATTCACTGGATGGAGAGCCGGTTACACTGCTTTTCCTGATCGCAGCACCGAATACCAAAGACAATGTGCATCTGGATGTATTGAGTAAGTTATCTGTTCTTCTGATGAATGAAGAATTTACAGAGGCTTTGAGAAATGCGGAGACAGTAGAAGAATTTATGGGTATCATCAATGATGCCGATGAAAAAGAAGCAGGAATTGATGAAAGACTTGCGGGAGAAGGAACGGCAGCAGAAGAAGAGACCAGAGGAAAGGTTAAGATTCTTGCAGTCACATCCTGCCCGACCGGAATTGCACATACGTATATGGCGGCTGAAGGAATTGAAAAAAGCTGCAAAAGCAAAAAGATTGTGCAGTAAAAGTGGAGACAAGAGGTTCCGGCGGAGCGAAAAATGTACTGACTTCAAAAGAAATCGAAGAAGCAGATGGAATTATTGTAGCTGCAGATGCACAGGTTCCGATGGAGCGTTTTGACGGAAAGAAAGTCATTGTCTGCCAGGTGTCTGATGGTATCAGTAAAGCAGGTGAACTGGTTGACCGTGTGATCAGCGGGGACGTTCCGGTATATCATGCGGCAAATGGAGCAGAAGTGCAGGAAAGTAAAGGTGGAAGATCATCCGGCAGCGTCGGACATCAGATTTATACACAGTTGATGAATGGTGTATCCCATATGCTTCCGTTCGTAGTCGGCGGTGGTATTCTGATCGCACTGGCATTTTTGATCGACGGACTTTGCGTAGATATGAATGCATTGGCAAAAGCAGATAGAGCTAACTTTGGTACTATTACACCGGTAGCGGCGCAGCTTAAGACGATCGGCGGACTTGCATTTGGATTGATGCTTCCGGTACTTGCGGGATATATAGGTGAAGCAATCGGCGACAGACCGGCACTTGCGGTTGGATTTGTAGGCGGAGTTATCGCAGCAAACGGAAAATCAGGATTTCTCGGAGCGCTGGCAGTTGGTTTTGTGTCCGGATATCTGATTCGTCTTCTTAGAAAACTGTGACAAACTTCCGGATGCACTGGAAAAGATTGCACCGGTTCTGATCTATCCGGTAGCCGGAATTCTTGAATCGGCCTTCTTTATGAACTTTGCGATTGAGCCGGTTATGGGAGCAATCAATACTGCACTGAACAACGGACTGACCGGAATGGGTGGCTCAAGCAAGCTTGTGCTTGGTCTGATCCTTGGCGGAATGATGGCGATTGACATGGGTGGTCCTTTCAACAAGGCAGCTTATGTATTCGGAACGGCAGCGATCGCTGCAGGCAATTATGACATCATGGCAGCTGTTATGATCGGAGGTATGACCCTCCCTGTGCAATTGCACTGGCAACATTATTATTTAAAGACAAATTTACAAAATCAGAAAGAGAAGCAGGACCGACAAACTTTATAATGGGACTTGCATTTATTACCGAAGGAGCAATTCCTTTTGCGGCGGCAGATCCGCTTCACGTACCGCCGGCCTGCATTGTCGGTTCTGCGGCAGCCGGAGCACTGTCTATGGCATTTGGATGTACACTGATGGCGCCTCATGGTGGAATTTTCGTATTCCCGGTTGTAGGTAACGCAGTGATGTATCTGGTCGCACTGGTGGCAGGAACTGTAATTTCAGCGGTATTACTCGGAGTACTCAAAAAAGAAAATTATATAAAAAATAATAGTAAAATACAGGTTTGTCCGCAGAGATGTTGACAGACCTGTAAAAATGAATAGAATGAAAATCACCAAATGTAATATTCTATGGAGGTATGAAGAATGAAAGAATTTAAGTATGTAGTAACAGATCCGGAAGGAATCCACGCATCGTCCGGCAGGAGAACTGGTGAAACTTGCAAAATCTTTCGAATCATCAGTGATGATCGAAAAAGAAGGAAAGAAAGCTGACTGCAAGAAGATCTTCGGTATCATGGGACTTGGTGCTAAGAAAGACCATGAAGTAACATTTACATTTGAAGGTGCTGATGAAGAAGCAGCTTGCGAAGCAGTAAGCAAATTCATGCAGGAGAACCTGTAGGAGGACATATGCTTACAGAACAGCGTTATGAACAGATATTGAAGCTTCTGAAAAGAAGCGCAGTATTACCGTGACAGAAGTTAAAGAACTTCTGGATACATCGGAATCCACGGTTCGCAGAGATATCACAGCACTTCATAATGCGGGAAAACTGGTGAAAGTGTTCGGAGGTGCGGTCGCATTAGATCACGTGGTAACACCGCAGGAGCCGACAGTGGCTCAGAAAATAACCGTTCATGTATCAGAAAAACGGCAGATTGCAGAATATGCCGCAAGATTGATCGGACAAGGTGAATATATATATCTTGATGCAGGAACCACAACCGGATATATGCTGGAATTTCTGCGGGATAAAGATGTAACTGTTGTGACGAATGCGGTAGTGCATGCTCAGCAATTGGCAAAGTCCGGGGTGAAAGTACGACTGGTTGGAGGAGAACTGAAAAGTTCCACGGAAGCGGTTGTCGGAAGTGAGGCAATGGAGACGATTAGAAAGTATCATTTTACCAAGGGATTCTTTTGGCACCAATGGTGTGACTAAGAAAACAGGGTTCACGACACCGGATGCGAGTGAAGCAATGGTCAAAAAAGATTGCGATGGAACAGTGCCAGGAAAAATATGTATTATGTGACGAGTCTAAGTTCGGTGAGGTGAGTTCTGTAACGTTTGCTCCGTTTGCAGGCGCAAAAATCGTTACAGATCAGATGCCGGAAGGATACCGGGACTGTGGAAATATTATAGTCATATCATAAGAACAGAATATAATAAGATAGGGATTCCTGAATGATTTATTCGGGAATCTCTTTTTATGTACCAAAATCTGAAAGAAAAAGCTGCCTGAAATCCCGGAAGTGTGTCGGGAAATAAAAAAATTGTATCGGAAAATTCCATGGACAGGTCCCATTAACTGATAAAATACGCATATTTTGTATGATATCATAGGCAAAAATATATAAGACGAGGTGATTGTGTCATGGAAAGACAACTTCAAAAAACGTAAGACAGATAGGAAATGTAAGTGACAATCAAAGATATATGTAGAAGATTATGTAGATACATATCTGAACCAATTAAGAGAAAAAGCGAAAGAACAGCCGGTTGGAGTGATTCTGGTGGGAGAAGTGCTGGAACTGGAAGACGAAAAGGCTGTATTTGTGTCAGGAGCCGTACAGATGCAAGAATTATCGGAAAAGGATGGTAAACTTGAAATCGGACAAGATGGAATGAAACATATGATGGAAGAAGCAGCGCAGTATTTTCCGGAAAGTCATATTGTCGGATGGGGAATTGTTGAAGAAGCGCAATCCGATGAGCCGCAACCGGGAAGTGAAGAAAATACAGGAAAGAGAATTTGGGCAGGAAGGAAGTCTGTTCCTGTGGAAAAACGCAAGAGAGCAGGACGAGATATTTTATGCGTACAAATTTGGTGAACTGATGCAGATCGGAGGGCATTACATTTATTATGAAAAGAATCCTGAAATGCAGAACTATATGATCAATACACGCAAGGAGAATGGAGTAACCCCCAGTGAAGTGGTTGAGGATCGAGCTGCAAAAGAATTTTCGTAGTGCAGTGAGAGAAAAAGATAGAATATAAAGAACAGCATCAGAGTTCGGCATTTGCCTATATTACGAGTGCAGTGCTTGTGCTGATCGTATTGGTGATTGGGATCACAACGGTTAATAATTTTGATAAAATGAAAGCGGTACAGAATTCTCTGGAAACACTTTCGGAAACAGTCGGTGGAGGACAGGCTGACGCAAAGACAAGGACCGAAACCGCTGAAACGGCGAAAAACAATGCAAAAGAAGCGTCTGGAACGGTAAAGAAAGCAGAAGGGACAACGACATCAGAAACATCGGACGGACAACTCTCCGATCAGGATTTTTATGTAGTACAGAAAGGCGAAACGCTTGCGGGAATCAGTCAGAAATTATATGGAGATACGTCTCATGTGAAGGCAATCTGCAAAATGAATGGGCTGTCTGACGGCAACCTGATCTATATAGGACAAAAATTATTACTCCCATAAATGTGAAATGTGGTATACTAGGGTACACAGTATCAGAAGAAACGTTGAAAGGATGACCGACGGATGGAACGAAGGAAGAACAGCAATCTCCATGTTGTGAGAGAGCCGGAAGATCCCACGGATAAGATCATAGATGAGATTATGGATGAACTGAACAGTGAAGATGGGATGCCGGAGAAAGAAGTCCGGGAAGAGTTGATGAAAAGAAAAAAAAGAAACAGAAAAAGATGATGGTTGGTATTGCGATAGTGGCTGCAGTGGGCGTGTTGATATATCTGCTGATCAATCTACAGACATATACCAAGGTCCGGATCAGTGATACCTATGTTGGTGAGAGTGCATCGGACAATAATTATGTACAGTTTTCGGACGGTGTATTGAAATATAGTAAAGATGGTATTTCGTATCTGAGCCAGACCGGAAAAGAGAAGTGGAATCAATCCTATCAGATAAAGAATCCAATGATAGATATTACAGAAAAGTCGGCAGCAGTTGCGGACAAAGAAGGCAATGATATTCTGGTTTTCCAGGAAGATGGCCTGAAAGGTGAAGTGCATACGACGATGCCGATTGAAAAAAGTCAGTGTATCGGAACAGGGAATTGTGAGTGCAATATTAAAAGCGATACAGCAATGAAAGTAATCTGTTATGATACGGCAGGAAACATACTGGTAGAGCATAAGACATCACTTGCAGGAAGCGGATATCCGGTGGATGTGGCTCTGTCTGCAAATGGTCAGATGATGCAAGTGCTGTATCTTTATACGCAGGATGGCCGGATCGAGGGCAGATTACATTACTATAACTAGACGAACAGCTGAAAAGCTGGTCGAAAAAAAGATTAAAAAGTTCTTGACAAACGTCGATGAATATGATAATCTAAATAAGCTGTTCCAAACAGCAAAGACAAAGAACCTTGATAATTAAACAATAGACAACAACCCTGAAAATTCTAAAGAGAATTATTCAGAACAGACATTTAATGTCGAACCTTAAAACAGTAAAGGGGATAAGAAAGCTAGTAGTTTTTTCTTGAACTGGAACGAACTTGATTTTAAGTCCGAGTCAAATCGGAATTAAAGATTTTTAACGAGAGTTTGATCCCGGCTCAGGATGAACGCTGGCGGCGTGCTTAACACATGCAAGTCGAGCGAAGCACTTAAGTTTGATTCTTCGGATGAAGACTTTTTTGTGACTGAGCGGCGGACGGGTGAGTAACGCGTGGGTAACCTGCCTCACACAGGGGGATAACAGTTAGAAATGGCTGCTAATACCGCATAAGCGCACAGTACTGCATGGTACAGTGTGAAAAACTCCGGTGGTGTGAGATGGATCCGCGTCTGATTAGGTAGTTGGTGAGGTAACGGCCCACCAAGCCGACGATCAGTAGCCGACCTGAGAGGGTGACCGGCCACATTGGGACTGAGACACGGCCCAGACTCCTACGGGAGGCAGCAGTGGGGAATATTGCACAATGGGCGAAAGCCTGATGCAGCGACGCCGCGTGAAGGATGAAGTATTTCGGTATGTAAACTTCTATCAGCAGGGAAGAAAATGACGGTACCTGACTAAGAAGCCCCGGCTAACTACGTGCCAGCAGCCGCGGTAATACGTAGGGGGGCAAGCGTTATCCGGATTTACTGGGTGTAAAGGGAGCGTAGACGGCACGGCAAGCCAGATGTGAAAGCCCGGGCTCAACCCCGGACTGCATTTGGAACTGCTGAGCTAGAGTGTCGGAGAGGTAAGTGGAATTCCTAGTGTAGCGGTGAAATGCGTAGATATTAGGAGGAACACCAGTGGCGAAGGCGGGCTTGCTGGACGATGACTGACGTTGAGGCTCGAAAGCGTGGGGAGCAAACAGGATTAGATACCCTGGTAGTCCACGCCGTAAACGATGACTGCTAGGTGTCGGGTAGCAAAGCTATTCGGTGCCGCAGCTAACGCAATAAGCAGTCCACCTGGGGAGTACGTTCGCAAGAATGAAACTCAAAGGAATTGACGGGGACCCGCACAAGCGGTGGAGCATGTGGTTTAATTCGAAGCAACGCGAAGAACCTTACCTGATCTTGACATCCCGATGACCGCTTCGTAATGGAAGCTTTTCTTCGGAACATCGGTGACAGGTGGTGCATGGTTGTCGTCAGCTCGTGTCGTGAGATGTTGGGTTAAGTCCCGCAACGAGCGCAACCCCTATCTTCAGTAGCCAGCAGGTAAAGCTGGGAACTCTGGAGAGACTGCCAGGGATAACCTGGAGGAAGGTGGGGATGACGTCAAATCATCATGCCCCTTATGACCAGGGCTACACACGTGCTACAATGGCGTAAACAAAGAGAAGCGAAGTCGTGAGGCAGAGCGAATCTCAAAAATAACGTCTCAGTTCGGATTGTAGTCTGCAACTCGACTACATGAAGCTGGAATCGCTAGTAATCGCAGATCAGAATGCTGCGGTGAATACGTTCCCGGGTCTTGTACACACCGCCCGTCACACCATGGGAGTCAGTAACGCCCGAAGTCAGTGACCCAACCGTAAGGAGGGAGCTGCCGAAGGTGGGACCGATAACTGGGGTGAAGTCGTAACAAGGTAGCCGTATCGGAAGGTGCGGCTGGATCACCTCCTTTCTAAGGAATAAAAAGTAAGGGTTGTTGTCTGTTATTTAGTTATTAAGGCTGTAAAAAGCTTAATAATGATTTTTGGTGGCGATGCGCTTGAGGGTAACACCCGTTCCCATCCCGAACACGATGGTTAAGACCTAAGCGGCCGATGGTACTTCACTGGAGACGGTGCGGGAGAGTAGGTGGCCGCCAAATCTAAAAAAATTGAAAAATAGTACTCCGCTGATAAAACTGGTTTTTACCAGTGATCAGAGTTTTAAACATTGTTTAAGGTTCTGATGACTGATAAACATCAGTCAAAATGAATAATAGATGTAAAAGCATTTTTAAATATCTTAATCAAGACATCCGAGGTAATTGTTATAAACAGAGTAATAATTACTGTCTGAAGAAAACAGACTTAAATAAAATTGACCTTAAGCCAACGCCGATAACGCTATATCGGTGTAGCTTTCATTCATTCCCGTGAATGAAAGCAAGTTGGTCATGCTAGAAAGAGCGTATGGTGGATGCCTTGGCACTAAGAGCCGATGAAAGACGTGATAAGCTGCGAAAAGCTTCGGGGAGGAGCAAATATCCATTGATCCGGAGATATCTGAATGGGGAAACCCACTTGAGCAAACCTCAAGTATCCTAACGCCAATACATAACGTTAGGAGGGGAACCCGGTGAACTGAAACATCTAAGTAGCCGGAGGAAGAGAAAACAACATGTGATTCTGTGAGTAGCGGCGAGCGAAAACGGAAGAGCCCAAACCGGATGCGTGCATCCCGGGTTCGACCCGCATAATTGATTCAACAAATTTAGCAGAACGGTTTTGGGAAAGCCGGCCAGAGAGGGTGAAAGCCCCGTAAGCGAAAGATGAGTTGACATGGCGGTATCCAGAGTAGGTCGAGACACGTGGAACCTTGACTGAACATGCGGGGACCACCCCGTAAGGCTAAATACTCCTTAGTGACCGATAGCGCATAGTACTGTGAAGGAACGGTGAAAAGGACCCCGGGAGGGAGTGAAACAGAACCTGAAACCATATGTTTACAAGCTGTGGAACCACTTTATATGTGGAACCGCGTACTTTTTGTAGAACGGTCCGGCGAGTTGCGCTGGCTGGCGAGGTTAAGCACCAAAGGTGTGGAGCCGAAGGGAAACCAAGTCTTAATAGGGCGAAAGAGTCAGTGGGGGCAGACCCGAAACCGGGTGATCTATCCATGTCCAGGATGAAGTTGCCGTAAAAGGCAATGGAGGACCGAACCCACATCCGTTGAAAAGGGTGGGGATGAGGTGTGGATAGGGGAGAAATTCCAATCGAACCCGGAGATAGCTGGTTCTCCTCGAAATAGCTTTAGGGCTAGCCTCAATACAGTCTTGCGGAGGTAGAGCACTGAATTTCCTAGGGGGCGTCAAAGCCTACCGAAGAATATCAAACTCCGAATGCCGTGTAGATGGTGTATGGGAGTCAGACTGTACGAGATAAGTTGGGCAGTCAAAAGGGAAAGAGCCCAGACCTGCAGCTAAGGCCCCAAAATGTGTGTTAAGTGGAAAAGGATGTGGGATTTCGAAGACAACTAGGATGTTGGCTCAGAAGCAGCCATACATTCAAAGAGTGCGTAATAGCTCACTAGTCGAGAGGTCCTGCGCCGAAAATGTCCGGGGCTGAAACACACTACCGAAGCTCAGGAATGTACTTGATGTTACATTGGTAGAGGAGCATTGCATACGGGAAGAAGCTATACCGGTAAGGAGTAGTGGACTGTATGGAAGAGAGAATGCCGGAATGAGTAGCGAGAGGAAGGTGAGAATCCTTCCGGCCGAATATCTAAGGTTTCCAGAGTAAAGCTGATCTGCTCTGGGTAAGTCGGGGCCTAAGGCAAGGTCGAAAGACGTAGTCGATGGATAACAGGTTGAAATTCCTGTACCTTAAGTAAACAGAACTGTGGGGACACGTGTGGAGAGCACAAGCCGGAAATGGAAAAGCCGGTGCAAGCGGGGTAGGAGATGAAGTAGGCAAATCCGCTTAACAATCCGAAGACGTGATGCGGACCGAATTAAGAGTAGGGAAGTGTGTGAGCCATGCGTCAAGAAAAGCCGCTATTGTTTTACTTAAGCCCGTACCGTAAACCGACACAGGTGGATGAGGAGAGAATCCTAAGGCCGACGGGAGAAGCATTGTTAAGGAACTCGGCAAAATGACTCCGTAACTTCGGGAGAAGGAGTGCCAGTGAGAGCTGGCCGCAGAGAATTGGCCCAAGCAACTGTTTAGCAAAAACACAGGTCTATGCAAAACCGTAAGGTGAAGTATATGGGCTGACGCCTGCCCGGTGCTGGAAGGTTAAGAGGAGAGGTTAGCGGTAACGCGAAGCTTTGAATTTAAGCCCCAGTAAACGGCGGCCGTAACTATAACGGTCCTAAGGTAGCGAAATTCCTTGTCGGGTAAGTTCCGACCCGCACGAAAGGCGTAATGATTTGGGCACTGTCTCAACAATGCACCCGGTGAAATTGAAATACCAGTGAAGATGCTGGTTACCCGCGCCAGGACGGAAAGACCCCATGGAGCTTTACTCTAGTTTGATACTGGGATTCGGTATTGCATGTACAGGATAGGTGGGAGGCTAGGAAGTGAGAACGCCAGTTTTCATGGAGCCGATGTTGGGATACCACCCTTGCAGTATTGGATTTCTAACCAGCGACCATGAACTGGTCGGGGGGACAATGTCAGGTGGGGAGTTTGACTGGGGCGGTCGCCTCCGAAAGGGTATCGGAGGCGCTCAAAGGTTCCCTCAGAATGGACGGAAACCATTCGAAGAGTGCAAAGGCAGAAGGGAGCTTGACTGCGACACCGACGGGTGGAGCAGGTACGAAAAATAGGACTTAGTGATCCGGTGGTATAAAGTGGGATTGCCATCGCTCAACGGATAAAAAGCTACCCTGGGGATAACAGGCTTATCACTCCCAAGAGTTCACATCGACGGAGTGGTTTGGCACCTCGATGTCGGCTCATCGCATCCTGGGGCTGAAGTAGGTCCCAAAGGGTTGGGCTGTTCGATTTCTTGCAGTGTATATAAATACATCTATATAAATACAGTTAAGTTATCACATCTATTTTTCAACCGAAATCTTAGTATACTTCAGTTATAGGATGGTACGAAAGATGAGTAGAATTAAGATTGAATTGGAAAAAGGTATTAAAAGAGAAAAAGATCAGCAAGAATCAGTTATGCTATGCATGTAAGCTGCAACATACCCAGCTGAATAATTATTGTAAGAACAAAGTCGTGAGAGTTGATCTGGCTACGATCGCGAAGATCTGCGATTATGTGGGATGCAGTATTGCAGATATACTTGTGTTGGAGAAGGATGAAGAACCGGGAAAAAGATAGCGGAAGAGTAAAAACATGTAGGATAAAAAACTTATTATAAAGTAAATAGAGGATATTTTACAAAGTAAAAAGCTTAATCTAGAGAATCTGCCAGTGGCAGGCCTCTGTAGATACCAAGGTATACAAAAGGAGAATGAAAAAATGAAAAAAAGAAGACATGTCTTGTATCGACTGCGCAGTAAAAAACTGCAACAAAATGGATAAAACCTATCCGGATTTCTGTCTGACAACACACATGGATGAAGAAGTCTTAAATGAAGCAATGGAGTGCTATAACGAGGATGACAACCGTAAAGTAACGATCGCTGCAGCTGAAGTAGAGTATGAGAATTACTGCAAACATACCCGTGTTGAAGAAATCATGGATTTCGCAGAAGATTAATGCGAAAAAGATCGGGATCGCAACCTGTGTCGGATTGTTGAAAGAAAGCCGTATCCTGGCAGATATCCTGCGCAGACACGGTTTTGAGGTGTATGGTGTCGGCTGCAAGGCAGGGACACAGAAGAAAACATCGGTCGGCATCCCGGAATGCTGCGAAGGTGTCGGTGTGAATATGTGTAATCCGATCCTGCAGGCAAAGCTTCTGAACAAGGCGAAGACGGACCTGAATGTTGTGGTCGGACTTTGTGTGGGGGCATGACAGTCTGTTTTACAAATATTCCGAGGCACTGACTACGACAGCAGTGACGAAAGACCGTGTATTGGGGCATAATCCGGTGGCGGCGCTTTATACTGCGGATAGTTATTATTCGAAGTTGAAGAAGAGTGAAGAAGAGTAATATTTCTAATTTGGGCGTTTAAAGATACATAAAGATATAACAAAGCGAAAAATGAAACTAGAGCCTGTGTAAATGTTCTGTTATAATAAATTGTTAAAATGAGAGGGGGTGTAAACATGGCAAGTATAAAAAGATGTAGCACAAAAGGCAGGAGTCGGTGTTGGAACAGTATCAAAGAGTACTGAATAACAGTGGATATGTATCGGATGAGACACGTGAAAAAAATAGAAGAGGCTATGAAAAATCTTCAGTATACACCGAATGAACTTGCCAGAAATCTATATCATAAAAAGAGTGGGATCATTGCCGTTCTGGTGCCAACAGTAGAAATTCCTTTTTTTTTGCAGAACTTGTACATAATATTGAAGCAGAACTCTATAATGAAGGATTCAAGATCATGTTATGTAATACAGATAAGGCACATAATGCAGAACTCGAATATCTGGATATGTTAAACAGGCATATCGTGGATGGTGTGATTACAGGTGTACATTCCTTAGATGTAGAAGAGTACAAAAGATAAAAAACCAATCGTTGCATTTGACCGTTATTTGGGAGAAGATATTCCTGTGGTTGCAGTCGATCATAAGAGGGCGGACGACTGGCGGCGGGAATTCTGCTTAAGAATGGGTGTAAAAAATAGTACATTTCAGAGGTTCAACTGCAGTAGAGTCGCCATATCATGAAAGACATTTTGAATTCGCAAGAATTATGAAGGAACAGGGAGTAGAGTGCTTTGATTATGAACTGGCATGGAATAAATTTGATCTGGAGTATTATAAGTATGCGGTAAAAGATTTGTTTGACAGACTGGATGGATGGGAATTTGATGGGATATTCGGAACAGATCTGGTTGCAATCGAGTGTATGAATGAGGTTATCCGAAGACATAAAAAGGTTCGAAGGATGTAAAATGTGTGGCTTATGATGGAACATATATTACACAGATAGTAGAACCAAGTGTGACTTCAATCGTTCAACCGATAAAAAGAACTGGCAAAAGAGGCAGCCAGGTTAATTTGTGAATTGGTTAATGGGAAGACATATAAAAATGAAAAAGTAACATTAGGAGTATCTGTGAGAAAGGGAGAACAACAATGGAATAGTAAAAATACACAAAAAACAGTGCACAAAATTTGATAAAATAAACGAAATGACGAAAAAATGTTGACATCTGAGCAGCTAAGAGTTATATATAGATTATACAAATCAGTCACGTGCACAGCTGAATTTATTTTTTTTTAACAAACATGGAACGGGTTCCATAAAAAGAAAAGATGCGGAATTATTTTTTAAGGAACATGGAACGGGTTCCATAAACAACCATCTACTCATTTAGGGAGGAAAAACTATGAAGAAAAAAGTTTAAAAAGGTTACATCTGCAGTATTAGTTGCAGCGATGTCGATGGGACTGCTTGCTGGATGCGGAGGAAGTAAGTCATCAGAAGAAGCAAAAACGGATGCGGACAGGGCAACCGTCATTAAATTTAATTATTCATGTGGCAAACCCAAAAAACAGGAAACGGTTACTTACAATATTGTTCAGGGATTTAACAAAGAAAATAAAGGAAAATATAAAGTAGAATTCGTGGCAGCTGATACAGAGGCACATTCAAAAAATATGAAACTGGCAGCACAGGATGGAAGTCTTCCGGAAATTGTACATTTAGATTCAGCGGAGGCACCGGAATACAATGAGGCCGGATACTTATTAGATATGTCTGATTTCCTGAAAGAAAATAAAGACATTGATGATGCACTGGATGGTATGGAAGATGCATTCAATGATGGAAAAGTACAGTATGGACTTCCATATCAAAGTAATGTTCAGGGATTTTTCTATAATAAAGATTTGTTTGATAAAGCTGGGATTGCTTATCCAACAGATGATACAACTTATGACGAATTCCTTGATATGATCGCAAAACTGAAAAAATTCAGGAGTTACACCAATCGCAATCGGAAGTAAGAACAGTGGATACTCAATGTGGGAGTTCAATGAATTCTTTTCAAGATATGGATGGGAAGATAATGAAAAATCCTATACTGGTGATAAGGCAAAAAATATTCAAACGATGATATGAATGCATGTTTTGAAAAAATAAAAAGGACTTGCAGATGCCGGAGCATTTCCGGAAAATATGGCAACAATCGAATATTTTGACGCAAAACAGCTCTTTAATGAAGGAAAAGCAGCAATGTTCGGAACAGGTCAGTGGGACTGTGCAGAATTTGATAAAAATGTCGGTGAACACATCAGTTCTGGTGGGGACCAAAATTTGAGGATTCTTCTTATGAACAGAATATTGCAATGAAAGTTCCGGCAGCTCCGCTGGTAGTAAGTTCAGCGGTAAAAGATAATGATAAAACAAAAGAAGCTTTGTATGCATTTTTTGAAATATTATTATGGAGAAGAAGCAGCAAAAAGATTTCTTATGAAGGATCCATTTTCCCGGCAACCAATTATGATGGTATTGCAGCAACAGATTCACAGTATGCAATGAATGCAATGATCACAGCACTTGGAAATGGATGGGAAACACCAAAAGCAGCTCCGGATCAGACAGTTACTCCGGCAGTTCAGGAAGGGATTCCTGTATAATTCAAATATAAGGAATTCCGAGAAAGAAGGTTGAGAAAAAGAAATACCTCAGAGTAAAATAAGATTACTGACTTTGCACGGTTAGTAAAAAATCTTATTAAAACAGTGAGGTATCTATAATGAATTGTAACACACAGAACGCAAAAATTGCATCCATAACTGAAAAAACTTTGATTGTTGGAATTGATGTCGGCAGTGAAACTCATTTTGCCAGGGCATTTGATTGGCGGAACTATGAATATACAAAGAAGCCGCTGGAATTCAGTAATACTGAGGCGGGTTTCATGATGTTCAAGGCATGGGTGGAAGATATCGCAGAAAAACACAAGGTAAAACAGCTGTAATTCCCGGAATGGAGCCGACCGGTCATTACTGGTTTGCACTGGGGAAATTCCTGCAGGACAAAATAATGAAGCCTGAATCCGCACCATGTCAAGAAGTCGAAAGAGCTGGATGACAACAATCCCAATAAGAATGACCGTTCTCCAAAGACGATTATCGCACTGGTCAATGAAGGAATTATCTGGGTTTATATAGGAGCTTATCGAATCTTCGTTTCCATTGGTATTAACAAAAGAATCAATCGCTAATGTTCTGGATTTATTTTCCTGAATATAAAGACGTTTGGTTTGAAACAAAAATGGATAGGCGGCAGGATATCAGTCTCCGTATAGTATCGCGATTAAACCAGATTTGGAGAAACGGATATCTGGTAGGCACTGGAATGAAGAGGGCTTAAAGATCCTGGTATCAGGCAGAGCATAGCGTTGGAAGCAAGGAAATAGATGGTGCAAGGATTGAACTGAAGAAATGCTGAATGACATGGATGTATATGTGTCAATGATGGAAATCAACGAAACAACAGTAGCAGTTCTGATCATTACGATTTTAAGATGTTTAAGGTGAATAGGAATGGTACCGAAAAGAAAGAAAATTGCAATGTATGCTGCGATGATCATTATAACAGCGATTGTTGTATTTCCATTTTTATGGATGGTATTGCTTTCGTTCAAATCAAGTTCAGAGATCATGTCTAATCCATTGGCAATGCCGAAGGCATTTAATCTCGACAACTTCAAACATGCATTGGAAACATTAAACTTTCCACAATTATATGCGAACACTTTTTGTTGTATGTATATTATCTGTTGTGTTGGAACTTATTATTACATTCTGCAGCTCTTTCGTAATTGCAAGAATGGAATTTAAGCATCCGAAGGCAAAGAGTTTATTGTATGGATTTTTGATTTTGGGATTATCTGTTTCACCATTTATTTTATTGTTCCCGGTATATAAGATTAATATCTTTTTCGGGTTGAGAGGAAAATGGGCATTGATTTTTCCATATGCAGCAAGTTCGATTTCATTCAATACGCTTCTTCTGACAGCATATTTGAAACAGCTTCCTACGGAAATTGACGAAGCGGCTGTAATAGATGGCTGTAACATCTGGCAGCTGATGGTGAAAGTTATTTTGCCAATGGCAAAGCCGGTTATTGCAACAATTGTCATTTTTAACGTGTTATACATATGGAATGAATATCCGTATGCATCTGTAATGCTGAAAGATGTATCTGATTATACACTTTCTATGGGAGCTTCATTCTTCAAAGGAAATTATACGGTAGATTATGGTGGAATTGTAGCATCCAGTCTTATGATTATTGTTCCGGAACTGATCTTCTATGGATTATTCCAGAAGAATATTGTAGAGGGTATGACAGCGGGAGCTGTGAAAGGATAATTATTAACAAAAAGAAAAGGAGACTTATATTATGAGCAATGTATCAGGATTATTTAAAGATTTGACAACTGTAAAAAAAGCCAGAAACGGAAGACTTGCCAGCTGGGATCAGAGAGGTAAGAATCAGGATTATTGGGAAATCCCGGCAGGCGAGACAATCTCTCTTGGAGAAGTGGAAGGACCTGGATGTATCACACATATCTGGATGACTTCTTCCTGCAGAAAAGTAGTAGCACCAAGTATTCTTGATCCGGTATTAAATGCTTCAGCAGCTCCGGTTATGGAGATTCATCCGGCACTTGGAGTTATCTGGGATGATTATGATCCATTCTATTATAGAAAAGTTCTGATCAAGATTACATGGGATGATCAGGATACACCAAGTGTACTTGCACCATTGGGAGATTTCTTCTGTATTGGTAACAGTTATCCGGGCAATTTTTCTTCGCTGCCATTTAATGTTTCGCTGAAACCAGAAGAAGCAGGAAGATATGGAGCTCCTTGTTCTGTGTCATGCTATTTCCCAATGCCTTTTAATAAAAAAGCAAAAATTGAGATTGTAAATGAAAACGAACTTCCATTTATTTTATATTTCAATATTGACTATGAAATGTATAAAGAGCCACTGGATGAGAATACAGCATATTTCCATGCAAGCTGGCACAGAGAAAATCCTTGTCAGGGCTGGGGACCAGACCTTCAGACAAACTGTCCGGAAGTTAATAATGTAACCAATTTTAAAGGTGAGAATAACTATACGGTGCTTGACGTAGAAGGAACGGGACATTATGTAGGATGTAACCTTACTGTAAAACACTACCAGGGAAGCTGGTGGGGAGAAGGAAATGATATGTTCTTCATTGATGGAGAGGAATACCCGTCATTAAATGGTACAGGAACAGAGGATTATTTCAATCATGCATGGGGAATGCAGAAAAATGCATATCCATTCTTTGGAACTATTGTACATGAAAGTGATACGGATGGATTCCAGGTATCTTATCGTTTTCACATTACAGATCCAGTAAGATTTGAGAAGAGTCTGAAAGTTACGATTGAACATGGACATGCGAACCATCTGTCAGATGACTGGAGTTCAACAGCATACTGGTATCAGACACTGCCAACAGCAAAACCAATTACGATTCTTCCTGTAGAAGAGAGAATTCCAAATGTACCGGTACTTCCAGAACGCAATCTTCAGATGCCGGAATTAACAGAAGAAATGAAAGCAGCGAGAGAAATCATGGGCAAAACGCTGGGAAGAGTATAAGCCTGCAAGAGAAGAACAGTTCAGAATTAAAGAAAATAAGGCCCGCCGGGAATCAAAGCTTAATACTGAATTTGCAAAGAAGCTTCGTGAAGAATATAAGTAATAATACCGGAGGCACAATATGTCAAAAGAACTGATGATTGAAAGAATAGAAAAAGCCCAGAAAGAAATTGAAGCAAAAAGAGAAACCGTACAGCAGGGAAAATTTCGTCAGGACTATCATTTTATGGCAGAAACGGGATGGATTAATGATCCAAATGGATTGATATATTTCAAAGGAAAGTATCATTTTTTCTATCAGTATAATCCATATTCCAGATTTTGGGAAAATATGCACTGGGGACATGCTGTCAGTGATGATTTGATTCATTGGGAGTATCTGCCATTAGCGCTTGCACCAAGTGAAGTATATGATGATCATTTGAAGGGGGGCTGCTTCTCCGGCAGTGCGATTGAACATGATGGAAAGTTATTCCTGATCTATACAGGAACCTGTAATAATGGAAATGGGTTTGAACAGGCACAGTGTATCGCATATAGTGAAGACGGAATCCACTTTGAAAAATATGAAGGGAACCCGGTGATCACAGCACCGGAAGGTGTTCCAACAGATCTGTTCAGGGATCCGAAAGTATGGAAACATGATGATACCTATTATGTAGTCTGTGGAGCAAGCAAAAATGGATTTGCACAGGCAAGACTGTATAAATCGACAGATATGTTCCACTGGGAATTTGTCAATGTCCTTGCAGAGAGCAGAGGCGAATGGGGCTATATGTGGGAGTGCCCGGATTTTTATCCGGTAGGAGATAAATATGTGTTGATGTTCTCTCCGATGGGAGGAAAAGAGCGCACCAGTGTTTATCTGGTAGGAGATTTTGACTATGACACCGGAAAATTTTTTCTATACGACCTCCGGGGAAATTGACTGGGGATTTGATTATTATGCACCACAATCATTTCAGGCACCTGATGGAAGAAGAATTATGGTTGCATGGGCAAATGAATGGGAATGGATGCCGTTTTTTAAAGACTGGGGACCGACATATCAAGAAGGCTGGTGCGGATTCTTTAACATTCCGAGAGAGGCAGTGTTAGCAGAAGACAATACATTAAAATTTGTTCCTGTAAAAGAATTACAGGATCTTCGGAAGAATAAGCAGGAAGAAGCGGACATTCTGATAAAAGAAGACGAGAAAAAAGAACTTCGGAGTGGCTGTGTTTATGAAACGGAAATGCGGATAAATCTGAAAAAAATCAACTGCAGACAAGATTAAGCTGAACTTAAGAATGTCTCAGGGAAAGAAGACAGAGATTCTATTTGATCTGAAGAGAGCGGAAGCATATTTTGACCGTAATAATTCCGATGGCTGGAGTAAAGGAGTCGCAAGATGTCCATTGAATTTAATGGGCAAAGAGCATCTGGATATTCATATTTATTCTGACAAAATTTCATTAGAAATATTCAGCAATGATTATCAGAATAATTTTTCTTGTAATATATATAATGTGGATGATGATCAGAAAAATGAAATGACAGCAATTGGTGGAGATCTGATGATTGAAAGCATTCGGTCATGGGAACTTGGAAAGACAATAAAATAATTATTCTCTCTCTGAAAAGGAATAACAAACCAGATTAGCAAAGGTTTGTTATTCCTTTTTGCATATTATTTATCTAACTTAAGTCCCGCCAGTGCCTGTGCAAATGCGTTATTCACCGGTTCGTCATTTTGCTGTTGTTGTTTCTTCAGATATTTCTGGACATCGCGCTTAGATACGCCGGCACCTTCTTTGGCACGACGGTTCTTGAATGCTTCCAGCTTCTCTTTGTAGCCGCAGGAGCATACAAATGTCTCACTGTCCCCTTTTTGATCAGTTCCATCTTCTTGTGACAGTTCGGACATCTTGCATTGCTGGTGCGTGCGATCGTCTCGCGGTAGCCGCATTCACGGTCCTGGCAGACCAGCATGCGGGAGTTCTTGCCTTTGACAGAGAGCATACGCTTGCCGCAGTGCGGGCATTTTGTATTGGTCAGGTTATCGTGACGGAAAGTTCCGTCGGAAGTCTTGATATCCTGAATTAATTCTTTGGTGTAGCTTTCGATATCTTTGATAAATACCTGTTCTTTGTGTGCTCCTTTGGCAATCTTGGCAAGTTCCATTTCCCAGGAAGCGGTAAGCTCCGGTTTTTTCAAATCTTCCGGGACTAATTCCAGAAGCTGTTTTCCTTTGGATGTCAGAAGAATCTCATTTCCCTTCTTTTCCAGCAGGAAAGAGTGGAACAATTTTTCAATGATATCGGCTCTTGTCGCTACGGTTCCGAGTCCGCCGGTTTCACCGAGAGTTTTTTTCATCTTATTATCATCAGAAGACATATAACGTACCGGATTCTCCATGGCGGACAGAAGTGTCGCTTCTGTAAAACGGGCGGGAGCTTTGGTCTTACCGCTTGTGATATTCGTGCGTGTGACAGTCAGGGTGTCGCCTTTGTGGAGAACAGGAAGTGCCTGCTCTGAAGCCTTTAAGTACATATCATTATTTTGGAAATCTTCTCCAAAATCTTCAGAATCTTCATAATCCCCGTAAGCATCATATTGTGAAGCAGAGGAACCGGAAGATGCAGCATCGGCATATACGGCCTTCCATCCGGCGGCTTTGATGACCTTTCCTTTTGCAGTAAATGTTTCACCTGCGGCTTCAGCTTTCAGTGTAGTCTGCTCATATTCAAATGCCGGATAGAGGACGCTGATAAAAACGGCGTACGACCAGATCATAGATCTTGCGTTCATTGTTCGACATATGTTCCATCTGGACATATTCTTCCGTCGGGATGATCGCATGATGGTCGCTGACTTTTTATCATCTACGAAGGCTTTGCTTGTCTTAAGCGGTTTCTTTAAGAGTTCCGGAATATATTTCTTATAAGGTCCGATATTGCAGGCTTTCAGGCGTTCTTTGATCGTTGGCACAATGTCCGTACCGATATAGCGGGAGTCTGTTCTTGGATAGGTGAGGACTTTGTGGTGTTCGTACAGACTCTGCATGATATTCAATGTCTCCTTTGCGGAGAAGCCAAAGCGCTTATTGGCATCGCGCTGTAATTCCGTCAGATCATAGAGACCCGGGAAGGTGTCCGTTTGGATGAGGTATGCACATCCGTCACGGTAAGCGTCTGGTTCTTTAATTTTTTATCAAGGCCGGTTATCAGCTCTTTGTTAAAGGAACGCAGGGAACCGCTTTTTTTTGCTGCCATGTCCATGTGACGATAGAAGCCATAGTGCCGACAGAACCACCGGTAACAGAAGTTGTACACCGCAGTCCATAATAATCTTCCGGTTTAAATGAACGGATCTGCTGTTCGCGGTGTGCGATCATGGCAAGTGTCGGTGTCTGTACACGTCCGCAGGAGAGCTGGGCGTTATACTTGCAGGTCAATGCACGGGTGGCATTGATCCCGACCAGCCAGTCTGCCTCTGCGCGGCTTCTTGCGGCATGATATAAGTCGTTGTACGCACGACCGTCCTTCAAGTGGGCAAACCCTTCTTTGATCGCTTTATCGGTAACAGAGGAGATCCACAGACGGCGGATCGGCTTATGACAGCCGGATTTGTCCAGGATCCAGCGGGCAACCAGTTCTCCCTCACGTCCGGCATCGGTGGCAATGATGATCTCAGAGACATCTTTCCGGAAAAGCTGTGTTTTTACATTATGGTATTGTTTGGATGTCTGTTTGATCACGACGAGTTCCCATTTCTTTGGAACCATCGGGAGATAAGACATATCCCAGGCTTTGAATTTCTTATCATATTCTTCCGGGTCGGCCAAAGTGACCAGATGGCCGAGTGCCCAGGTGACGATATAATTGCTGCCTTCGATCGCACCGGAAATGTTCTTGTGACATCCGAGAACACGGGCGATATCGCGGGCAACAGATGGTTTTTCTGCCAGTACGAGTGATTTCATATATATATACTCCTTTCAGATATAGAAAAACCCCGAAAACATGATGTTTCCGAGGTTATATCAGAGGCGCCAACCAGATTTGAACTGGTGATAGAGGTGTTGCAGACCTTTGCCTTACCACTTGGCTATGGCGCCATGCCTTACGTACTGTTAAGTATAACAAATACGTAAGATGAAGTCAAGAAAATCTGTATGTTAAAATCCAAGATCTTCATTTACCAGAATGACTTTGATGCGCTGCGGTGTCTTGGAATATCTGGTGATCAGGATCTGACAGCAGATCGTATCCGGTGTTTTGCAGTCAAAACAGGCACCTGTTTTGCAACAAGGAGTGCTCAGGTCGAAACGCTGTGCGTTGATCGGCGCGGCTTCATTTCTTGCACGGGACATGGCAGAATCTACATCGCGTGTAACTTTATTCATTCCGATGATCATCAACACATTCCGTGGTCCGGCAGCGATAGAGGATACACGGTTGGAATGTCCATCAATATTGATCATAATTCCATCTTCCGTGATCGCATTTGCACTGGTCAGGAAGTAATCACAATCATATGCCGCAAGCTCGATCTTGCGCTTATCTTCCGGTGTCGGTGCGGTATCGCGGTTGTATACCTGATAATTTCCCTGACAGACAGCTTCTTTTTTAAGCCGATCTCATTGACAGACATGGAACCGCCCCAGGAGATGCTGCTTCCTTCCGGGATTAATTCCAATGCTTTCTTCAGAGCCTCTTCTTTGGAGTCTGTATAATAAGCTTCCATGTTGCGGGCTGTAAGTTCTTTTACAATCTTTGCGCCTAACATCTGGTTTCGTTTGATTCGATTCTGATCCATAATGAATCCCTCCCACGTTTATGTTGTTTAGATATTTCTACTTGAAATTATAACACAGATTCAGGTCCGTAGTCTTTGAAATAATGCAGAAGATGAGGGAATGATCATTTATATACTGCGCTTTTCCAGTCTTAAAATATAAAAAGAAAGCATGATGTTTGTCCGGTTCTCATTGGTCAGGATATCATAATCCAGAAGTTCTTTTTATCTTATTCAGTTTATACGACAGCGTATTCTTATGACAATAAAGTGCATCTGCGGTATGGATGATACTACAGTCATGATCAAAGTAGACTTCCAGGATATGCAGATAATCGGTATGATGCACAGCGTCATAGTCAAGAATCGGGCCAAGTGTGGAGTTCAGGAAATCCGTTGTCAGAGATTGATTGTGGATATCGGCCAGAAGTTTGTATACACCAAGCTTATTGTACTCAAGGAAGTTCTTCGGGAGAGCAGTTTTGGTGAGCTGATAGGCGGTAAATGCGGTCTCGTAAGAGCGGTGAATGTCTGTAAGCTGCGAGACCGTAGTTCCGATCCCGACATAGACATCGGAGTTATTCTGACAGACATCGTAGAGCTTCTGAGATATATCGTTTACAGATTCACCGGCAAACAATACGATCAGATGCTTCCCTTCTTCCTATACGATCCCTTTAGACATGAAATAACGGATCTTCTTTTCCAGCTGTTCCAGGTAAGAATTACCGGAATCACTGTCATAAGTGTGGCAGCTGATTATGAGGACAGTATAGTTCATGTCGCGGAAGAATCCATTGCTTTCCAGAGGATTCAGATAGGAGTCTTCATTCTCGGGGTAATAGATCGCATTTTTCAAAGCAGCGGCAAGACTGGTCTCGCGGTGTTCGTTTTTTAACAGAATCTCAGAAAAGATCCGCATGATATCAATGAACGGAGTGTCCCAGGAAGTGGAGAACAGAAGCTGTATTTCATTGCAATAGTCGATAATCTCCTGGGAAAATGCAGGACGTGATTTTACAGAGATGATCAGTCCGCTGGCGTGTGCGTCTTTCAATGACTTTAAGAACTCTTTCAGCCAGTCCTGAGAGGTAAAATTCAGACCTGAGTTAAAGATCAGTTCATCACCGTGGAGCAGATGGGAGAATTCACCCTGTTCGACGGTATGGATCCAGGTTACTTCTTTATCATAAAAACTATTGGTATGAAGGATGACATCAAATTGGTTGTTAATTGCTTCATACAGGGACTGTAATTTAATTGCCATAAGTGTGGTCCTCCTGATATATGTTGATCAGAGTATAGATATATTTTTATCATAATTGTGTGCAACACACAATTTATAGAATAAAATCTGTCGATTAAAACTATATTCATAGTGAATTTCATATGATATATTGTATGAGAAGTACAAAAGAATGAAAATTCAACCCGAAAATGTGCTTCTAAAAATATTCATTTTTAAAAGACCCTTCAACGAAAAGGAGCTTTTTGTGTTCCAAAAAGGAAAAAACAGAGCGCACTCTAAAAAATAACAGAGCATTCTCTAGATTGAGGAAGTACCAATGGTGCTAGAATGAATAACAGATTGACACTACCAGGAAAAGACGGAGGAATGAAAAATGAAAGCAGTAAAAAATGGGAAAATTGTAATTATCGGAGTTAGGACATGTAGGATCTCATTGCGGACTGAGTCTTATGATGCAACTGGCAACGGAGATCGTATATATTGATATAGATAAGAATAAAGCGGCAATGCAGGCACTTGATCTTGATGATATGGCCTCTAATCTGGACAGAGATTTTACAGTGAGAGCCGGAGATTATTCCGACTGTGCGGATGCTCATATTGTTGTGATGGCGGCCGAAAGAGCCGTCTTCCGGGGCAGACAAGGCTGGATATGTTCGATGATTCAATCAAGATGATGAATACGATCGTAGGACCGTTAAAAGAGTCAGGATTCCATGGAATTCTGATCAGCATTTCCAACCCGGCAGATATCATTGCTGATTTTTTAAGAAAAGACTGGGACTTCCAAGAAATCAGGTATTCAGCACCGGAACATCTCTGGATTCAGCAAGACTCCGCAGAATGTTATCTGAGATCACCGGCGTAAGCCGTCATTCCATTCAGGCTTATTGTATGGGTGAGCATGGGGATTCACAGTTCATTCCGGTATCACATATACAGATTGGCGGAATACCGGTAAAAAGAATACCTGAGCATTCATCCGGAATACCGGGATAAAATGGATTTTGATAAGATCAGTGCGGAGGATAAGGTCTGTGGATTTCACATCGTAGAAGGAAAAGGCTGTACAGAATTTGGAATCGGTGCCGTACTCAGCAATATTGCAAGAGCAGTCATGCATGATGAAAAGAGAATCCTTCCTGGTATCCGTTCTCCTTGAAGGAGAATATGGAGAACAAGGGGTTCCGGCAGGGAGTGCCATGTGTGATCGGCAAAAACGGTGTGGAAGAGATTCTGGAAATCTCCCTGACAGAGAAAGAAAAAGAGCAGCTTCATAATTCATGTAACGTCATCCGGGGATTCGTCGAGAAAGCCGATCAGATGTAGAAAATCGTTAATATTTTAATTACTTTTGGATGTGTTGCATTTTACATCGTCCTATGTTACATTGACAACAGAGTACAAAAAGAATCAGAAAGAGCCAAAAACAGTGCCCTCTAACAACAAAAAAAACCGGAATAGGATAACCGGCAGACAAGTATGTCTTATAGGAGGTAATTGTAACATGGCAATTTCAATCGGCATTAACGGATTTGGACGTATTGGACGCGTAGCACTCCGTATCGCCATTAATCAACCAGACACTTTTAAAGTATGCGGAATCAATGTACGGAATGCAGACCTGGGTTATATGAAGTATATGATCCGGTATGATTCTACATTTGGACGTTTTCAGGAGAACTGGATACATATGAGAATGGACTGATCATTGAAGGACAGAAGATTCCTGTATTTTCAGAATCAGATGCGGCATTGATTCCATGGGGAGCATGTGGTGCAGAGTATATTATTGATGCAACAGGTGCATACTGTACAACGGAAAAGGCAAAAGCCCATTTAGAAGGCGGTGCGAAGAAAGTTATTATCTCAGC
>VOFC01003079.1_pt1 | contig 27518 bp, 50 predicted proteins | sample 5384161 | NCBI WGS metagenome assembly VOFC01 (sample SAMN12384722, study PRJNA508395) | human gut metagenome | isolation source: healthy gut B | host: Homo sapiens | reverse complement strand
AGACAAACTTAAAATAAGTTTGAATAATTTAGAAAAAATAGAATAATTTAATATTATGGTTTAGTTAATTTAGAAACGTCAAAACCTGATTTCTTAAGAAACTCTATCGCTGATTCTTCTGTTAAAACTTGTTGCTTTATAGGTGGCTTAGGATTTTTAAATGATTCATAATCTGAAGGATTAAATGTCTCTCAGTAAGAATCATATGGTATATACTGACAAGCATCATTCTTGCAATTGCGATAATGGATTTCTTGTGGCCTCGTCTCTTTTTGATACGAGAATACTTAATTCCAAAATAGCCCTCCTTATCTTTGATTGCTCCAAGAGCACACTGAACTAATAAAGGTTTTAAATATTGACCTGCTTTTAGAAATACGAACTGATTTTTTCTTATTAGCACTTTCGTTGTTTGCAGGTGCTAATCCAGCCCAACAGGCTAGTTGTTTATCTGATTCGAATTGTTTCATATCTACTCCGATTTCTGAAATAATAAGGATTGCAGATAAAGTGCTGATACCTGGTAGTTGGGTGATGTGCATGAATCGATCGAACATTGGTGCTGCACGTTTCATTATTTCGATTTCACAGTTATTAATATGGACTTGTAATTCTTCCATATGAGTCATTGATTCATTCATTTTAAACCTTTGATCAGTTTCGATATTGCAGTGTTTAATGGAATCTAGAATCTTATCTTTATTTTTACACGATCCATGGATACATTTCAAAAAATTTTCATCTTCAATGATATCTGACTCAAGTACTTCTTTCATGATTGCTTGTGCAGACTTTTCCAAACGGATCTGAAAATACAGAACCAATACCGATATTGGAAACTGTCATACAGTTCTGATATCGATTACGTTCAGAGGAACGCATTCCAACCAATTTATAGCGATAGCGAGATATTTCTCGTAAAGCTCTTATTTCTTTGGGTGGTATAAAAGAAAATTTGATTAGATCATGTTTAAATAAATCACAGAGATCCATTTTGAATCTTTCTTGTCAGTCTTCTTCCCTTTAATTGCTTTGACATATTTTGGATGAGTTAAGTAAATATTGATTTCATCTTCTAAGATGTTGAAAATTGGAATCAAAAACGTTTCTTGGATGTATTCGGTAATACGAGTTTTCTTATTAGTAATACCGATTGTAGCCACAATGATATTCTTGTGAACATCCATGCCACAGCAGATTGGTCTAACAATCTTCATAAAAAATCTCTCCTTTCATTGAAAGAAGAGAAGTGGCATTGACTGCTATCTAAGCTAATCACTCAGTTGATTGTACAATCATAAGTGTCCTGGCTCTAAGTCCAACTTATTTGTGCTTGAAAAGATAAGCGGCGACTTATAATCATTCAGGATATTCTATTTGAGTAGAATTGCCTACTCTACTCCACGTGCTCTGTAGTATACCACCTCTCTTTGATTATACTATTATATCGAGAGGCACACTATAGTTTTGGTGGATTTGAGTTTGGTTATATATTGTGTCCGCGCAACGAGGTGCGGGGAAATGGAGGAAATCATGAAACAAATCAAGACAGAAGATGCAGTAGGGGCAGTATTATGTCATGATATTACTGAAATTGTGAGAGGGCGTAAGAAAAGGCGCACGCTTTAGAAAAGGTCATATTGTGAGAGAAGAAGATATTCCTGTATTGTTGTCTTTAGGAAAAGAAAAAACTCTATGTATGGGAAAATGATGAGACTATGATGCATGAAAATGAAGCAGCTGAAGCATTATGTAAGTTGTGTCAAAATGATCATATGTTCTACAACTGAAATTAAAGAAGGCAAAATAGAATTAATTAGCACCATTGATGGCTTGTTTAAAGTGAATAGAGAAAAGCTATTTGAAGTAAATCGTATGGGTGAAATGATGATTGCGACAAGAAACGGAAATACAGTTGTTCATTCAGGGCGATCATCTCTGCAGGTATGCGTATTATTCCGTTAGTTATAAAAAAAAGAAAAGATGGAAGAAGCATCAAAAAATCACGGAGACACCAATACTTGAAGTAAAGCCTTTTGTATTTAAGAAAGCAGCCGTTATTACTACAGGAAGTGAAGTCTATAAAGGACGTATCAAAAGATACATTTACTCCTGTTATTATTGATAAATTAAAAGAATACAATGTAGAAGTCGTATTCCATAAATTATGTCCAGACGATCCGGATATGGTCACAAGTGCTATAAAAGAAGCACTTGACATGCATGTGGATATGGTGATCTGTACGGGTGGTATGAGTGTTGATCCAGATGATAAGACACCACTCGCAATCAAGAATACAGGAGCCAATATTATTAGCTATGGTTCACCTGTTTTACCAGGTGCGATGTTCTTATTATCATATAAGGGAGATACACCAATTGTTGGTTTACCAGGATGTGTGATGTATGCAAAAAGAACAGTTTTTGATTTAGTTCTTCCTCGACTTGTAGCCAATGATCCAATCACTGCTGATGAACTTGCAATGCTTGGTGAAGGTGGTTTGTGTTTAAACTGTCCACAATGTACATTCCCAAATTGTGGCTTTGGAAAGGGCTGGTAGGATGACATATCATAATCCTGAAAAATTTGATTTTAAAGTTAGACTTTTTAATGAAGAACCCTGTTTTGGAAAAGGTGTCTCACAGTTACTACATTTATGTGATAAGTATGGCTCTTTAAGTAAGGCCTGTGAGGTTATGGGGATGTCCCATTCTAAAGCATGGAAGATATTAAAAGAGCTGAAGAAGATCTAGATATGAAGTTATTAGAACGAGTATCTGGAGGAAGTAATGGAGGTGGAAGTGTTTTAAGCGAAGAAGGAAAGACATTATTAAAGAAATATGATGAATTCCAAAAAGAATGAAAGACTTCGCAGAAGAAACATTTCAAGAACTATTTAATGAAGAAAGATAAATATTTGATCATTGCGTTTGATTCTACAAGCCATGCACTAGACTTAGAAGATAAAGCAAAAAAATAAAATGCAGGGAAGATTAATTCCTCTTCCAAGAGAAATAGAAGCAGGTTGTGGACTCTGTTTTGCCTCTTTAGACCTAGACCAAGAGAAATGGCTTAGATTCTTAAAAGAAGAACATGTACAATATGCTTATATGAAAGAGGTGATTTTCTAATGAGTGAAAAGATTTACTGTCAGGGTGGAGGATGCAGCGCAAAAGCTTGGCGCAAAGAAGCTCTCTCGCATCCTTGAAAAGATTGATAAGTATGAAGATCCAGACTTGTTAGTAGGCTTTGATAGTCATGATGATGCATCTGTATTAAAGATTACTGAAGATAAGGGAATTGTCTCTACATTGGATTTCTTTCCACCAATGGTAGAAGATCCTTATCTTTATGGTCAGATTGCAACTACCAATGCATTAAGCGATGTTTATGCTATGGGCGGTGTGCCTAGAACGGCTTTAAATATTGTCTGTTTCCCAGAGGAAGAAGATTTAAATATATTAGGAAGAATTATTGAAGGTGGGAATGATAAGTTAAAAGAAGCTCATGTCACACTATCTGGAGGGCATTCTATTAGAGATACTTCTATTAAGTATGGCTTAAGCGTGACTGGCATTGTGGATGTTGATTCTATTAAGACAAACAACAATGCTCAGGCTGGAGATGTACTTATTCTTACTAAGAAATTAGGCGTAGGTATGACACTTAATGCGATGCGTATGAAAGACGCCGCGCCAGAAGTATTAGATGATGTTTTTAAGAGTATGACAACACTTAATAAGTATGCTTTGCAGAACTACTTAAACCATATGATGTTCATGCACTGACTGATGTCACAGGTTTTGGTTTAATGGTTCATTTAAATGAGATGTTAGATCATAAAAAAGAGTGCAATACTTTATGGAAACAATATCCCTTATTTTAGAGATTGTCCTTACTATGTAGATGAATTCTATTTAAGTGGAGTCTGCTCAGACAAATAGAAATAGTGTAGAAAAAGAAGTTGTTTTTTGAGAAGGAAAACTTCTTCTTAGAAGAAATTATGTATGATCCTCAGACAAGTGGAGGATTGCTTGCGAGTGTTGCGAAAAAGACTTGGATGACATACTTGATGCATTTAAAGAAGCAGGAAGAGAATGTTATGTCATTGGAGAAGTTGTTGATTTAAAAGACAAAAAGTATATATGTAGGAGAATAGAGATGAGAAAGTTAGATGCAAGAGGATTAGAATGTCCATTACCAGTTGTAAAGACTAAGGAATTATTAAAGGAAAGTAGTGAAGTCTGTAGAAGTATTAGTAGATAATGAAACAGTCGTAGAAAACTTAAAGAAGTTTGCGAAAGTAAAAGGTTATGATGCTTTGTAAGTAGTAAAGTCAACGAAGATTATACTGTAGTTATCAGTTCAAGCGAACAGGTTGTAGAAGAAAAGAAGGCTGAAAATATCTTAAAAGGACAGATTGTTGTAATAAGCAGTAATAGTTTAGGAAGTGACAAGGAATTAGGTAAAATCTTAATGAAATCTTTCATTTTTGCGCTTACTAAGCAGGATGCCTTTCCAGAAACAATTCTTTTCTATAATGAAGGTGTAAAAGATCACTACACAGGAAAGTGATACAGTGAATGATTTATTATTCTTAGATTCTGTTGGTGTTGAAATTGTGAACTGTGGAACATGCTTGGATTTCTTTAAGTTAAAAGATGATTTAAAAGTGGGCGACATTACAAATATGTATGATATTGTAGAAAGAATGGAAAAGGCTGAAAAAGTCATCAAGCCTAACTAATATGAATAATCTTGTAGTAGTAAGAGGTGGCGGTGATATTGCGACTGGCACTATTTATAAGCTTGCCCGCTGTGGGTTTCATGTTCTTGTATTAGAAATAGAACATCCAAGTGCGATTAGACGCAATGTTGCATACTCTGAAGCAGTATATGATGGTTATAAGGAAGTAGAAGGTATTGAATGTGTATTGATTCATTCACTTAATGAATTAGAATCTGTTTTTAAACACAATAAAATTGCGATGATGGTAGATCCTAAAGGTAGTTCTATTGATATCTTAAAGCCAGAAATAGTGATTGATGCGATACTTGCGAAAAAAGAATATGGGGACTTCAAGAAATATGCCTTATATCACAATTGGTTTAGGTCCTGGATTTAATGCAGGAAAAGATGTAGATATCGTAATTGAAACAATGCGCGGACATCGCTTAGGCCGCTTGATTGAAGAAGGACCAGCAATGAAAAATACAGGTATTCCTGGACTTATTAAAGGATACGGGAAAGAACGTGTTATTCATGCAGAAGTAGAAGGTACAGTTCATCAGATAAAAAGAAGATTACAGATACAGTTGAAAAAAGGAGACGTGCTTGCTTATATAGAAAACAAGGAAGGACAACATCCTGTATATGCTTCTATGTCAGGCTTACTAAGAGGTTTGATTCGAGAAGGTTATTATGTCACAAAGGGCTTTAAGATGGCAGATATTGATCCTCGTTTAGATGAATATGAAAACTGCTTCACTATTTCAGATAAAGCAAGATGTATTGCAGGTGGTGTATTAGAAGCCATCTTCTATTTAAGGGGTCAACATGATTTATCTTGATCGAGGGCAACAAGTTTTCCTAAACTGCCCGCTGTTAAACAGGCAGTAATGGATGCACTTGACAACAATATGAATGCCCAAAGAAGTACAGGCGCTTTTAAGACGGATCGTCTTTTTATATTCAACTCGTAAACTTGTTGCACAGTATTTTAATCTGCCTTCTTTTGACCATGTGATTTTTTTAATAGTGGTAATACAGAAAGCTTAAATACATGTTTAAAAGGAATCTTATCAAAGGATGATCATGTCATTACGACTTATGCGGAACATAATTCTGTCTTAAGACCGCTTCGTCAAATAGGTGTTGATTTAACTGTTACAAAGACCTTATAAGGAAGATATTCTTAAAGAAATAAGAGAAGACACAAAGATGATTGTAATGACGCACAGTTCTAATGTGACAGGAGAACTCTATGATATAGATACCATTGGTCAAATAGCCTATGAAAATCATATCTTATTTGTGGTTGATAGTGCACAAAGTGCAGGTCATATCTCTATTGATATGCAGAAATCTCATATTGATTTGCTTACTTTTAGTGGTCATAAGGCATTACTAGGAATGAGCGGGGTAGGAGGAATCTGTGTCAATACAGATATATTGATTCACCCACTTAAGACAGGTGGGACAGGCATTGATTCCTTTAATAAAAAACAACCTGATAGTTATCCTGAACACTTAGAAGCAGGTACTTTGAATATACCTGGTATTGCCTCTTTAAATGCAGGTATGACTTATTTATTAGAACATCAAAAGAGATAGAAGAAAAAAAAAAAACAGCTTTTTGATGCTTTATATGAAGGTATGAAACGTATTAATGGAATCACATTCTATTGTGATTATGATGCATGTCTGCATACACCTATCATTGCCTTTTAATCTTGAAGATTATGATTCATCTAAGATCAGTGATGTCTTAAGTTATAAATATGATATCATTACACGATGTGGTGCTTAGTTTTGTGCACCACTGATGCATACACATCTTAATACAGTAGAAAGAGGCATTGTACGCTTCAGTTTATCATTTATGAATAGTATGGAAGAAGTCAATATTGTCATTGATGTCTTAAAGGAGATGACTGAAGAATGATCATTAGTATTATTGGGTCAGGTGGAAAAACAACACGTATGAAGGAATTACTTCATCAATATAAAGAAGAAGGAAAAACAGTTCTTATGACGACTTCAACACATATGCGTATAGAAGAAGATACTTTAGTTAATCCAACTTATGAAGAAATTCAGGAAGAAATAAAAAAAAGGCTATGCCTTTGCAGGCAATCGTTTTGATGAATTTAAGATCAAGGCATTAGATCAGAATTTACTCGATCAATTAAAAAAAGAAGTAGATGTCATTTTAATTGAAGCAGATGGCTCTAGAAGTATGCCTTTAAAGGATGTATGCAGACTATGAACCTGTCATAGACGAGGATACAGATCAAATCATTTTGATTACATCTATGAAAGGCTTAGGAAAACGAGTCAAGGATGTTGTACATCGTTATGAATTATTAGACCTTGATCCAGAAAAAAAAATAGTAGATGGTGCACTTATACAAAGACAGTTCGTGAGATATTATTTAAAAAAAGATATCCTGATGCAGTTATAGAAGTAAAACAGCCTGAAGGGCTTTATCAAAGAGCTTTGGCTTCTTTAATAGAACACAACGTAGATGTGACATGTATACAAAAAGAGTGGTTCATGCCCCAGCCAAAATTAGTATTATTAGGTGCTGGACATGTTTCACAATATGTAGAAAAACAGCGCACTTATTAGATTTCTATACAATAGTCATTGATAATCGTGAAGAATTTGCGAATAAAAATATTTTTACAGAAGCCCAGGAAGTGCATTGTGTCAATTATGAGGAAGCAGAACAGTATTTTCCAAAAAAAGAGAATACATGTTATGTTATTGTGACAAGAGGACATAAGGATGATAAGGTCTGTCTTAAAAAAAGGCACTCGATCAAAAAGCTCTTTATGTTGGAATGATTGGAAGTAAGGGTAAAGTAAAAAAAACTATGGATGCCTTAATAGAAGAAGGTTATGACGAATCTTTATTAAAACAAGTTCATGCACCTATTGGCCTTCCAATTAATTCACAAACGCCTGCAGAAATTGCGATTAGTATTATGGCTGAAATTATACAGATTAAAAATACGCATCAATACTCTACAATGACAAGCGATCTCTATCATACCAAAGAGAAAGGAACTCTTTGTATCATTACATCTAAAGAAGGGTCTGCACCTCGAGGAGTAGGAAGCATGATGCTTGTTACTGATGATCGCATCATTGAAACAATTGGTGGAGGGCGTGTCGAATACCAGGCAATATGTGACGCTAGAAATGAAGAAGGTATACGTTCTCATCACTATGAATTAAGTAATAAAGAAGGTGCAACACTAGGTATGATTTGTGGTGGTCGTAACGAAGTGTTATTTATTCCATTAAAGTAGAAAGCGTGCAGGGCTGATCAGTCTGCATGATAATGCAATCTGATTGTATATCATCATAAAGTAATATACGATTATCAGGAAATATATAACGTTGAATACGTGACTGATCAAAATCCACAATTTCATTTTCAATAAAAGAAGGATGAAGTGTATTTTCTATAGAATGACATATTCTAAGGAAAATGTCGCTTGATTCTTCTTTTTTTAATTTTATAAACGTATAAATAAGATCTCATAATTATCACCTCTTCTCATATCTTATACTATTTTGAATTAAAATGCGTTATGTAACCTTTCGATAACACCTTATACAAGGGGTTAATATAAAATACACGAAAAATGTTTATTATTATAGATGATGTATTATGTTATGATGTTAAAAAGGAGTTGAGAAGAATGCTTACAATTAAGGATGTATGCAAACAATATCATACAGGTGAACTCACTCAGACAGCTCTTGATCATGTGTCTTTATGTTTAAGAGATAATGAATTTGTCACAATATTAGGACCATCTGGTTCAGGAAAAACAACTTTATTAAATGTGATTGGTGGCTTAGATCAATATGATTCAGGAGATCTTATTATCAATGGTATTTCCACAAAACAATATAAGGATAAGGACTGGGATTCTTATCGAAATCATACAATAGGTTTTATTTTTCAAAGCTATAATTTGATTCCACATCAGACCATTCTTACGAATGTAGAACTCGCCCTCACAATTTCGGGTGTTTCTAGAGAAGAAAAAGAACACGTCGTGCACAAGAGGCACTTAGTCAGGTAGGACTTAAAGAACAGTCTCATAAGCTTCCAAATCAGTTATCTGGTGGACAGATGCAAAGAGTGGCTATTGCCCGTGCATTAGTGAATAATCCTGATATTTTACTTGCGGATGAACCAACAGGGGCACTCGATAGTGAAACAAGTATACAGGTTATGGATTTACTTAAACAGGTTGCAAAAAGAAAAACTTGTAGTCATGGTCACTCATAATCCAGAACTTGCACATATGTATGCCAATCGTATTGTAACTCTTAAGGATGGTGTGATAGTCTCTGATTCTAACCCAGTATCTTTTAAAGAAGAAAAGCCTGTTCATAAAAATCTGGGTAAGACATCTATGAACTTCCTAACCGCATTAATGCTTAGCTTTAATAACCTTAAAACGAAAAAAAGCGCGTACAATATTGACATCATTTGCTGGCTCTATTGGTATTATTGGAATTGCGCTTATTCTATCTATTTCTACCGGTGTCAATGCCTATATCTCATCCATTGAAAAAGAGACGTTATCAGAATATCCTCTTTCTATTCAATCTACAGGAATTGATATGAGTGCGATGATGGGCGAACCAGTCAAGAAAAACAACAGTGAAGTCAAGGTTGTGGATATGATGGAGAATATGTTCTCTAAGATCGGTTCTAATGATTTAAAGAACTTAAAAAGCATATATAGATGAACATAAAAAGAAATTAATAATTATGCCCGTCTTTGTAGAATATGATTATGGTATCTCACCACAGATTTATGCAAATGATCAATATGGAATCAGACAAGTGAATCCTGATGCCACAATGAAAAAACTTGGCATGGGAACAAGCAGTAATTCTATGATGAGTAGTATGATGAATACGAATGTTTTTCTATTCTCTTCCATCTCATGCCTCTTTATATGATGATCAATATGATGTAAAAAGCGGGTCACTGGCCTAAAAATAAAAATGAATGTGTATTGGTACTCTCTAAAAAAGGTGGTATCAGTGATTTTATGTTTGTATACATTAGGTTTAAGAGACCCAGCACAATTAGATCAGATGTTAAAAGCTTTTTTAGTGAAGAGAAAAATATTAAAGTCACAACAGGCAAACAAGGATATCGTTATAAGGATTTATTAGGTATTACTTTTAAAAGTAGTGAATGCATCTTCTTATTATCAATATGATGATACATATAAGGTATATAAAGATAAAAGTAATGATACAAACTATATCAATTCACTTGTACAAAATGGCAGTGATTTAAAAATTGTTGGTGTTGTGCACCCTAAAGAATCGACTAATGCTTCTATGCTTGCTATGGGTATTTATTATCCTTACTCACTTGCTACTTCTACTATTAAAGATGCGAGTAATAGCCAGATAGTAAAAAAGCACAGCTAGAAAATAAAAATATAAATGTGATTACTGGACAATCTTTTAATGATCAGTCTCAAAAGTCATTTGATTTATCATCTATGTTTCAAGTAGACAACAATGCTTTAAAGAATGCATTTCAGTTTGATACAAACAAGGTGAATATGTCCATGCCACAAATGGACTTGTCTAGTATTTTAAGTCAGATAAAAATTGATATATCTCAAAGTGATGCATCATTGTTTATGTCTACAATCTCATCTGGCTATAATGATTATTTAAAGGAACATCCTTTAAAAGAAGCAGAAAATTTAAATGAGGTGGTTCAAAAATATCTTCAATCCAAAAAGAGCATCAGATATTATTAAGAAAGGTATTGATGATGCAATTAAAGAAAATGGTGAAATAAAGATCACTGAAGAACAGATGCAGAAGATTATGAAGAATGTCGCGGATGACTTTAGTGATTATGCAAAAAGAAGATATCAATTCATTTACACTAGGATTACAGAATAGTATGATGAACTATCTCAATTCACAGGATTCTAAGCAGGTCATCAATCAGTTTATTAATAAAGTTATCAAAGACAATCATCTAGAAGAACAGTTGAATACTATTATGGCAGGATATATGCAAAATGTCACAAAACAATTGTCTACTTCTTTATCTCAGGCATTTACTTTTAATCCTGATATCTTTAAACAGGCTATTAAAATGAATAGAGACAGTACGGATATGACTGAACTTATGAAATCAATGATGAATACAGAACAAACAAGTTACGATAACAATCTAAAGAAATTTGGTTATTGTGACTTTGATAATCCAAACAGTATTAGTATTTTTCCACAGGATTTTGAAAAGAAACAGTCTGTTTTGAATTATTTAGATCATTACAATGAGAAGATAAAAAAGATAGATGAAGATAAAGTGATTACTTATACAGATGTTGTAGGAACACTTATGTCTTCTGTGACTGATATTGTTGATGTTATCAGTTATGTATTGATTGCCTTTGTAGGTATTTCTTTAGTTGTTTCTTCAATTATGATTGGTGTAATTACTTATATTAGTGTATTAGAAAGAAAAAAGGAAATTGGTATACTCCGTGCAATAGGTGCTTCTAAGCATAATATTTCACAGGTATTTAATGCAGAAACATTTATTATCGGTTTATTATCAGGACTTATGGGTATTGGTATTACCTTGCTTCTATTGATTCCAACTAATATAATTATACATAACGTATCCAACCAGACCTCTATCAATGCGATGCTTTGCCAGTAAGTGGCGCAGTTGTTCTTGTATTATTAAGTATTGCTCTTACATTACTTGGTGGATTAATTCCATCCCGTAAAGTCTGCAAAAGAGAACCCTGTCAAAGCATTGCGTACAGATTAAAGAAGTAAATTATGTCAAAGAACGTTATTGAAAAAAATCTATTTATCCCATGATCATTTTTTTGATTCAGAAAAAATACTAAATATATCATGTATCAGACAAGTGAAGCTTCTGTATTTTGTTTTTATAATGCCGTTGTTCTCATATGATTGCTATTGCAGTAATAGAAATACTCTATCTTTTCTTTACTACAATGGATGGAGATGCACACGAAAAGAGCGCTAAGCATGAAGATTTGATTGCAGGAGATAAGATATAAGGTATGCAGATGATGTATACCTTTTTATTTATCACAAACAATAATAAAAGTATTGAAAACAATAATACAATGAGTATAATGAAGTTGAAAAGGAGAGACAAGTATGAGAAACAGAATTACAATATTAAAAGAGAAGATGCTTGATGAAAAACGTTATGCATCTATTGAACAAGCGCGTATCATAACACGTATTTATAAAGAGAATGAAACTCTTTCTGTTCCAATGAAACGTGCCCTCTCTTTAAAAAGCAAAGATTAGAAGAAATTGAAATTGGTGTTGAAAAAGAAGAATTAATTGTAGGTAATCGTACAAAAGGTGTACGTGCAGGTGTTGTATTTCCTGAAAGTGGCTGTTCATGGGTGGATAGAGAATTTGAAACACTTCCTACTCGTCCTCAGGATCAGTTTGAAGTGAGAAGTGAGGATATTAAAGAATTTAGAGAAACCATATATCCATACTGGAAAGGACATTCTATGGAGGATGTCATTAGAACACGTTATGGCAAAGAAATTGATCATATCAGTAAAGTAGTCAAGATCAATCAGAAAGACCACGCACAGGGTCATATCTGTCCTGATTCTGCTTTATGGTTGAAATATGGACCTCAAGGATTGTTAGATAAGATCAATGATAAACAAGAAACAGAATTCTATACATGCACAAAACTTGTATTAGAAGGGCTATCACTTTCATGAAGAGATATCATGACTATATTATCTCTATGCCTGATTATCATGAGAGTGATGATTTAAAAGCGTGTTGCAGATAACTGCCTCTCTTTATCTCAAAGACCTCCAAAAACATTCCATGAAGCTGTACAGTCTTTATGGTTCTTGTTTGTAATATTACATATGGAATCCAATGCATCTTCATTCTCACCAGGGCGTATGGATCAGTATATCTTTACCCATATTATGAACATGACTTAAAAAAGAAGGGCTTATTAGTAGAGATGATGCATTAGAGATATTAGAATGTCTTTGGTTGAAGTTTAATCAGATTGTTTATCTTCGTAACAGTAATTCAGCGAAATACTTTGCGGATTCCGATTGGGTTTAATATTGCGGTAGGTGGCTTGGATGAAAAAGGACATGATACATATAATGATTTATCCATGCTTTGTCTAGAAGCACAGAAGGAATTATGTCTTCCTCAGCCTAATTTATCAGTAAGACTTAACAAGAATACATCACATGAACTCATGCAGAAGGCGATTGAAGTTGTGGCATTAGGTAGTGGTATGCCACAGTTCTTTAACGATGAAGCGATTATTCCTGCGATGGAAAGACTTGGTGTCAGTCATGAGGATGCTTTTTAAATTATGCGATTGTCGGATGCGTAGAACTTACGACCCATGGTAATAACCTAGGCTGGAGTGATGCGGCTATGTTCAACCTCAATAAGGCATTAGAACTTACTTTAAATAATGGTAAATGTTTGTTGACGGGACAGAAACTTGGTCTGGATATGGGATCACTAGAAACATATCAGACATATGGACAGTTAGAAAAAGCTTTCAAGATTCAGATTGATTACTTTATTGAAATGATGATGAAAGCAGAAGAAGTTGTAGAAAGAGTACATCAGGAATGTTTACCAACTGCCTTCTTATCATGTGTCATTGATGACTGTTTAGAAAAAGGCGTGGATGTTACAAGAGGTATGCCAAGTATAATTTATCTGGTATCCAGATGATTCAGATTGCGAACCTTGCAGACTCACTTGCGCCTATTAAGAAGTTAGTCTATGAAGACCATCTCTTAGATTCAAAAGAACTGCTTTTTGACTTTACAGGATGACTTTAAAGGGCACGAAATCACACAAGCCATGCTTTTGAATAAAGTACCTAAATATGGTAATGATATTGCCTGGGTAGATGAATGTGGTGCTAAATGGGCACGTTACTTTAGAAATAAGATGAAAGAGTATAAGAATTATCGTGGTGGTCCTATTCATACAGGTATGTATACTGTTTCAGCTCATGTTCCTATGGGTGAAAATGTAGGAGCATCTCCAGATGGTAAAACGCTTATACCCCTCTTGCAGATGGTGGTATGTCCCCTGTTTATGGTAGAGACTTAGCAGGACCTACAGACTGTCTTAAAATCTGTCTCTAAACTAGATGATGACCTCACAACCAATGGAGGATTACTCAATATGAAGTTCTTACCAGACTTCTTTCAATCGTAGGTGTCACTAGTAACCCAAGTATTGTAAAGAAGACAAGCCCAAAGGATTTCTTTGGACATATGAGAGAAATCAGAAAAATCATTGTGATGAACGTTCTTTACATATTCAGGTTATTGCGACAGAAGCAGATGAAATCGTGAAAGAAGCACATAAGATTTTTTTGAAGAAGTAGATGACAAGGTATATGTAAAAGTACCTACTACTTATGAAGGTGTTAAAGCAATGAAAATCTTAAAGGCTGAAGGAAAAATGTGACTGCCACAGCTGTTTATGATTTGATGCAGGCTTATATGGCACTCACAGCAGGTGCTGATTATATTGCACCATATACAAATAGAATTGAAAACTTAGGTAATGATCCTTTTGAATTAATGGCTCATTTATCTAATAGAATCGTAGAAGATGGTTATGACTGCAAGATTCTTTGCAGCAAGCTTCAAGGGTGTACAGCAGGTAAGAGATGCATTTAATGCAGGTAGCCAGGCTATCACTGCACCAGTAAGCGTATTAAAGGCAATCTTTGAAAATCCAAGTATTTCTAAAGCTGTAACTGATTTCAATAATGATTGGTATTCAGTCAAATAGAGTAAACCAATCCTGCTTCTTTAAGAAACGATTATATGCATTTAAATGGAAATTAGAAATAATATAGAGGTGATAACCTTTCTCTTTAATAAAGAAACGAGCTTTATATTATTTTCAATAGGAAGAAGTAATTCAATCCATTCTTCCATGATTTCTTCTATATCCAATGCAAGTTCAGGATTTTCGTTGATTAATTTTTTATAAACTCTTCTCTTGTGATGGTTCCTTCGTCTAGTTTGATCCATGAAGGATTTTGAAAGATGATTTCAAATAACTCATTATAATGCGTATAGTTCTTCTTTTTAGCCAAACTAAAGGCTGATAGTCTAAGAGAACACGACCTAAATCAAATACAATATTTTTCATTCTTTTTCTCCTTTTTACTATTATATGATATACTTAATAAAATGTATATGTTAATCAAGGAAGTGGTGATACTATGGAAGAATTAAAAGAAAATAACAACAAGCCAAAATAGAATAGATTTATTACATGCTTCCTCTATTGATACGTTAGAAGATATTATTTATCATTATCCTTATAAATATGATGAAGTGACTGAAATATGGCCTCCTGTAGAAGATAAATGCTGTGTAGAGGGGGTTATCATAAGTAGCCCTAAGGTATTTTATAAAGGGCGTTTTTTCCCGTATGACATTCAATGTGTCTATTAAAGGCGATGACTATATAGTCACGATCTTTAATCGACATTTTCTTCGCCCTCATCTAACACCTAATCGTATCATTACATTACAAGGTAAGGTAGAAGGGAATCGTTTCACCGCTTCTAATATATTATTAAAGAATCTAGATCAATTATCAGGTATTACACCTGTTTATTCATTAAAGGATGGACTTACAAGTCATGCTTTTTCCCAATATGTTAAAAAAGTATTAGGAATGAACATTCCTATTGAAGATAGTCTTCCTATAGAAATAAGAGAAACAGTTGATCTCATGAGCAAGAAAGAAGCGCTTTATGCAGTCCATTTTCCAATGAACCATGAACAATTACAAAAGGCTATTAAAACTCTTAAGTATGAAGAATTCTTAAACTTTGAACTGGCTCTTTCTTTATCGTAAAATGCAAAGAGAACAGGAAGTAGGATATGCAAAGGATTTTTCTTTAGATGAGGTCAATGCCTTTATTCATACGCTTCCCTTTAAATTAACGAAAGATCAAAAACAAAGTGCTAAAGATATACTGTTGATCTTCATAATCCAACAATCATGTATCGTTTCTTACAGGGGGGATGTAGGAAGCGGTAAGACAATTGTGGCGGCTATAGGGTTATATGCCAATTATTTAAGTGGCTATCAAGGGGCTCTCATGGCATAAACTGAAGTGCTCGCAACGCAAAGACTATAGTAAGCTTAAAAAGACATTTGAAGCCTATGATATGACTATTGCGTTACTCACAGGATCACTTACTTTAAAAAGAAAAGAAAGAAATCTATGAAGGTTTAGAAAGTGGTGCTATTGATCTGGTTATTGGGACACATGCATTATTTCAGGAGAGCGTTCATTATAAAAAACTTGGATTTGTAGTAACAGATGAACAGCATCGTTTTGGAGTCAAACAAAGAAAAGCCCTAAAACAAAAGGTGAAGGTGTTGACTTCCTTGTCATGAGTGCGACTCCTATACCTAGAACTCTTGCAATGAGTTTATATGGAGATATGGATGTTTCAAGTATAGAAACAAGACCTGAAGGTAGAAAGCCTATCCTAACAAAGTATTTTGAAGGCAGTTCTATGAAGCCTTTCTTAAAGCAATTAAAAGATTATTTAGCTCAGGGTGGACAATGTTATGTCATCTGTCCTTTGATTGAAGACAACGAAGATCTTCCATTAAAAAAGTGCTTTGACTATTTATGAAGCGATGTCTTCTTATTTTAAAGGACATTATCAAACAGGACTGCTTCATGGTTCTTTAAAAGATGAAGAGAAAAAATGCAGTGATGCAGGATTTTAAAGATAATAAAATACAAATTCTAGTCTCTACTACAGTGGTAGAAGTAGGGGTTGATGTCCCCAATGCGAATATGATGGTTATTTATAATGCTGAAAAGATTTGGCTTATCTTCTATTCATCAGTTACGTGGTCGTATTGGAAGAGGGAATCAACAGGGGTATTGTTTTCTGTTATCTGAAGCACAAGACGAGCCGGCAAAAGAGAGACTGCACTATCTAGAAGAACATGATGATGGATTTGAAATATCACAATATGATTTAAAAACAAGAGGACCAGGAGAACTATTAGGTGATAAGCAGAGTGGTCTTCCAGCCTTTATGATGGGGGGGGGGATATTTTTAAGGATATGAATATTCTAGAAGAGACAAGAAGATATGCAATTAAGATGATTCATGATTATTATAAGTATGGGGAATATAGAAAACTATATTGAGATGATCAAAAAAAAAGATAAAAAAAATGAATATATTGATTATTATGATATTATGTAACTGACGAGGTGTTAGGTAGTGCACCTGTTGTGGAAGCCTGCAAAAAGAAATTTGCAGGCAAGCATCCAGATGTTGAATTATATGTAACAGGTAAAAGGAAGAATTAACAGCTTTAGAATCTATTAATTCTATTCATATTGTAGATGCACGTGATGTTGTATTAATGACTGATAGTGTATTAGGTGTAAGAAGAAAGAAAAAGAATCTTCAATGGTGAAGGCTTTAATGATGGCCCGTAAGGATGAAGTAGATGGAGTTGTATCATGTGGTTCTACAGGTGCTTTTTATACTGCTTCAATGTTGTTTGTAAAGCGTATTGAAGGCGTAGAAAAATCATGCTTAATGGCAACTCTTCCTACATATAGCGGTAATAGTACATGCTTGATGGATGTTGGTGCCAATGCGACCAATACAAAGAGAACAACTACAGGAATTTGCAGTAATGGGCTCATTATATAGCAAACTTGTATTAAATAAGGAAAAATCAAAGGTTGCTTTACTTAATATTGGTGCAGAAGATCATAAGGGTGATGAAATGCATCAGGAAGCTTATAAACTATTAAAAGGCGCGATAAAGATCAACTTCACAGGTAATGTAGAAGGTAGAGAATTATTATCAGGAGATATTGATGTTGTTGTGACAGATGGATTTAGTGGGAATATCGCATTAAAAGCATCAGAAGGTGCAGCCATTCTTCTTATGAAGGCAATGAAAGAATCATTATTTGCGACGTTAAGAGGAAAGATTGGGGCCTTATTTGCGAAACCTCAATTATATGCTTTGAAAGAACGCTTTGATTATAAAACAGTGGGTGGGGCTCTATTTATGGGCTTTGAAAAAGCAATCGTAAAAGCACATGGTGGTTCAGATGCCAAGGCAGTTTTTAATGCGATGGAACTTGTATATAGAATGGTAGACTTAGATGTTGTAGGTCGTATCAAAGAAGGACTTCAATAATGAAAATATTAGATTTCTTACAGAAAGAAAACATTCCTTTTAAAACGTATTGGTCTTTATAAGGAAGCATTTACTCATTCATCTTATGCCAATGAATCAAATGTCCATATTCCTGATTATGAAAGACTAGAATTTATGGGAGATGCTGTTTTACAATATTTGTCTCAAAATTCATTTTTGCATTACATCCAGAATACAAAGAAGGACAGTTAACACAGCTTCGTTCTAAGCTTGTAAGAGAAGAATCTTTAGCACGCTTTTCCGAAGAACTTCATTTAGGTGAACTTCTTTATTTAGGTGTAGGTGAAGAAAAGAGTGGTGGACGCCATCGTGAAAGTGTTCTTGCAAATATTTATGAATCATTTATAGGTGCACTTTATCTAGATTGTGGTAAAGAACAGGTGATTCGTATTCTTGAAAAGACAATCTTCAAACATGTTAATGAAGTAAATGAATTTGATGATATCACTGACTATAAGACTAAATTACAGGAATTAGTGCAGTCAGATGACCGTAAGACAGTCAGTTATCATGTGAAAAGTTCAACTGGACCAGCCAATGCCCCTGAATTTGTTATCGAAGTTATTCTAGATGATATGATTTTAGGTACTGGTAAAGGCACAAGTAAAAAGCGTGCAGAACAGCATGCGGCAAAAAGATGCATTAATGAAAATGGCAAAGAAGGCTTCATAGTCTTCTTTTTTTATGTAAAAAGTTTTGTAAAAAAGACAAATCACTTTTACTTTTTGTATAATGATAGTATGATAAAAAACAAACAAGTTAGGAGATTACAATATGGGAAATAGTACAGTAAGTGATGCAAGAAATATAACTCTTGTCATGGACTTTTATGAATTAACAATGTCATATGATTATTTTAAACAGGGAAAAAGGATGAAATTGCATATTTTGATATGTTCTATCGAAAGAATCCTGATAATGGTGGTTATGTCATCATGGCAGGACTGCAACAGTTGATTGAAGCAATCAAAGATATGCACTTCTCAAAGGGCGATATTGACTATTTACGTACATTAAATATGTTTGATGAAGAATTTTTATCTTATTTAGCTGATTTCAAGTTCGATGGTACAATCTGGGCAGTCCCTGAAGGAACACCTGTATTCCCTTATGAACCATTAGTCACTGTTAAAGGAAAATTGATTGAAGCACAGCTATTAGAAACTTTCCTTTTAGTGACAATCAATCATCAGTCATTGATTGCAACTAAAACACATAGAATTGTACAGGAAGCCAAGGGCCGTCCTGTTATGGAATTTGGGGCAAGAAGAGCACAGGGATATGATGGTGCAACATATGGCGCAAGAGCAGCCTTATATTGGTGGAGCGGAGGAACTGCTACAGTATCAGCAGGTAAAGCTTTTGGTATTCCGGTACTTGGTACAATGGCACATTCTTTTGTTCAATCATTTGACACTGAATATGATGCATTCAAAGCGTATGCTGAGATTTATCCAGATTCATGTATTCTCTTAGTAGATACATATGATACATTAAAAAGCGGTATTCCAAATGCGATTAGAGTAGCAGAAGAAGTATTACGACCAATGGGTAAGACATTAGCTGGTATTCGTATTGACTCAGGAGATATCGCATATCTTACTAAGAAAGCAAGAATGATGCTTGATGTTGCTGGATTGACTAATACAAAGATTTCTATTTCTAACTCATTGGATGAATATTTAATCCGTTCTGTACTTGAACAGGGTGCACGTATTGATTCATTTGGTGTAGGGAAAACATGATTACATCAAAGTCTTCTCCAGTATTTGGTGGAGTCTATAAGATGGCGGCTATGGAAAAGGATGGTCAGATTGTTCCTAAAATCAAGATTTCAGAAAATAAAGAAAAGATTACTAATCCAGGCTATAAGAAGGTCTATCGCTTAATAGAGAATGAAACAAATAAAGCCATTGCGGATATTGTAATGTTTGCGGATGAAACAATTGATCCAGAAAAGAATCTCACTATTTACTCTCAGTATGATAAATGGAAGAATAAAACATTAATAGGTGGGTCTTATACATTCTTTGAATTACAGAAACCTATCTTCGTGGATGGTGAATGTGTATATGAAGAAAAGACACTTGCAGAAATCAGAGAAAACGTTAAAAAACAGGGCACATTATTATGGGATGAAATATTCCGTTTAGAATACCCACATGCTTATTATGTAGACCTTTCTGAAAGACTTATTGACTATAAATTAAAGATGCTTGAGGAAAAAAACGCGGATGAAAATTACAGTAGTAGGATTAGGCGTTATTGGCGGCAGTTTTGTTAAGGCGCTTAAAGGAAAGGGTTATGAAGTCTATGGTATCGATACAAACCAGCAGACTCTAGATATGGCTAAAGAAGAGGGATGTATTATTGAAGGATATCTAGATGGGAAGGATATTATCCCTGAAACAGACCTTACAATCATCTGCCTTTACCCAAGTCTTGTCTTAGACTTTATTAAAAACAATCAATTTAAACCAGGAAGTATCGTCACAGATGCCGTAGGAATTAAGTCTTATTTCTTAAGAGAAGCACTTTCTATCATTCCAGACGGTGTAGAATATATTTCTATTCATCCAATGGCAGGTAGAGAAAAGAAGGGTTATCAATATGCCTCTAAACAGGTATTTGAGAATGCAAACTTCATTATTGTCTATCATGATGATAATAAGAAATCTACTATAGATTTTGTTCAAGAATTCTCTAAGCAGTTAGGTTTCCGTTCGGTTAAGATCATGTCTCCTGAAGCACATGATGAAATTATCTCATTTACTTCACAGTTACCTCACTGTCTGGTCAGAAAGCACTTATGAATAGTGATGATCAGAAATATGAGACAGGAAAGTATATTGGCGACTCATTTAGAGACCTCACACGTATTGCGAATATTAATGAAGATTTATGGGATGAGTTGTTTATGAATAATAAACAGTATTTGCTTGCTTCTATTGAACGATTTGAAGAGCAACTAGATGTTCTAAAAAAATGCGATTCGTGATAATGATGATGAGACTTTAAAAGGTTGCATTTAGAAAATCTACAAAAAAGAAGAGAACATTTGTAAGAATGTTCTTTTTTTTTATTGCGAAAGTTTAATATATAAAACAAAAAAGTTTAAAAAAGAGGTTGAAAGATTACCATAAGCGTGTATAATATCATTGTTTGATTAAGTGAACAAAAAGTTAATTATATAAAAAACAGGGAGGATTAGATGGATCTCGGAAGGAAAATTAAACAGCTACGACTTGCAAACGACTTAACTCTTGAAGAACTTGCAAAACCGTAGTGAGTTATCAAAGGGTTTCCTCTCCCAGGTTGAAAGAAATCTAACATCACCATCTGTCGCAACACTTGATGATATTCTTGAAGCATTAGGTACTAATCTTCATGATTTCTTTGATCAGCAGGAGGATGAACAACTTGTTTTTGGCAAGAAGGATTTTTTGTGAATGAACAGGATGATTACATCATTCACTATATCGTACCAAATGCTCAGAAAAATGAGATGGAACCTATTCTTATTGAACTAGAAAATGGTAAACGTTCAATGAAGATGGAACCTCATGGTGGAGAAGAGTTTGGTTATGTATTAGAAGGTAAAAGTCGTTCTTCATTATGGGATGCGAGAAGAGATTGTTAAAAAAAAAGGGTGAAACATTTTATTTGAAGGGCACACGTGCACATTATTTAGAGAATCAGTGGGAAAGAAAGGCGAGAGATCTGGATTTCTACACCACCACTATTTTAATGAGGAGAGTTTTATGAAGAAAATTATTGAATTAGATAATCTGACTAAATCATTTGATGGTCAGGTCGTCCTAAAAGGAATTCACTTAGACATCTATGAAAATGAATTCGTTACACTTCTAGGTCCAAGTGGATGCGGAAAAACAACTACACTAAGAATTATGGCAGGGTTTGAAGAACCTGAATCAGGTACTGTATTATTTGATGGTATGAACATGGAAGGTGTACCACCATATAAGAGAGAATTAAATACAGTATTCCAGAAGTATGCTTTATTCCCACATATGGATGTTTATGATAATGTAGCATTTGGTTTGCATATTAAGAAAATGCCTGATGAAATCATTGATCATAAAAGTAAGAAGAATGTTGGAACTTGTAGGTTTAAAGGGGTTTGAAGAAAGAAATATTTCTCAGTTATCTGGTGGTCAGCAAAGCGTGTTGCGATTGCAAGAGCTCTTGTTAATGAACCAAAAGTACTTCTTCTTGATGAACCATTAGGCGCACTTGACTTGAAACTAAGAAAAAACAATGCAGATTGAATTAAAGAAGATCCAGCAACGGGTAGGTATTACTTTCGTTTATGTTACTCATGATCAGGAAGAAGCACTTACTATGTCTGATAAGATTGTCGTAATGAATGAAGGTTTAATTCAGCAGATTGGCTCACCAATTGATATTTATAATGAACCAGAAAATAGATTTGTTGCCAACTTCATTGGTGAATCTAATATTGTAGAAGGTCATTTTATTAAGGATTACCTTGTAGAATGGCATGGTCAGCAGTTTGAATGTGTAGATAAGGGATTTGAAGAAGGTCAGGAAGTAGATATTGTATTACGTCCTGAAGACTTAGATATTGTAGAACCAGGTAGAGGTAAAATTGCAGGTGAAGTCGTATCTGTTATCTTTAAAGGGGTACACTATGAAATCTTGGTACGTACAGAAAATCAGGACTATAAGATTCATACAACAGATTTAACAGAAGTAGGAAAGAAAGTAGATTTAGATTTCTGGCCTGAAGATATTCATGTCATGGAAACCAATGGGTACTTATTAATGAAACAGTATAAAAAACTCATTACACCTTATGTCCTATTTCTATTCCTGTTAACTGTATTGCCGATGGTGTTGATTGTATTCTATGCTTTTTACAAAAAAGGCATCCGCAATCAAGACATTTGAATTCACATTCGCAAACTTTGCAAAATTCTTTGATCCAATCTTTGTCCAGGTATTGATTAAATCATTCGGACTTGGATTACTTACTACATTAATCTGTTTATTAATTGGTTATCCAGTCGCTTTTATGATTTCTAAGTGTAAACAGCATACCCAGACTATTCTTATTATGTTGATTACTATTCCAACATGGATCAACCTTTTAATGCGTACTTATGCATGGGTTTCTATTTTATCTAGAAACGGTATTTTAAATAACATCCTAGGGATGCTAGGATTAGGATCATTTAGAATGTTATATACTGATGGAGCAGTTGCAATCAGGATGATTTATAACTTCCTCCCATTTATGATTCTACCAATCCATACATCTTTAACTAACATGGATCCTTCACTTGTAGAAGCGACTTATGACCTAGGGGCAAATAAAATTACAAACCTTCTTTAAAATCACCTTTAAACTATCACTTGGAGGCGTATTAACTGGTATCACAATGGTATTCTTACCAGCTATCAGTGAATTCGTTATTCCAAAGATGTTAGGTGGAGGACAGTACTCTTTAATTGGTAACTTCATTGAAAACCAGTTCATTACTGTAGGTAACTGGCATTTCGGTAGTGCTTTGTATCACTCATCTTAGGTGTGATTGTCATTATTTCTATGGCACTCATCTACCGTGCTGAAAAAAAGACAAATAATGAAATTGAACAGGGAGGACTTACTAATGCGAAAAAAAAAAAGCTCAGTAAAGTGATTATTATTTCACTATGTATGGTCTTCCTCTATTTCCCAATATTTATTATGGCAGTTTTCTCATTTAATAGCGCCAAGTCTTTATCACATTTTGGTGGCTTCTCAGGACGCTGGTATGTACAGTTATTTAATAACACACAGCTATTAAATGCGATTTTTGTATCAGTTAGTATTGCGGTTATTGCGACAATCTGTTCAGTTGTTTTAGGAACAATCACAGCCATTGCATTATCTAAATCTAAGAAGACTGTCAGAACTCTTGTGCAAAGAGGTCAATAACTTACCAATCATGAACCCTGAAATCGTTACAGGTCTATTTCTTTAATGTTATTATTTAGCTTTGTGAACTTTGAAAAGGGTTATATGACAATGCTTTTGCTCATATTGCCTTCTGTACACCATATGTGATTACGAATGTTTATCCTAAAGTCAAGCAGTTAGATGACAATCTAGCAGATGCTGCGAATGGATTTAGGGGCAACACCATTTCAAACATTGACTAAGGTAATCATTCCTCAGATCAAGCCTGGTATCTTTGCAGGAGCACTTTTATCTTTTACTATGAGTTTTGATGATTTCATCATTTCGTATTTTGTATCTGGTAATGGTGTAGAAAATATTTCTATCGTTGTTTATAACATGTCGAAACGTGTTGATCCGAGTATATATGCATTATCTACAGTTATTCTTGTAGTTATTTTAATTGGGGTATTATTAGGCACTTTTGTACCATATATTTATTTGAAGAAGAGAGGGGTAAAAAATGAAAAAACTATTTAAAGGTTTACTTTGCGTTGCAGTTATCTGCGGCCTAATGACTGGGTGTGGGTCTAAAAACTATAAACACATAAAGGTATTCAACTGGGGTGTATATGCCAATATGGACGTTATTAAGGCATTCCAGGATGAATATGATTGTAAGGTTATTTATGAAACTTTCGATTCTAATGAATCAATGTATACTAAATTATTGGGTGGTAACCAGTATGATGTATTAGTACCATCTGATTATATGATTGAACGTATGATCAAAGAAAATCTTTTTACAGAAAATTGACTGGTCTAAGATTACGAATAAGAAATCATTAGATACTAAAATATTAAACCAGCAATTCGATCCTAACAACGAATACTGGGCACTATATTTCAGTGGTAACGTAGGTATCGTTTATGACAAAACACAGGTTACAAAAGAAGATTTAAAAGCAGGATGGGAAATCCTACGTAATACTAAATATAAGGGTAACCTTTTATATGTATGACTCTGAAAGAGACTCTATGATGGTTGCATTAAAAGCTTTAGGCTATTCTATGAATACTACTAACGAAAATGAAATTCAGGCCGCTTTCAACTGGTTAGTAGAACAGAGAAAAGACTATGGATCCTACATATGCAACAGATGACTCTATCGATAACATGAAGAATGGTGAAAAAGCACTTTGTGTTATGTATTCAGGTGATGCGGCAGATGTAATGAAAGAAAACCCAGATATGGGTTTCTATATGCCAGAAGAAGGTACTAACTATTGGTTCGATGGATTTGTTATTTCAAAAGATTCTAAGAACACAGATATGGCTAATAAATTCATTAACTATATGATTTCTGATAAGAACGCATTCTTAAATACACAGGAAGTAGGTTATTTAACTACTAATACTGTAGCAAAGAAAAAGCAAGAAAGAAAGAATTTAAGAACAACAACGCTTACGGCATGCGTGTTGGACCTAAAGATGAATGTTTCAACTATCAGGATACTAAGACTAAAGAAATGTTTAGTAACTACTGGACAAAAGTTAAAGCAAAATAACATATTTTATGGTGATTCTAGATCGGAATCACCATTTTTCTTTTGTAAAGCATAGTATACAAGCAATCTCAATTGCGACGACCAAGTTGGTAAGGCAGAAACTGCAACTCTTCGACCATCGGTTCAAGTCGGTTCGATTCCCTGGTGGCGAAACTGGTAGACGCACAGGACTTAAAATCCTGCGGACTTCAAACTCCGTGCCGGTTCGATTCCGGCCCAGGGCACCATTTATGAATTGCGCTAGTAGCTCAACTGGATAGAGTACTTGTCTACGGAACAAGGGGTTACGGGTTCAATTCCTGTCTGGCGCGCCATCTATATAAACGGGAAGTAGCACAGCTTGGTAGTGCACCTGGTTTGGGGACCAGGGGGCGCAGGTTCAAATCCTGTCTTCCCGACCATTTAAAAAAAATTGGGGCCTTAGCTCAGCTGGGAGAGCGCCTGCCTTGCACGCAGGAGGTCAGGAGTTCGATCCTGCCTAGGCTCCACCAATTTAATTAATCATATACATGGCGGGATAGCTCAGTTGGCTAGAGCATTCGGTTCATACCCGGAGTGTCGGGGGTTCAAATCCCTCTCCCGCTACCATTTGATTAAAAAGTACTCTGATAGATGAGGACCCTTTGAGCTCAGTTGGTTAGAGCCACCGGCTCATAACCGGTTGGTCGCTGGTTCGAGTCCAGCAGGGTCCGCCAAATTACATATCGCGGGATGGAGCAGTCTGGTAGCTCGTCGGGCTCATAACCCGAAGGTCGTTGGTTCAAATCCTTCTCCCGCAACCAAGATGGTCTGGTAGTTCAGTTGGTTTAGAATGCCGCCCTGTCACGGCGGAGGTCGCGGGTTCGAGTCCCGTCCAGACCGCCAAATTGGTTCCGTAGCTCAGTCGGTAGAGCAGAGGACTGAAAATCCTCGTGTCGGTGGTTCGATTCCGCCCGGAACCACCATTAGAATGATGCAGGTTTACCCAAGTCCGGCTGAAGGGATCGGTCTTGAAAACCGACAGAGGATTAACGTCCTGCGGGTATTATGGTATTTAGACAAGCACACTTTGAAATTCATGCAGGACAATCTACAGTGCTTCTGGTGTTATTTTTCATTAATATGACTTTATGTTCACACCTGGCTAATAAACTTTCTCCAGTCGCAGGAATGCTGATAAATATCGTTGCATTAGCTATATTAGTATTCCTAGGATGTCATAATCCATCTATGTTCAATCAATCAACGCTTGTTCTAGGATATTTATTATTATATGGTTATGATGTATCTGGAAAGAGCTATTTGATGAGAATTGCTGGAATGGTGTAGGTGCAGTTCTTACCTGTATCGTATTCTATCGAAACCATAAGCATAGAACATACGATAAACATGTAAAACATATATTACAGAAATTTGATCTATCTTCCACAAGAACAAAATGGCGCTATGTCAGATTATCTGTGTGCCAGTTGTAATATGTATAGCTGAACTTTGCGATATGCCACGTGCTATGTGGGCTGGTATTGCCGCAATGTCTGTGATCTTACCACTTATGGACGATATGCAATATAGAGTACGTAAAAAGAATTATTGGAAATATTGCAGGAGTGATATGCTTTACAGTATTATATTTCCTTCTTCCTTCACCAATATATGCATTTATCGGTGTGATTGGGGGAATTGGGTAGGTTTTTCTACACAATATAGCTGGCAGGCTGTTTTCAATACATTTGGTGCTTTAGCTATAGCAACACAACTATATGGATTAAAGGGCAAGTAAAAGCTTAAGAATAATACAGAATGTATTTGGTGTAGTCTTTGCGTTGTTATTCTGTATTATTTTTTCATTGGTTTGTATCAAAAATTAAAGTAAAAAAGAAGTGTTGTAGGATATAATGAATTCATAAACCTGTTTCGACATAAGGACGTACGAAAATGTACGTTCTTTTTTCTTACATATATTGAATCTGTTCCTCGTGATACATTATATCTA
>VOFC01003375.1_pt1 | contig 27523 bp, 47 predicted proteins | sample 5384161 | NCBI WGS metagenome assembly VOFC01 (sample SAMN12384722, study PRJNA508395) | human gut metagenome | isolation source: healthy gut B | host: Homo sapiens | reverse complement strand
GGCGGACGCAACACAACCGAAAAACACCGTGAAACCATGGAAAAACACGGTTGGAGCAAGCATTTCACCGTTGACATTATGGATGCGGAAGGGCCGGATGCCGAGCTTTTGATTCCGAACGGCAAGCGCATCAAAAAGGTTCAGGTCGGCAAAAACATGCTTAACTATGACTCCATGCTTGTGCTTTCCCATTTCAAGGGGCATCCGATGGGCGGGTTCGGCGGCGCGCTGAAGCAGCTTTCCATCGGCTGCGCCTCCTCCTACGGCAAGGCATATATCCACGGTGCAGGCGAGCCGGAGAAGATTTGGACAGGCGACCACGACTCGTTTCTTGAATCCATGGCCGACGCGGCGTAAGCCGTCGTGCGTCATTTCAACGGCAATATGTTTTTATCAACGTCATGAAGAATATGTCCGTTGACTGCGATTGCTGTTCCGTTGCGGCAGATCCCCTGCATGGCAGATATCGGAATTTCTTGCATCACTTGACCCGATCGCAATCGACCGCGCATGTCTTGACCTTGTTTATGCCTCCGACGACCCCGGCAGGGATCATTTGCTTGAGCGCATTGAAAGCCGCAACGGCGCACACACGGTTGTTAATCATAAACTGCGGATAACTTTTTGATTTCAGCTTTAAACAAAAGTTTTCGAAAGGTCTTGACAAAATTCGCAATATGCGGTAAGATATATTTAGATTAATGTATCCGATTAAGAATGAACCTTTTAATTGTAATTTGTGATGAAACTGTAAGGAGTATTTGTTGTTTGCATGAACTCAAATTATTATTTTGCCAACCGTTTTTCAATGCTCCCGAACAACACGGGTTTTCTTCCGTACGATATTAACGTGCTTAAGAAAAATCCAAGAGGAGTCGGAAAGACGAAAAAAAGACCGAAACTGAACTATAGTTTTTCACACGCTTTTCTCGCCGTTTATCGCAGATGCTGTCGGTGCTTCTCCGAATTATGACATTGAAGCAAAGGCCGTTGAGCTGTTGGACAGGAAGAAATCGTCCGTATACAGTTACCACACATTCATGCTTCCGTTCAATATCGAAGATCCTCGCGGAAAAACCGAATTTGACTTTGAATCCGTTGTAGAATACTTTAAAGAAAACGGTATGTGGTACAGTGACGAATGCTGCTCGAAAATGGCAAGCGGAAGTTTCCGTTTAACCGTCCGTCAAAGTTCAAAAAGCATTCCTCTGCAAAAAGGCTGTGCATGTTTGGATGTTGACAAAATTTTGCGGACAGTGACCGCGCTTGACGGCGATAAGGAAGATGCCAAGCTTGAAAATATCCGGCTTGCATATCAGGAATATCAGTATTTCAACCCTGCAATGCGCAATGCGCTGTATACCTCTTTGAATAACAACTCGCATTCGGAAATTTCACACACATTTGAATTCCGTCCGGAAGGCAGGGACAAAAAAAGCTGCAGGCGCATTATTATATCACGCGCAATATCACATATGATCTGCATGTAAATGCAGTGCGTGTTATTCTTTTCAACACCGGAATCGGCATATTTATGCTTGAATGCGAAAATCACGGCCTTGCAAAGGACGGAAAAACGAGTCAGGCAAACATTGAATCCGTTAAGGCCATCAACGAATACGGCCGAAGGATCAATCTTCCGCTGCTGCCCGTTCCCGATCCCGAAAGATATTTTTCGCTTTGTGCCGACAGCTTTGACTTTGAGTTTACAGCGGGCAGGAATGCGGACGGGTCGCCTAAAATCGAACGTTTTCGGATAATTTCAAGGATTTTGTTTACAAATGCCGAAACACGGAAATGCTTTTTGAATACCTGTCCCTCACGCATGTTGCAAACTTTATCACCGATGTTCTGGATTATTCTTCCGCGCCCGAAAAAGCCTCCGGCAAATCGGGCGATTCATCCGGTAAAAAAAAATGAAGAAAAAACTTTTTCTTCCAAGCGCGGCACAAACTCAAAGTTTCTTATCAGCCCCGCATTGGACGACAGAATGTTCGTTTGCTGCTGCGTTGCCGACACGAAAACGGCGAAGTTTTACACTGCCGCAAACGTTTTGGGAGAATTCAACTATCTTCACGATGATAAAACCGCAAATTCCTTATATGAGTTTGTGTTTATCGACACGGAAGGCAACGTAAGCTGTTCGACTGCCGAAATGCGAAAAGAGCTGCTTTCGGCACATGTTTACAGGCGCTGGCTGAGTTGCGGCACCTTGCAGGCTGTCACAAATTACAGTCTCGTCTGCGTCACTTCCGAATCCGTCTACGCTCCGGTAATCCTGCCGTTTTTGACTCAATACACGCGGCTTGCATGTTTCGCACTTGTTCAGCGCACCTCGCTGATTAAATTCCAGGCGGATGCTGCGCTGCTTTCCGCGCATATTAAAAAAAACCCAACGAAGAAAATCAATACGCAAAATATTATTGCCCTGAACAAGCTTCAGGAACGCTTTGTTGCTTTCCAGAGTCAGCTTAACCTGTTTGAGGTCACCGCACAGGAGCAGGGCTGCGAGCTGTACGGAATGCTCCGCGAATTCCTTTTTGTGGACAAGCAGCGTGAAGCATTGCAAAATCAGCTTGACGCGCTGTATTCCGCCGCAAACACGACCTTGGATACGAACTTTAACAAATGGGCAGCGATTTCCGCTCTGATTGCGCTGCTTCTTTCGCTGGCCGGTTTTTTGCCGACGGAGTAGATGTCGTGCAAAAATTTAAAGGTTACGTTTGGCATGTTCTGGCTTTGTTTGGTGTCGCAGTCGCATTCTCAGTCGGAGTAATATCTGGTTTCCAAATAAAATACCGCCGCAGGCATTGAAAACACTTTTCAGCGAAATTCAACAAACTTTAACGACTTTTAATTTTGAAAGGAGAACACGGATCCAATGTATGATTGGCAAAAGAGTACAAATTGGTTCAACACACACCGCTCATCCATTTTCAGCATTCCGAACCGCACGCCTGTTTGCGCGCAACGGAAGTCAAGCCGAAATTGGACAGGTTCTTGATTGAACAATTGGAGAAAGATGACCGATTCGGGGACGGCAGATGGAAGAAATGGTTTGTCGGAGACGGTTCACAGCAAAGTTTTGATTACATGATGCGGATCACACCGAACAGCGAACAAGTCGACAGAACGCAATCGATTGAAAGAGCCATTGCAAGAGCCGAACACCGCCCGCCGAATGCAAGTTTACACGAAATACACAAAAACTATTTCGGAAATATGGCATCAGGAAATAATATTCAGGATACAATTCGGGAAACCTTTAAAGAGTCACTCTTTTTATAAAGACGGGTTGACACTCACGATTCGCTGCTTCATTCCGGAGCTGCTGACATTTATTGACGAACACATTCGCGGTTTTTTCATGATGCATAATTTTGGAACACGACAGCGGAAAGGATTCGGTTCGTTTACGGTTGATATCAGCACCAAGCCCAATGAACCCAAAGGGATTTGACCTCGTTGGGAAATACTGCCCGAATGCCTATTACTGCAAGCTCGACAATGATGTCAATGCCGACGCCCTGCTTGATGCCGTTTGGGTCATCTCTGCATTTTTGAGAAGCGGCTTTAACCGCGGTGAGGGTAATTACGTCCGCGGTTTTGTCTTCCGTTACTTTCAGCGGGAAAAAAAAATCCGCTTGCCAACGACAAGGCATTTGTTAAGCAACAAGTGCTTCGCAATGTTTATAACGAAGCAACCCGGGGTGAACACCTTCATCCTTATGGCAACAATGTCCGATATCGCTATGTGCGCGGGCTTTTGGGCACAAACGAAAACTCCAGATTCTGTCGCGCTCCCAATGCGCATACACCCGTCTACGATATTTACACCCACAGCGCGGAAGGAATCGAGCGTTTCCCGTCGCCGCTGCTGTTCAAACCCATCGGAAAGTTTGTCTTCATTCTTCCGCAGAAAATGCCGGATGAGATCTTCGGTTCAGAATTTTATATTCTGGAAAAGAATCAAGAGGAGAAATACGACAGCAAGGCGACAAGTGAGCAAAAGCTCAACTATCTCAAGCAAGAATGCAAAAGCGGCATGATAAAAACCCCGACAGCGGAAGAGCTTGCACCGGGAGCAAATTCGGGCGATGAAGCACTGAAGATGTTCCTTGATGCGTTTGCGAAGGATTTCAACGATAAAACAAGTGACAAAGGCGGCGGATACGGGATTGTCGATTTAACCAGTCGAGATGTTTTCCCTGCGAAGTATCTTTGGCTTCGTCCCGTTCTGCGCACTTAAATAAGGAGGTGAATATATGAGTAAAGTAAAATACATTGCAGTCACATTGGGTCCGATATTCAAAACCATCGGCCTTGCCGAATCCACCGGCGCACTTTGGGCCGCGAGTTACATGTTCTCCTATCTTTCCAAGTCGATATGCGAATATCTTTTTGGAGCATTCGGAGTTCAACATTTCCGAAGGGGACATTATCGTTCCGTATTATCATAAAAAAACGCTGCGGGGACAAAGGAGGATTCGGCGGCTGCGGACGTCATTGTTTCGGACGGAGTGGGAAGATTTCCCGACCATATCATTTTCCGCGCGAAGAATTTTGATGTAACGAATTTCTCCGCTTTAAGGAATTCCGTAATCCGTTCGCTTGCCAATACCTTCGGTTTCAAGGAAGGGAAGGGGATGATTATCTCCGCCGTTACATGCTTATCGCCTGCACTGCATTCGATGTTGATGAGGAGAACGGCGAAAAACCCTATTCTTAAAAGCGGGCTTGCGTTGACAGTCTTGAGCTTTTTCAGCCGATAATTCGGGTTGAAAGCTGCAACGAGATCGTTAAAGCTGTCAGCAACCGCAGCGTACGCGAGCTGCCGCTTACACAAGGGTTTGAAAACTGGCCGCTGCTTGGCGAAGATCGCACAAGCATTCGAAGCACTGAGGACATTGCGGACACATCAAAGACGGAAAAGTTCGCGAGCAACTGAAAAAACACGATTACTATGCCGTCGTTCGCAGCGATGCGGATGCTGTTTCCAAAATCATTGCCTCGCTTAAAGCAGATGAACTGCGCAATTTTTCAAGAACCTGTGTCTGTATTGCGGCGAAATGGCCGATCTTGTTCACCGTTACAGCGGCGTTACAATTTATTCCGAGGCGACGACCTGCTTGCGCTGCTCCCGCCGAAAGCCTCGTCCGGCGAAACCGTGTTTCACTTCGCAAGGGATGCAAAGGATTTGTTTCAAAAATCGTTCAAAACATATATCGATGCGATCAAAGCGGCAAACGCCGAAAAGAAACCGGGCGAAGAGCCACTCCCCGTGCCGTCCCTGTCGCTCGGCATAAGCATATGCTACAGCAAATTTCCGCTTTATGAAGCTCTTGATGATTCGGCAGACTTGCTGTTTCGATTACGCAAAGAACAGATGCGGCAAAACTGCGTTGCCGTGCGGCTTCAGAAACATTCCGGCAGAGCGGAGTGCCTCGTTCTGAAGGGCATTGACGGATTGACTGCATTTACAAATTTTCTTGATGACATGCCTAAAAAGCTTTTGACGAAGGCTTGCTGCATTCGGTGATTTACGCATTCTGTTCCCTTTGCTCCGCTGTTCATCGGTTTCAACAAGCTGGCGGCCGCAGCCGACTTTTGAAACCGTTCGTGAATTGTTCCGCAATATGTTCGATTCGTCGATACATGTTGACGGCAAATATTCGACTACCTTTAAAACGCTTCCCGCGTTCTACAGTCGATTGACTGCAAACGCCGATATTCGTGTTTCGAAGAAGCCGAACACAGTGCCGACAAAAACGTCCGATGCGGCAGCAATGCGGTTCGTGCAATGGAGTTTGTTCTCCGCATTGCAAAAATTTTACATTGAAAAAAGGGGAAAGAGATTAGCAAGACCTATCGTGCTGATTTTTGTTCCGCACGGAGCATACTTTTCGGCAATGAAAAACCTTTTCGTTCGACACGGGCGGCAGAAGCTTTATATCAAGCGAACAAACGCCGTCGCAATCAACACTGCTCGGGCATTGCGATATGCTCTACTGTACAATTTTGAATACGAGGGGCGTCGGCTTTTCAAGCCCGACCGAAAAATACAATCTGAGTGTCAATGAGCAAGCTGCCGTTGATAATCCTCATCGGCAAAGGCGGTTTCGACATCGGTTCAAGCTCGAACAGGATTTCGGCGCAATTGAAAAGCTTTCTCCGCTCTTCATTTATGACACAAAAAGGCTGAAGCGCTTGTTCCGACGCCGAGATCACTGCATTTCCGATTCGGACGAATTCAATGATTTTGTTTACTCCGCCGATTCCGATAACGGAGAAAGCTTCCTTTATGCACCGTTCTCGCCCGATGATTTTGTTTTTGATGAGTTCACGTTTTCGGTTGACGGCAGTGACAGCGGCATCCGGCGCGGTTTCTGTAAGTCGTTCAAAGTCAAAAACGGACTCGCGAACAGCTATATGTATGTTAACAGCGGCAGCCAAATTCCCGCCCATTGGCTTTTTTCAAAAAGTTCAGCGCATCGGCATTTCAAAAGAAGCAATACAAAATCCGCTTTCTTCAAAGCGCGAATGTTATCAGCTGCAAGACGGTTTTGCTTTTTCCGTCTATGTAACGCTGCGCGATGATGTGACTCTGCCGAGCAACGCACGGTCGTGTTCATGGGGCAGGGAAGAACGGCCTTTACCGTCCGTTTTGCGGAAGAGGAGGATTCAATTAACGATGCACTTGCGGAGCTGATTTACCCGGACACGGTTTATCTGCGCGGGGACTCTTCACTTACAGCCGACGTTTATGCGCACTGTTTCTTTACCGCACTCGCAATGCGCGATCACCGCGCATACAGTGTATCGCTGAAAGGTAAAAGTCAGCAAAGGTGCGAACGTATATCACCTCATTTCCGCAGGGAGTATCTTTAAATCAAACGATGCAGCGGCTCTTAAAGCCTGCATCGAATCCGGCAGCGGAGCGGACCCGGAACCCAATGCTCCGTGCACGGCAAACCTCACAAAAAATCGGCATGAATATTGCAATAATCGGAAAAAAAGAAAGGAAAAATAACGTATGAACACCACACTTCTGAAGATGGAATGCCTGACCGACCTTCATGTTGACTCGGGTGAAAGCAACTATAACATTATTGATAACGAGGTTCAAAAGGATTTGAACGGCAACCCAACCGTTCATTCATCCGGCATTAAGGGCGCGATGCGCGAGTATTTTTCCAAACGCCTTGATAATGATAACAATGATAACATTGAAAAGCTTTTCGGCAAACCGTCAACACCGGACACTGCGGACGGCGGGGACTGTACAAAGTTTTTTTGACGCAAAATTCATTGCGCGCCCGCTTCGGCTTGCAGGTTCGGTTCATCCGAGTGTGCTTGTTACGACCGTTCCCGCATTAAACGACATGCTTTATCTTTTGGACTGCTTCAACTGCAATCCGTTCGGAATCCATGAACTGCGTTTTCCGAATTTTGGTAAAAATAATTTTCTCGTCACAACAAATTTCAGCAGCGAAGCTGAAATAAAAGTTGAAGGTGAGCCGACGGGCATTCTTTCCTCCGCCGAAGAGGCTGAGTTTTTTAAAACTCGGGCAATTCCTCGGCAAAAGATTTGCAATTGCAAAAGAGCTTGACCCAAGCCGCTATCCTCTTCCTGTTACGGCAAGGAACAAAGTCGGTGATGATAATAACCTTTGGTATGAAGAGGTTGTGCCTGCAAAGAGCGTTTTCTTCACCCTGATTCTTTCACCCGAACCGAATCTTGAGCTTGATTTCGCCCGACACAGCATCATTCAGTTCGGCGGAAACGCTTCCATCGGCAGGGGCTTCACAAAGTGCAGCATCATTCCCATGCCTGCGGCACAGAACGGAGGCGCGGAATGAACAAGCGTGTGGTAGACTCATGGTTAAGTATAGCTTACAATGCCATAGAAAAATGCGGCATTTCGGAAATACAAAACGGGGTTAAATGCATTCAGCGCACCTATCGAAGCCAGATCTCCAACTTTGGTGCAGCCGTCACCATGGGCAGCATCAAGTCCGCAGTCGCATTCTTTTCCCAGCAGGGCAAAGCCGTTGCAGACAGGCCAAAGCTTTTGCAGGCGATGTATTTTATCATCTCCAACGGAGAGATATTGACACCGGATGAGATTTTCAAGTGGTTGTGCAGTCAGGATCAGTCGGAGGTGCGCGAAAAGTTCATAAACGCTTCTGTTGCGCTGAAGCTTGCAATGAATTTTTATAAACTCTTGCCCGAAAAGAATTCGAACAATGCCCAGAAAGGTGACGGTGAAAGTGAATAACATCAACCTTATATTCAACAAGCTGTATTATGAGCAGCTTGCCCCGGGTAACTCAAAGCAATTTGAAGAAGACGTCAAAAAGAAAAACGAAATGATCTTTTTGCAGAAATTCAAGGACAGCGATTTTTCCGCCTGCCAAGAGCTTGAAGAACATTTCGGCGAAAGCTTCAAAAAATTCCGGCTAAAAACGGATTACCCGGGTTTGCTCATCGGAACGGGCAATCCGCACGGTTCCGGAGCTGTGGCATCGGATATTAAATGCGGCTTCTCCTTTTCCTATGTCACGGGTCAGCCCTATCTCCTTCATCGGGCGTCAAAGGTATTCTGCGAAGTTCATTTGTGGACCGCCGTCCCGTGCTGTCATTGATTTCCTTAGTAAAATACTCGAAAACGAAAGCATTTGTGACAAAGACATAGAAGAGCTTGATAAGGATATTTTCGAAGGCAGCGATATCTTCCTTGATGCCGTGCTTGCCAAAGGCGGCAAAGGCAACAGGGTTCTTGGTGCGGACTATATCACGCCGCATTACCCCTTGGACAAAAAACCTGATGAAAAATCCGAATCCGATACATATCATCAAGATTCTGCCCGGAGTGACCTTCGAGTTCCGTTTCATTCTGCATCATGCAACGCTCCCAAGCGGCATAGAAATTTCCGCAGAGAATAAACAGGAGCTGTTCCGAATGCTGCTGTGTTATTTCGGCGTCGGTGCAAAGACAAATGTCGGATACGGCATTTTGCTGCCCGTTTCCGATGGTGCGGTCTCGCAAAATATCGCGCCGCCTGCTGAAAGAGCGAATACGGCAAACGAACAACCTCAAGTTCGGATCGACCCGCAGCTGCTTTGTCCGATTTGTAAACAACGCAAACGCGAGCCCGATCCCGTTAGGGGAGAACTGAAAAAAATACTGTTCGGAATGCTACAATAACATGAAAAGGAACGGAAGCATGAATAGGAACAGAGCGCATTGACGCATTGACGCCTTGACGTCAATCACCTGTCAATTGCAAAGTAAATATCAATTGCAAGTAAACCGATCGTCAATGCACAAATCCCGCCTGAAGCATTTGCCTCGGGCGGGATTTATTGATTCAATCAACTGTTGCGGAATTGCTTTAAAATGCTCGGCGCGGCGTGCGTCGAATCAGTCAATGGGCTTCATTGTGGGGATTTCTTCATTGCATCTACGTTCAATCACTATTAAACCCTCACAATCCCGTTCCAATTGTTTTCCTCACACACCGAAAATACACTATTCACTGCTATTTTAGCTCAATCCCTAATGCATTGGAGAGTAAATTGGAGAGCTGGAGAATTGGAGAAAAGGCATGGTTTTCGATGAATTGCAAGAAAAAAACGTGACATCGCTTCGTGAAAACATTGTAGCATAAAAAGCTCTCCATTTCAAGGTTTTGGGCTGTTTTCGTTCATGTATTTCTTGTGACGCCAGAATTCGAACTGCTTACGAACTGTTCTTACGTCCTCCTCACTGTCTGTCCTGATAAAGATATTGCCAGCTCGAAACGCAGCCTTGATATCATTGCACACTTCTTCCGGGGTTTTCCGTGTATCCAGCTTCACATACTTAATTTCACTTCTTCTGCAAATATGTTCTATAACCATTTGGGTGTTATCCAGGCTCTTTGTCGTCCTATCTATTACAGCGAAAACGGTGTTGAAATCAGGTATGTAGGCGTCAACCTCTACGCCAACCGTCTTTGTATCATTGAGATTTATGGTGAGATCATTATCCTGGGCGTAGCGTAAAAGCATTAGTTGTGGCAGCATCCGTCTAAACTCAGCCTCGCAAATCGGGCACGGAGCATTATCTATTGTTCTGCTGTAAATCTTGTCCTTCCACGAATGATCTAAAGAGCATTTCCACCATACCGACTTAAGAGAATTTCGTGATACTCTGGATGGCTCTACCCCTGAATTCCTTATGCGATCCCATTCTATAGCGATTTGCGGATCTGTTGTTGCAAGATCATTATATCCGCTGAGTACCTCTCGCTCAGAACACACCGGGCACTGCCGTCCATTTACTCTTGACTTTACTACACCCTTCCATTCATAGTCGCACTTCTTACATTTCCACCAAACATTCTTGGTCGATTTCTCGTTGATCTGATCCGGCGTCAAGTCGCCGTTCTTATCAGACCACTCCGCTGCAAGATCAGGATAAAGTGTTTTGAAGTCGTTGAAGCCCTTTAGGGTAATGATCCCGCTGCAATATGGGCATTTGCTCCCTCCGGACCTTGTTGATATGAGCGTATACCATTCATGGCCGTTACTGCATTTCCACCATGCTTTCTTATTTTGAACGGAGTAACTTGCGATGGCAGAAGCGGCAAGTTCTTGTCGGACCATTCTGCCGCAACTTCTGGAAAAAACGTAGCAAGATCATTGAAACCCGGAAGCACAGCATTATGTGAGCAATATGGGCATCCCGTACCATTCAGAGTTCTGCTCTTAACTGAGGCAGTCCACTCATGCTCCAGCTTACATTTCCAAATAACCTTCTTATGTGTTGCAAGGCTAACCATCGTCGGTTCCAGAGGCTTATTCTTGTCCGACCATTCTTCACATAGCTCAGGTCTAAGCGTATGTAGATCATTTATTCCAGGTATGATTCGAGCGTTGGAACAAATTGGACACTTCTCTCCAGCCGACCTTGCTTTTGCACTGGTCTGCCATTCGTGCCCACAGGGACCAATCCACCAATACTGCTTATTTGAACCATACGGAACCTCATCTGGCATTATCGGATAGTTTTTCTTTGACCATTCAGAAATAAGCTGCGGTCGCATTTTTTTGGAATCTGGCATACTGTTCTTCATATCGAGTCCTCCCCCCCGTTAGCATAAACAGTATATCCGGAAATGCTCTTTCTGTGAAATGTGCAAAAAGTAATCTGGGCTTGCAAACTATAAAGTCTGCAAGCCCATGTTTCAATATGGTCTCCCTTGACTTCGCCATGTAGCTGTCAAAGGAAGCGATCTCTCTCTTTTTTTCAGTTCATCCATTACGTCAACGTAAATGTCCATCGTGGTAGAGATGTCGGCATGGCCAAGCACATCCTGAATAACTTTTACATTGATTCCGCTTTCACAATCGCGTAGCAAAGGTGTGTCTAAGAGTATGACAGCTAAAGTTCGGAAGCAGAACAGGATCGTTCTCGATGCCTTCTTTCTCAATGACCTCATCATTGCAATCTCTCATGATTCTCTTGATCGCCTTGTTCAATGTGCCTTGATGCTGAACTTGTCCAAAAGCGATTCACGAAGATAAAGTCATCATAGCCGTCCACCCTTGATACATTTTCAACTCCTGTATCGCGTTGATATTCCTTTTCCAATTCAAAAAAGCTTCTCGTACTCCGCTTGCCATCGGAATCTTTCTTTGTGCCAGCTTCAGTCTTTGGCGTGTTTATGCTGAAATAGCACCCAAGTGCATCTCTGTGATTGTAGTATACAAGCGTATGATTAACGTCGATATACCCGTTCTCAAAAATCAACGTCCTTCCATCGAAGCCCGGTGAGCTCGCCTACTCGCATTCCGGTATTAAGCATGATAAAGAATACCGGATACCACCTCTGATACTTTGGCGACTTCTGAATGAAGTCGATGAAGAGTTCCTGCTGGGCAAGGGTCAATGCTTTGCGCTTATCAACCTCATGATTATGAGCGATCTTCAATTCCTTGAGCATCTTGTCTGTTGGGTTCAGACGGATATAATTGTCATCCACGGCAACCTGGAATACTTGATGCATAATATTGTGGATATTGTCTATAGTCGAGATTTTTAAGGATTTTGTCATCCGCGAGGCGATTGTAAAAACGCTTTACATCTGACTTTTTTAACCTGCGTCACTCTTTTTTCTGTCCGAAGGTCGGCATCACGAAAGTTTCGTACATATAGATGTAATTCTTAAATGTGCTGTCTTTAACGCCCCTCTTCATATTTTTTTCAGAGCCAATAGCAGTCATTTACTGTGAGAGCTTTTTACATCTGTTTTAATCCCGTCATGTTCGTCAACAATCAGATCCTCCTCGATCTCACGCAGGCGTTCCAACGTTGGAGCGAAACAGAATGCCGTTTTCCGTCGTCCGTTGTCCAGCGATACTCATATCCACCCTTTGCTTTCTCTGTCTCTCCCTTTTTCAGCCGGATATGATGACTATCAAACCGGACGTTCCTTTTATTGTTTTCCCATCATGTACCTCCCTAAATCAAATGTACGTTTTCAATGATCTCATCGAGCTTTTTACGCTTAAAGAGACGCTTACTGCCCACCCAAAGGATCAAGCTGCTTTCCCTTTCCGCCAGTTCAATAAGCTTTGTCTCTGCCGATCCCAGAATATGCGACAGCTTCATCCACGGTCAGCATTGCCTTTTCCCAAACAGGAACGATTCGTAGTTTTTCCTCGTATTTCATATAGAGCCCTCCATTTCGTTGTTGGTGCTCTTATAATAATGAAATCGCTGGAGGATTCAAATGTGCAAACCAGCCAATATTGACCGGTTTGCACATTTGACGTCAGGCTCACACAGAATACTCCCATTGATATAATCATCGACTTCTGACGCTTAAACAGTCTCTTTCGGCCTACCCAAAAGAACCAGTCCGAGCTCGTCCTTCATGGAAAGCTCAATGAGCTTGTCTCTGCCTAATCCTGAGTAAGCAGTAGCCTCGTCAAGAGTCGAGTCAGTAGTCTTAAGCCACACCGGTACCACAGCTCTAATTTTTTTCTTTTTGTGTCATGTCTACACCTCCTCCTTCAATCCGAAGCTGATAGTTATTGCCCGGTCTATCTGATTCATCGTTTCTGAATCTACCGTTCCGATGTATCTGCGGAGCCTCAGTCGGTCAATCGTGCGAATCTGTTCAAGCAAAGCGACTGAGTCTTCAGTCAAACCAAATCTGTGTCCTAACGCGACATGAGTAGGCTGCATCATCTTCTTGTACTGTTTCGTTAGCGGCGAAACAATAACGGTAGGGCTGTATCTATTGCCAAATATTGTTCTGAATGATCAGCACCGGCCTACAGCCGCTTTGCTCTGAGCCAACTGTTTCCTGGAGATCGGCGTAGAAAAGATCACCTTTGTAGATGCTATTCATGAATACCTCCTCAAAAGATTTATCCCTCTACTCCTGTACCGCAACATCGAGAGCTTATTTTTCAACACCTTTCAGAAAATTTTTGAGAAATAATATGAATTTCTGTTTTCTTCGATTTAATGTCTCATGTGAAATACCATATTTTTCACTCGCATTTCTTTGTTGCAGCTTCTGAATGATCCATTGAGACAATAATCAAAAAAGTCTATCTCCCACACATTTTCTTTTCTTAACTGCTTCTCGTATTTCATCAATCAAAACCGAATCCGTAACATATTCTTCGAGGTCAAACCCATCAGAAACTGTATCCTCCAGTTCAAGTTCTTCCTCAGATCCATATACAGGCTCTGAAAAAGGAAAACAGAATAATTATCTCCACACTTTCTTTTCGATATGTCTCCTGCCTATCTGAATGCCACTTGTTATACTCTTCTCGCGTAGTTTCGATGTACATGCAATCAATCTCGCCACAGTCCTCAAAAGAGTCCGCGATAAAGAATCTGCGCTGTTCACGCGGCAGTTCCTTATTAGCTTTCAATATTTGATCCCATTCAGCCAGTGTTGCTACACGCAATCATGACTTGGAATTCTTCGGGTCATTAAGAACCAAAAACGTATTTTTCATTTCCGTAATCTCCTTGAATTTTGATTTTTTGAGTTGAGGTCAAAAATTCGAGATCACGGGTACGCTGCTACATAGCAGAGCCACTTTACGCGCATAAAAGTCCTTTCCGCCTGCTGCGGTCCGAAAGGACACAACTACGCTGGCGAAAAAGGACTCCCGATGCTGCCTGCCTGAAAAAGGGTGCAGAAATCTAAGGGTACCAATACTGCTTTTTCAAAAGAATTTGAAATCAGCGTATTTGTATCCTTGGCCCTTGTACTTCAGGCTGCGAATATGTATTTGTTGTTTGTCGGTGAGAAAAAGAAAAAAGGCCACCGACAAGGTAGACCTATAGATAGAGCTATAGTGTCTTGCCTTGCCGGTGGCCTCTCACGTATGTCTGGAATAACTACCGGTTGGGTTCGGGCATTTCTGCCACACGGTCAAGTGACCTGGAATCGGATTTAGTGTGGCCCTGTTTCAGCCCGACCGCTCCGTCGTGATGCCGTTGATTCAGTTGTCAGATTACCTATTAGGACGGAATAGAACCCATTACGGGAAAGCCAGGTATGGGCTTTCTCCAGTACATCCTTCGGTGCTCCCTTAATTCCGCAGATAGCCTTATAAACGCTCGCCCAAAAGAGCATATCAGGGGCTTTTGCGGTTTCACCCTCGCCATACTTGACGAGGTAAGCTTCTATCTTCCTTCTATCCAAGCTAAACAGCGCCTCATTGCGCTCTTTAACGAAGCTCTCGATCATCGTCATGTCAGTATCTCCTTAATTCTAAATCGTTGTGTTCCTGCCCTGACGGAGCGTAGATGTCAATTACATCATGCCTCCGTCCAGCTATTGTACGGACCATTTCAGACCCGCAAGTTTTGCATTTTACTCTTATCTGGTTTTTACTGTTCTTTAGCCCCGCAACTTCATTCCTACAGTTCGGGCAATACCAGGAGTAAATCGTCCAATCCTCCAGCATCGCCGTACTCCTTTGCCATTACTTTTGCGAAAGCGGTACGAGCACCTGACAATCGTGCATCTGAAAGCACGGTACACGCCTGGTCTTAACGTATTTCATTATTTGGACCGCGTTTCCACAGCTCTCGCATTCCATCCACCCATCGGTTTCTTCTAAATTAAGAACTCATTCATAGCCCCCAAATCGGACATTTCACGTCAACAGAGTTCAACCAAAACATCTCCCATCAATTAAGATAATTTGTTTTAGAGAGCCTTTATTACGTGACGAACTACACAAGCCAACCTCGAAGCTCTTCAGTTTTTATGACCTCTCCGGATACCGTGCTTCATTCTCGTAAGCAAGGATAAAGCACTTTTTCATCGTTGTCGAAGCCAACGTACCTTTTAGCGTGTTCTGCTGTTCCTGATCGAGCGCAACGACTATATCCCCTTCGGAAGCAGGGCAATTACGCTCTATCACCAGCAGATCACCTTCGTCGATACCGGCATCGACCATCGAATCGCCTTTGGCCCGGAGAATATAAAGTCTCCTTTGTCAAATAAAGAAACAGGAAGGCTGACATATTCCTCGACGTTTTTCCTCTTCCTCTTCCGGAGAGCCGCAATAAATCGAGCCAACTAACGGGGTCAATGTAGGCCGTCTTCATCTTGGCGCTCTCAGGGGCAGAAAGAATACCTCTTCCATAATCAAGCAAAAAATCTCTATCGCTGAGTTCCTGAATGTAACGATGAGTTGTCGATCTGGCCACACCGACGCCAGCAGCAACCTCGCTAATCGTGGGAGCAACACGATTTTCTTGATAATACTTGTTTACGAACTTCAGTATCTTATCGAGAGTTCCTTGGTCTTTTGTCCTCATACCAGCACCTCTGTTTCTATTTGGGATTTCAAATCCCACTATCGTTATTATACTCATCGCGGAGAAAATTACAAGAGGGGTAACAATAAATCTAAAACGAGGTGCGGCCAATTGGCTGCACCTCGAAGCTCGTGTGTCTTATTATGGTATTGTGGGCTCTTTAGATGAGCAGAAAGAATCAGTTCTGCAAAAAGCCTTTCAAAATGATGTGCGACAGCAAGCTAACATATATTTCTCCGAGCGTCATAATGAACTCAGGAGTGATTTCCCAAAAAGGACTTCGGTGAAGTTGGTCAAAGACATGCTTCAGCATTGCTTCCAGAAGCGGTTCATCTATACTGATACTTTTTTGATGGCTCTGTTGGCCACATTCCAATCCCTTTGTTGAAGCTACCTCTTGAGATCATGATGTACACGATGATCAAGGACATTGCTTTCTTTGAGTCCGGGTTGGACGCTGAGAGTTCTCCATAATACTCTTTTACGATTCCTTTTACGGAAGAAAGTGCTATCGTGGCATATTCACTGATAATAGAGTTCTGCCATATAATGTCGGCTACTGCTTCACGCCAGATTGCATAACCGGCATTCATCATACCACCATCTTCTGGTCCTGAACCCATACAGTATTTATCGAAGAAGTTGCCACCGTCAATCTCGTTCCTTGTGCAGTAAAGGTGTGAAATCTCATGGAGAAACATCTGGATGACTTCACCCACAATATCCTCTCGGATTAACACTCCATATTCAGTATCGTTTACAAATGCCTGCGCTCCAAACGACTCAAAATACCCTTCTTCTTTATAAAGGTTCCTCAAGCATCTTCGGAAAATGTGCTCTGCAGAAGCCCTCGTATACCGCAACACCATTTGCAGGCGTAAAGAACTCCAACAGTACGTTTTGTTTAGAAATATCCGAGTTCAAACAGTCATTGAACGTTTCAAGGGCCTCGAAGAAGTATTCAGTTAGCTCGCTTCGCGTGTAGGAATGTGGCATAACGACACCTCACAGTTCAAATTATAGGATTGAGGTTATTCTTCGAGTGCCTTGGCCGCGTCAAAAACCATCTTGGTATACTCTGCCTTAACTTCCTCCGGTGCTTTTATGGATACCCTTCCTCCAAATCCAAATACCCAGCTATAGAAGACGCTGCCAATGGAGGTGTTCACCAATACGCGGAATGATTTCATGTCGTTGGCAAGCACAGGAACATCTTTACCAAACTTATCTATGATCGCATCCATAACATCGTTGCTGCACACCAGCTCGATCTGCTTTCTCTGACCGTTGTACATCCGGAACATTGAGTTCAAGTAGACATTCAGATCAAAGTCCTTCGGTGGCTGTGCGGCGTCATCATCAAGGATTTTTAGGGCATCTGGCAATGCGATCTACGCGGAAACTGCCGATTCCTTTGTGCTTTTCAGAGAAGCCCACCACATAATAGTAATCGCCATTCCAAATCAGCTTATACGGACTAAACACATAGGTGTAGCCATCGTATTTCAGCTTCTGTTCCTTTACATTGTGGGTGAAATACTGAAACGACACCTTCTTGCTGGCATTGATCGCGTCGTTCAACGCCTCCATGATGTAATAGACTTTCATTTTCGGCCTTGATCCGGTTTTCAACATCAACATTTCTGACCAGCTTTTTGTATTGAATTGGCTGGTTAATGAGGCGAGCTTTTCGACCAGCGCGGCACTTTTGTCTTTGTAATAAAACCGAGCCGATTCCGTGGCATCAATCAGTGTTTTGAGCTCTGGAAGTTCAAAACGACGACCAATAAGGTAGTAACGGTTCTGCGTTGAATTTTCAACTTGTACTTCAAGGCCAAGTTTTTTGAGTGCTTTAATGTCGTCACTAACAGTCCCTCGTGAAGTGTTGATGCCATAATCTCTCTCAAGTTGCGCCATCATTTGTGCTATCGTCAGATAATGATCCTCGTCTGTCTGCTCATAGAGCATCTTAGCCACATAGAAAGGGGCGAAGTTTTGCTTTTATGTCCATGAGTTCACCTCTCAGCTTGCGTACTTTTTTGAAGTTCTCAGCCTGCTCCAGAACCTCTTTGTATACGTCATCAATTGTGACAGGAGGATATCCATACTCATCAAGAATAACAGCAAAGATCAAACTGTAGATTCGCCTTTATATCCGCGCGTTGCCCAATCCGTAGTGGGCTTTATCATCCAAATCGCTTTGATTCGCTTGAAAGCTCAATCATCTTATCATCGGGATACTCGAACTCATTTCTGACTTTCTTCTACTTGATGTTCATTTGCTCCCTCAAGCTCACACTGTGCATAATATTCTTCAATCTGTCTTACCTTGTCCTGATTAAGCATAACCTTAGCTGCACGACCATCGTAAACAAGATTAACTGTACGTCCTTAACAGCTTCCGTCATTGTATATGCGTCTACAACACCACCAAAGACTTCGATTGTTCCATCAACCGGAGTTCCGGTAAATCCAACATAAGTTGCATTTGGTAAAGAGTCGTGCAAATACTTGGCAAAGCCATAGGTTTTCTGAACACCTGACTCTGTAATCTTAACCTTTTGGTCGAGATTGATTTGGCTTCTGTGTGCTTCATCAGAAATACAAATAACGTTCGTTCTGTCTGTAAGAAGCTGCAAATCCTCTGTGAATTTCTGAATGGTAGTCAGATAAACACCGCCACTCTCTCGTCCTTGAAGCTCCTCACGAAGTTTGCTCCATGATGGACATTTCCAATGCATGTTCGTTAAAGTACGCCATAGTGTTTACTCCTTACTGCGTATTTCCTGTATGTCAATCGGCACAGCCGGTAAATGATAATTTAGCGGCCTCTTTAGGGCAATTCGATCTGTAATTGCTTGGTAGCTATCAACAATCTCTTTCTGCTTTTCATAGGACGGTACAGGGAGCTCCACCTTGCACATTTCGTCCCAATCCATTACTTCTCTGACGCTACCATGGGATTTGAAGCGGGCATACCGGTCAAATTCAGGGCGACTAAACCACAGCATCAGATATTCGGGGATAAGCTGCTTCGTGTCTATGATCTCAAAGACGGTATAGACATTGCTGACGAGCCCTCATCATAATCTTTCAATAGGGCAATTCCTATTTTGTCTCCACGTCGTGAGGTGTCGGGGATGTAGGTGAACTGACCTTTCTTTACGACTTTATATTTGGTGAAGTCTGTTCCTACAGTATTGGCGATTGAAGGCATAAAAGTCTTCTGAACAGAGACACCAAGAAGATTGTCTTCTTTTCCGTCTGTGTTGCGGATGACGACCTGTCTTATGAATTGTCCAAGGGGTTTATAGTTCGATCTCATATCCTAACTCCTTAAAGACCGCGAGCAGATCCTTCTTCGACTTTTCCTCGGCTACGAGCAGATCCTTCAGCTCTGCTTGCAGCGTTTTCATCTTGGTGTCAAAGTCGATATTCTCATCTCGGTTAATGAACTCAATATATCGGCTCGGGACGAGGGTGTAGCCTTTCCCTTTACCTCGCTCTTTGGTGCGGAGTAGCAGAACTCGGGGACATTTTCATAGTTGTCCTCATATCCTTCACGCTGCCATGCGTGATAGACACCGGTCACCTTGGCGCGATCTTCCTCGGTCAGCTCGATGTACTTTTTTCATATGGACTGCCCATCTGCCGCAGATCCATAAAGAGGATTTTCGCCTTCGCGCCCACGATACCGGATCAGCTTACCGTTTTGCTCGACAGTTCTCTTGTGCTTATTTTTGTTGAGTATCCAGAGCGTAACGCTGATGTCGGTCGTATAGAATAGGCTTCGGGAGAATCACAATCGCTTCTACGAGGTCGTTTTCTATGAGCTGTTGCCTGATTTTCAGCTCCGTTCCGTCGTCGGACAGAGCACCGTTTGCAAGCAGAAATCCGGCGACGCCGTTCTGAGAGAGAGCTTCGAGACGATGTTCAGTATCCAACCGTAGTTGGCGTTGCTCGTAGGCGGAACTTCGTACCCGCTCCAACGGGGATCATCCGTAAGTTCGTTATCGGCTCTCCACTCTTTCTGATTGAAGGGGGATTCGCCATGATGAAGTCAGCCTTCAAATCCTTGTGCTGGTCGTTGGTAAGGTATTCGCCGCCGTCTCGCCAAGATTTGCGGAAATGCCGCGGATAGCAAGATTCATCTTCGCCAGCTTGAAGGTGGTGTTTGTGTACTCCTGGCCGTAGATAGAGACTTCTTTTCTTGTTTCCGCTGTGCGCCTCTACGAACTTGATGGACTGCACGAACATACCACCGGAACCGCAGCAGGGTCGTACAGAATTCCATGATAAGGCTCGATCATCTCAGCAATGAGATTTACGATACATTTGGGCGTGTAGAATTCGCCCTTGCCTTTGCCTTCTGCAAGAGCAAACTTCCCAAGGAAGTATTCGTAGACTCGCCCAATGATATCGTTTTCCGTCATCGGTGTTGATCTTATCGATCTCATCGAGGAGGGAGGCGAGCTTATTGGTGTCAATAGCGAGGCGAGAATAGTAATTGTCCGGCAAGGCGCCTTTCAGTGCAGGATTTGTCTTCTCAATGGTATAGAGTGCAGTATCGATCTTCAGAGCGATATCGTCCTGCTTGGCGTTCTCTCCATGATGTATGACCATCTGCTCTCCGGGGCAGATAGAACACATTGTCTTTTGGTATATGCGAAAGTCTTTTCGATTTGTGCTTCATACCCGGCTGCGATCAGCTTTGTTCTCTGTGCCTCAAACTTGTCGCTGGCAAACTTTAAGAAGAAAAGACTCAAAACCACGTGCTTGTATTCTGCCGGTTCGACAGAGCCACGGAGCTTGTCCGCAGACTTCCAGAGAGCTTCCTCCATCGAGACTTCTTTTTGGGTTTAGCTGCTGCTCTTGCCATTTGAGCTTCCTCGCTTTCAATTATCTGTTTCAGCGCCGCATAAGGCCGCCTTTAATCTTCTTCGATTACTTCCATAAGGTCGCCAATATCGCAATGAAAGACCTTGCAGAGATTGAGCATGACCTCCATGTTGACAGGGCGATCATTGTTCAACTTGGTCATGGCGTATGTACTTAACTCTGCCGCCTTTGCCAGTTCGCTCTTTTTCATTTTGTTTTCCTTCATCTTCCGCCACAGTTTATCATAACGAACTTTCATTAAACTACCTCCCTGCGCAAAACATGGTATCCACCTGTAGTATTATAGCTCATCATATACGCAAAATCAATATTTGCGTTGTAATATCAAAAAATTCGCAGGTAGGTGAAGTAATATTTTGCACCTACCCGCCTATTGTCCTTTTTGAAGTGTGTATTTGTTTAGCAGTTATGGCGTTACTCGCCCAGAGATAAACGATTCTGATTCATATCGATTATAATACAGAAACTCTCCGGGTCGTCCAAATGAAAGGTTATCAATTGCCTCTTTTAACTCAACCGAAGCAGTGGACGGACTAGCATCAAGGGCTTCAAAGATACTGTCTCGAAATGTACGTAATACTATCCTAACATTGAACAAATGCTCCGTAGCAGCCGATATACCGTTCAATCTGGAAAGCGGTAATTGGCAAGAACAAATAAGCGATATACCTACTGCATGAGACATTCGGAGCACATGCCATAGTTTATCCGTTGTATAACGACCGCGATCTGAATAGTCAAGAGGAAATAGGTCATCTATAACAGCAATCAGCAACGGCAGAGAGTCAACTTGACTATATGAGGATACGCGAATGCGAGAAATTGTTTCCAACCTGTTCTGGGCTTCTTCATATAGCCGATCAAATAAAGCTATCATGCGTTCCTCGTGTCCCCTTTCAGGCACACATACTTCTATGATCGAATCGCTCGGACATTTCTCATAATTGTGAGAAAAATAATCCGTCCAAATGGCAACTTGAGATTTGTCGTACTTTTCCCCGATTGAATCAATAATGACCTTTAGAAGTGTGCTCTTACCCGAACCAGGAGCTCCAGTGATAAAGCAGTGATTTCTATGGGGAAAAATTATAGGTATTGAAACCATTTTATCATCAGCGGATATGCCCAAAGGTATATCTAATTTTTTTTTTTAGACTCATCCCACCCCACCATATCTTTCTTTGATAATTTGCTTCACGATAAGACACCAGAACAAGCTGAGTACTTATTTATTGACGACCCCTACTAATTGCTTCATTGTATGTTCTAGCGTAGCGTTCAACCCAACCCTTTGCAGGTACATCATATGGGCGGAAATGCGTATTATTATCCCCTTGGCAATATCCATATAAACTGCTGTTTTGCCAAAGAATTCCTATCATCTCACTTTCGGCGACAAGAGTATTCATCGAGACCCCATCCAAGCCGTATGCTATGCGTTTATCAAACAAGGCATCAAAGTGCCCTCCCCAGTATCTTTTTCTATACTTTGAATGTTCTCACCCCAAACTATGTTGTTTACACCTTGCGTTGGTCCTTTCGCTATTATTATCTTAAGCATTTCAATTGGATTCATCTCTTCGTCATGAGTTTCATCATAGTCTGCTTTGTAACGCATCCTTCTTGCTCGATTGATTCCAAAGAACATCAGGATAATTCTATCCGATGCCGGGAGGTACCCTCAAATCGTCCGTTACAATCTTGTACAAACTTGCTATCAGTTCTTCTGCTTCATCGAATTTAACCACCTTAACTTTCTGAACAAATTGTGATTCAAGGAATTCAAAATCACACTCTCCTTCAGACAACTCTTCAGCAGAAAAGTCAACAATATATATATACGAACCTTGCCCTCGTTTGTATTCATGTGCAGTTCCTCATAAAGGACACTCAAGGTGGAGAGTTCAAATAAGCTGAGCGCCATCCTTTCATCCTACTTACAACCAGCAGATTGTCTCGGTCTTTTATCCGAAGTTCCGAAGTGAAGATACCTTCCTTTCCATATCCTTGACCTAACAGCAATCCATATCCATCTTCGGATGTTCCGAGAGTAGGCTCAACGCTATCGGATCCTCAAAAACAACTTATTGAAACAGCTATGGATATTATCTTCTACATTGGTAAGAAGAACTCTAGTCTGCTGATCTTCATACAGTGGTGCAACATCAGGACCTGTGAAGTATGCATCCAGACGAGCAAGAAGATCTAAACGCTCGTTTTTCATTAATGTAGCTTACCTGGAAGAAATTGTTGGCGGATTCAACACCGCCGCCGTCATTATAAATCGCAGCACCGGCAGGCTGTTGCTGAAGGACGCGAATACCGGCGTTATCAGCGTTCAAAATTGACGCTGCTCCATCTTCAGACCCGTTTACAGCGATACGAATACCTGCGCTTCTAATAAGCTTTTCCATTCCAGGGCATTCGTTAAAACTAGGACAGGCAATAATGAGGTGTATTCCAACCGCATGGCAGTGACCACTCACAAGTTCATTTATATACCACAAACATTCATCCCTAATAGAATCATCCTCGTTTCTGAACAACTCTTGAACATCATTAAGTATGAGAAGAAGTTTAGGGGCTTTAGGAACATCAAGAAGGCGAGAATATTCCTTAATATCTCTTACCCCATATTGTTTCATGATAGACCGTCTTTCGGTATATTCCCAATGCACTTCACGAAGAACATTCAGAACAAGTTCATGTTCACAATTATTAGCAATCACCCTTATTCCAGGCAGTCGATAATTGCAAAAAGGCTTGGAGAAAAAGTTGTCTTTTAAACTGATGATGTAGGTTTGAACTTCTTCCGGCGGATAATTGATGAGAATGCCAGTATAAAGTGTATTTAATAAAACAGTTATGCCTATCGCATGACCAGCCATTAGAACCGTGCTGTCCCTTTCCTCCGATAGAACCAAATTCACAACAGTATGAGCACCTTTGGTACCCATTGGAATAGTGATTTCATCATGATTACCAGTAAACCAGTTGTTGGATTCGTACTTATCTATTATTTTAAGCAAACCAGGATCCCTATATTCTATCCTGAGAGTATTGCTCATTTCAATAATAATCTTGTCTATGATAGTATCCCTAAATGTGTAGGCTTTCTGAATTTTTGTCAAATCTAAAAACATCCCGTCCTTATCCGAGCCAGCAAACATCAACCTTTTTCCTGAAGCTTTCGTCTCAACAAGGCTCCTCACAATTTCTGCAACAAGTGTACCATTTCTCTGTTTGAGATTCTCTATCTCTTCATCATTTGCACAAATGAGTACACAGACTCCTAAAGAAGCTCTATTGTTTACAATTGCATACAGATCCCTCAGTGCATTATCAGTAAAGCACACACAGGAAAATCGGTGATCGCCAATACTCTGACAACCTCATTTTTTAAATGGCTGATTTGATTTCTGCCGTAAGTATCGTCCATTTTTTCAAGGCGATGTCGTAAGATAGCAATTGCATTCTCGATATCTTTCTCTTTACTCCAAATCTTTGTGCCGCTTAATCTAGCGAAATTCGGGTATTCAGCAAGCTTTTAGAATATTTAAAAATTGAATCCAGCTCCAGCGGATCAACCATTGTTACATCAAGTTTACATGCAGGGGGAAAGACATAAACAGTTTAAGAAGGATTGGTTGCATCAACTCCTGTACATACAGTCTGTCACCAGGCAGGTATCTCATTAGAAGAGAAATGCCATCAGATAGCCGTTGCACAAAAGGAATACTGGCTATATCAAGTTTATTATCATTAGTATTGTTCGAGAACAGTTCTAATTCTTGAATAGCTCGTATATCATCACGAGAAAAATCCGAAAGATCAAAGCAGACATCACCCAGCATGATATACTCCGGGATCTCCGAGGGGCACTTAAAACTGTCAAAATCCTCATTGTTCCAATTTAGGAAAGCTTCACGTGGCAAGCATTCTATATAATCCCTCAGTGTATTAATTGAAGCCGTTTTCAGTTTATGTTCATCGACATTTGCCATTCCATTCTTTTTTTACCATATTATAGACCATTTCCTCTTATCAGAGTATACTTGAACAATTCATTGGATTCTGACAACTTATCTTCCACGATAATGGAATCACCAGTTTCCACTCCTTCACGACTTAGGATTGTCGAAAGCGGATTGATTAAATAAGTATCAATCATATTGCTAATTCCTCTGCCGCCATTCGATAAATCTTTGCATGCCGTATTAATCAGATGATCTTTAAAAGCCGGTTTCACCTCAAGTTTTATTCCCTTGCGGCGGTCCATATTACATATAATGGTATTCAGCTTAAGATTTAGTATCTCCTCAACAGCATTTTCCTTATGAAGTCAAAAAACTATAAAGTTGTCACCGATACGATTAAGCAATTCCGGGCGTTGAATTGTATACTTGAAGTAATCTTTTTATGGTATTTAATAGCTCTTTTTGGATGGTGTCGTAATCCATATCCGGCGTTATTGTCTGATAGCGTCTTCCCGTTTCCACTTCACGTCCGACAACACCGAGATTGCTGGTAAAAATAATAAGTGCTTCGGAAAAATACATCGTTTCACCGGCTGAGTCTGTAATTCTTCCATCTTCAAGAATTTGAAGGAATTTATCAAGTATTGAAGGATGCGCTTTGTCTATTTCATCAAATAGCAATACGCAAAACGGTTTTGACTTAACAGCATTTGTTAACTGCCCTCCATCGCTATACCCTATATATCCTGGAGGAGCTCCAAGTAGTTTCTGATCCGAATGAGGTTGTTGAAATTCACTCATATCAAAACGAGTTACAAAGCCCTCGTCTCCAAAAAACAAATTCAGCAATCGTTTTCGCTAATTCTGTTTTTCCAGTACCTGTGGGACCGGCGAAGAACAAGACGCCTTTGGGACGGCTGCTTGCTCCGCCCTGTATTCCGGTCATATCCATACAAGCACGGCTAAGAACACTTGCTGCCTTTTTATTGCTGCTTCCTGGCCCTTGACTCTTTTTGATAAGAACTCTTCGGCGTGTTTAACCTTTTCAGAGTCAAGTTTGTCCCATTGACTCTCAGTTTCACCATATCGAAACATTTTTTTACTGCATCTCTAATTTGGAAAACAGTATACTTCTTTTTTGTTGGCACAAAGAAAAAATACCGAACAGTTCAACCAGCGTCATTCCATCAGTCAAGGCAACAAACTCATCCTGTGCTTTTTTCCTTTCGGCCGAAGAAAGGTCTCTAGCGCCCGCCAATGTGTCAATCCTTGCGTCTATTACCGCGGCTCTGACTTCTTTTTCTGGGCGTGAAATGGTCAGCGTTCGCACATATGGATTATTGAGATAAAACCACGTTGGGATATCATTGACTTTTTTCAACAATTAGAAACAGCAAGTTAGTGAGCGGCTGCTTATCGCGCATACTCAATGCCTGCGTTGGAGCGCGAGACGCAAGCATGAGTCTTGTATAGTACTCTATTTCCTCGTCTGACAGATTATCTGGTGAAGCAGCAATAGTATTGGCCAGATCAACTACAATAGCTGTTGGTCTGACCGTATTTGCCATTGTTTTTCTAATCAATTCAGTAGCAGCGCCAATTGATTTCGATGATTTTTCATCTGATGAGACAACCCTATAAAAGGTGGAAACCATATCTAACGCATATGGATTGGAAAAGCCATCAATCCTGTTATAGAAAACGACCGGATCGTATCCTTCCTCTGTTAAGTATCGTTGAAGATATAGTGACAGTGCTACCGGCTCGCATGTTCCATCATCTTCATATATCCATGGTTGCAAATCATGAACATTGCCTTCTACGATGAAAGTAGTGTTTATATCCCTATAGACGGCAAGATCTTTTTTTGCCATTTTTCAGCTTGTTTCATTAGTTCGCCGCCTCCTTAACTAGCAGTTCTGCCTCTGCATTACATAATGTTATCTTTGAGCCAACCGCTACTCTGACTGGTTCATTTTTAACGATGCGCTGGCCATCGACTAAGGTGCCATACTTGCTAATATCTTCAACAAGAACACCAATATTTCTTCTCACGGTTACTCTTATGTGCTGCCTACTTACTGATGGATACTCCACCAAGTTCTTCAGCACCGAGTTCTGTTCTTCCGATAATGCCTCCCTCATTCGGGATGGATATTGTCCTGCCATTACTCAGTTTAAGATAGAACTCTCCTGATTTCTTTCCTATATCGGGCGAAGAATCAGCAGCCGATTCATTGCTGCTTTCTAAGCCAGTGTTCCCTCGCATTATTTCTTCCACATGTGGATCATTCTCGTTATAAATTGGAGAAGAAACCAGATTTCGACCACAGGATGGACAATAATCCGAAAAACCCCAATCTCCGTTCAGAAACAATCTTTTCGCCGCAGACGCATACCTTGCAAAACGCCATTTCTTATTCCTCCGTCCCCATTGCTTTTTGCTTTTGAACCGCAGTTTTTCTTTGCTTCTTTCTTGCGCTTCTTTCGCTTATATCAGACTGTACGCACATCCGTTCAATATGCGCGGGTTCAATATAAACACGTTTCAAGATAACACCTTTTTCAGCAGCTTTTTCTTCCAACTTTCCATATAAAGAACAGATACTGTTTGCACTGCTTTCAATCTGTCGGCGTTTTCTAGAGAACCCTCTTTGGATTCACCTACTGGTTCAAACATGATACCACTTCCATCATTGCCAATAAAAACATCGCAAAGCGGATGTCCATCAACAGAATATATCTGTCCCACCGTATGATCCAACACTGCATCGTCTTTAGCATGACAGCCAAGTT
>VOFC01006423.1_pt1 | contig 27526 bp, 43 predicted proteins | sample 5384161 | NCBI WGS metagenome assembly VOFC01 (sample SAMN12384722, study PRJNA508395) | human gut metagenome | isolation source: healthy gut B | host: Homo sapiens | reverse complement strand
CGAAGCAGCAACGGAACGCACTTCCTTCAGATATTCATTATAGTCCCGAATATATTCACTGCCGTCATAGTGTTCGCTTGCCAGGCAGCAGCAGCACACTGTCGGCGGAAAAAATCATACATATCCTTCCAGAGCATTGTCGGCAGATACAATCCCATACGCGGCTTATTCAGCTCGATCACGTCTGTTTCATAACCGTTATCGACCTTTACCTTGCTTGTCCCACTGACATTGATCAGCACAAATTCCGTCTTACGGTTTGCATGCTGCCCACGGATCACCGTAGCATCGGATCCATACATATAAAAGACACGTTTGATCGCAAAAGGGATATCCTTTCCGTTTCCTTCCGCTACTACAAGATTTCCTCTCTCATCCCCATATTCTCCAAATTCCAGAATCTTATACTGCTCTTTTTATGTTCATTCATTTCTCCTTCATTCTCTGAGGTCTTTTAAGGTCTGAATGCATTCAATGCCTCGATCACATAGGTCTGTTCCTCTTCCGTCATTCCATTGTACATCGGAATAGAGAGCACCTCATCCGCATAAGCTTCTGCAATCGGCAGATCGCCTTTGTGATAGCCGAGGCTCTGATACGCTTCTGACAGATGCGGCGGGATCGGATAATGGATGATCGTTCCGATCTCCTTTTTATTCAGATAATCAATCAGCGCTTCTCTATGCTCCGTGCGGATCACATACTGGTGATAAATATGATTGGCATGCGGTCTTTTCTGCGGAAGCGTAAAGGCTGCATTGGAAAGCTCCCTGTCGTAACGCGCTGCGATCTCTATCTTTTCCTGTGTCAGTTCTTCCATATGGGAAAGTCTGACACGAAGAAGCCCCGCCTGGATCTCATCCAGTCTGGAGTTGGCTCCCACCACTTTATTATAATACCGTTTTTCACTGCCGTAATTACGATACATCTTCATATCTGCCGCAATTTTCGGATCATTGCAGGTGATCGCCCCGCCATCGCCGAAAGCGCCGAGATTTTTAGACGGATAAAAGGAAAAACAGCCGATATCACCAAAGCTGCCCGTCATTTTGCCGTCATACACGGCTCCATGCGACTGCGCACAGTCCTCGACCAGATACAGTCCGTGTTTTTTCGTGATCTCACAGATCTTGTCCATCTGACATGCCTGTCCGTACAGATGTACCGCCAGCACTGCCTTTGTCCTTGGTGTGATCTTCTCTTCTATCTTTGCTGCATCGATCCCGTAATATGCATCCGGCTCCACAAAAACCGGCGTTGCACCATTGATCGTAATGCCCATGACACTGGCAATATATGTGTTGGACTGCACGATCACTTCATCCCCGGCTCCAATCCCAAGCACACGGAATGCCAGCCAGAGCGCATCCAGTCCGCTTGCCAGCCCTACGCAGTATTTTGTGCCGACATAAGCTGCAAATTCTTCTTCAAAGCTGCTGACTTCTTTTCCCAGCACATACCAGCCGCTGCGCAGCACTTCGATCGCTTTTTTTCAAATTCTTCCTGATATTGATAAAACCCCCGGTCAAGCCGGTTTGGCATAATCTTCATATCCGTACCTCACTTCTGCCTGCTTTCTGCATAAAATCACACAGGGTACAAAGCATATAGATATATCTTATCATTTTGATGCCTATATTGCAATCGGAAATAGCCCCATGTATTGAAAGAAGAATCCCTGTCGTGCTATACTATGTCATGCATTATTTTACGAAAAGGATCACTTTATGAAAGAAACCGATAAAAACAAACAGCTTATCATTAATATGGCAGCCTCTCTTTTATCCTGCCTTGTCAGCCTTGGTATCAGCTTTCTGATCACACCGACCGTCATTTACAAGCTCGGTTCCGAAGCGCAGGGCTTTGTTACCATGGCCAATAATTTCGTCAGCTATGCGGCGATCGCCGCCATGGCGCTCAATTCCATGGCCGGGCGTTTTATCACGGTCAAGATCCATCAGAATGATGCGGAAGGCGCCAATCGCTATTTCAACTCCGTCATGTACGCCAATCTGGTGATCGTAGCGGTTCTGCTTTTGCCCTGCACACTGGTCGTTCTGTATCTGGAAAAGCTCGTCAACATTTCCCCGGCGCTTGTAACGGATGTCAAACTGTTGTTTGCGGCCATGTTTATAAACTTTATGGTCACGATCATCGCAACGACCTTTTCCACAGCGACCTTTGCAGCCAACAGACTGGATCTGTCCGCACTCCGTACGATCGAGTCCCAGATTTTAAAAGCTGCACTGCTGATCGTTACCTTTACCCTTTTACCGGTTCATGTCAGCTACATCGGCTATGCAACACTGCTTGCCAACGTATATCTGTTCCTTACCTATATTCATTATACAAAAAAACTTCTGCCGCAAATTGTTGTTTCCCGAAATATTTTGACATCCGTACGGTCATTGAGATTCTTTCCGCCGGTGTCTGGAATACGATCATGCGTGCGGGGCAGGCTCTGACAAACGGGATCGATACACTGATCACCAATCTGTGGATCGGCAAAGCGGAAAGCGGCTATATCGGTACTTCCACAACGATCGTGACCGCAGTCAACACCCTGTATGAAACGATTTCCGACGTCTTCACCCCTTCCCTGACGATCAGCTTTGCCAAGGGAAATAAAAAAGGAACTGACAGAGGATCTGAAATCAGCCATGAAGCTGACAGGCTTTTTCGCCAATATCCCTCTCTGCTACATCATCGGATTTGGAATGTCCTTTTACTATATGTGGCTGCCAAGTGAACGCGATATCCTGCCCGTCTACTACAGGCTGACCGTTCTGATCATGCTCGGTACACTGGTCGGCGGTGCGATCAGCCCGCTTTTCAACGTTTATACGGTTGTGAATAAGTTAAAATGGAATTCGATCGTCACACTATTAATGGGCGTCCTAAATGTCATTGTGGTCTTTATTTTTCTGGAGATCCCGGCATTTCATCCGTATGGAATCTACTTTATTGCCGGAACCTCCTCTTTCTTAGGCATCATCAAAAACATGACATTTACACCGATGTATGCGGCGCATTGTCTGGAGCTCCCCAAACATGCCTTTTACCCGACGATCTTTCGCTATATTTTGTTACACTTCTCATGTCAGCAGTATTTGCAGGCATGAACCACTTTATTACGACAACAAGCTGGGGCATGGTCGTTGCAGATATTCTGCTTTGTGGTATTGTGGGCTTTCTTCTGAATTTCTTCCTGTTATTTGAAGCAAGAGAACGCGCCATTTTCCTGGATAACATCCGCAGAATACTGCACAGAGCCTGACCGGAAAGGAGCATTCTATGCAGACACAAAAGAAAGGTACTCGCCGTCGCAAGTACCAGTTATCATCTGATGGTCTTTCTGTTTATTAAAGATGCATTTCTGAAGGATGCACAGGTTGATCTTGTCCTGACTGACAAATCAGCCTATTTGTATGAGCTGTATCAGTCCGGCAGAACAGACCGGTATTTTCATCATACCTTTTTTGCCGATGCAAAGAAGATCAGAAATCCTTATAAATCCGCGCCTGTGAATTTATGGGAAAGCTTTGTATACAACCCGACCGTAAAAGCCATGCTGACAGAAAAGGATTACCCGGCATTTACTACTTATGATGATCTGTACTTTGCTTCTCCCGGTGTTCCCGACGAGATTGTCAAAGAGCTGATCAAAACATGCATCCGGAAGAACAAAAAACTCAGTCTCCACCGCTTTGAGGATGGATTTGCCAGCTATACCAAACCGCCTGTCAGCTCAGTTTCCACTGTCATGGGAAGACGCCTGTACCAAACGATCTGGGGCTATGATATCCACAGGCAGGAGCAGGAGCTTTACTTATTCGAGCCCTCTCTTGCCGAAAAAAACGTAGCAGACAGTGCTGCAACCGGTTTTACATTAAAGCAGATCCCGAAAACGCCGGAGCGGATCGCACTTGTCACCGAACAGATCCGGTATATCCTGCAGTTTCAGAGCCGGCGTTTTCCACAGGAATATCTGTTTCTTGGACAGGGCACAGCCAATGGCATGCAAAAATCCTGATACATACCAGAGTCTTGTCTATGAGATCGCTTCCCATGTGGGCACAGAGCATTTTCTTGTCAAGCCACATCCACGCGGACAATATGATGCCTTTGACGATACGATCTCCGTTTACAGCGATACGTGTCCGTTTGAGCTTGCTGTCGCAGACGGCACAATGGAAGATAAAACACTGCTATCCTATTATTCCACTGCCTGTGTATCCGAAAGCTTCTATTTAACAGCCGCTGCAGGATCATCTTCCTGTATCCGCTGGCAGGCGATTCCTTTAACGAAAAGTGCGATTACGAAGATTATTTTCACACATTATGCAGTCTGTACGACAATATTTATATTGCACATACAAAAGAAGAGCTTTGGAAGCTGCTGTCCTGATCACAGCCTCCAAAGCTCTTTTTATCGTTTTTATATGCCCAGCACAACAGCAAGCAGTGTCTGGTCCAGTGCCAGTCTTCTGTTCCACGGATTCAGTATCACACCCGCCACATCCGCTTCGCGCGCCACTTCAAACAACTGCTGGATGTCAGCAAGAAATGTTGACTTTACAGCCCCGCCACCCTTCATTTCTTCCTCAAAAAGAAGTAAATGCCGCAAACCATCTTCTGCCGTCTTCTGTCCTGACCGTGGCAAGCTGCAGGTTCTGCTCCTTTGCCACAGCCTCAACAGCTACAACTACCTGTCCGTTTTCCCGCATCCTTCTGCGCAGCAGTGTCAGTGTATGTGCCAGCTGCTCATCCGACGGTGCTTCCCGCAGTTCTCTGATCGCTTCTTCTATTTTATCGTTTCCCTGTAATCCCCGGTCCATCTTGGTTCCTTTCTGTTTTCATTCAATGCAATTCATTTTAAATAACATGCGTGTTCATTTCATTTATTCTGCCCTGCGCTGATCGTGCTTCCGATCTCTGCGCGGAACGGGATCAGCACACTGTCCGGTGCTTTTTCGGAATCCGCCGTAAATACACAAATATATGTCTGTCCGTAGAAATCAAGTGTATCACCGACCTCCAGCCGTCCTCTTTCGATCCAGAGGATGCAGTCCGGCGGAGTCTGTGACTGCCTGCCCTGTGCTACCATATGCGTGTCATCTACAAGAATATGACGCAGTCTCGCCGTCGGGTATTCTTCCCGGTACAGCTTCCAGAGCGGGTAGTCATAACCATCCCCTGATATCACAACGCCAATATCCGTTGCGCCCAGCTTTTCTGTGACATCTTTCAACTGCTCATAAATATCATAACGTTTGTTATTTGTAAAATACAGTTCCATCCGGTTTGTCATTCCGCTTGCCAGATAGGACTCAGCCACCTGCATATTATAACGGATCGGCGCAATACACAGTACAAAGCTGAGAGCTGACAGCAGCAATAAAATAACACCATTTTTTTTATTTTTTCGAAGGACATGATCCAGAATATGTGCTCCCGCCGGTATCATCATGGCAAGTGACGGATACAGCAGGCGTGAGCCCCATGGCTGCCAGCGCAAAAGTGCCATCATGAAGCCAAAGCTAAGCCAGGCAGATACGATAAAGCCATAAGACAGTTTCTGTTCATCCGCTGCCTGCACGGTCTGCTGCGTCTGATTTTTCCGTTTCCACTGTCTGACCAGAAGTCCAATACACAAAGCACCAGAAGAATGCCTGCCAGCAGCACAAAATATGCTGCAAAAGCACTGCTCGTCCTGTCGTGGCTGTACATATCGTCGCCGGTATTTAAATACGTAATAAAATCAAATCCGTGGAACGAGATCGCTATATTATTGACCTCTACATGCAGAAGGGCACCCACATGAATGGCAATCCGGTATATAAAACCATTCAAAGCTGTCCAGAAGTGCTGAGTGATCAGCAACGAATAATTTTTCAGGATATTGACAATGATATAGCTGACATTTTTGGTTGCCACCATAATATCGCCGCTTGTCGTATTGGCGATAAAGCTGCCACACGCCTGATACGTGCGGATCAGCGTTTCCGCAATAACAAGAAGCATGGCGGAGCCGGCAAGTACGCCCGCCTTCAAAAGCTCTGTCAGCTTATCTTTTCTTCTGATACAAAAGAGCAGTACCCATGGCATAAACATGAGCATGCTCGCACAGACACTGACCTTCATCAAAATCCGAATCCTACACTCAGTCCGATACAGACAAGCAGATTCCGCTGTGGGGTATTTTTCAGCAGATTTCCGAGCTGCAGGCTGTCCAGTTGTATAAACTGCAGAACCAGATAAACAAATACGGAAAACCAGAGCGTTGCAGACAAGTCATTCTGCGTCGTGATACTCTGTGTGATCGTCAATGGCATTGTCAGAAAGGCAAATACACCAAAGATCGCAAACTGTCGTCTGGTGCCCAGAAGCCGCATACTGCGGTAAAAGAAAACGGCGGTCAGCAGCATTGCCAGATACTGAACAGGTTCAAAAAGCACATCACATTCTGTCAGCAGCATCGCAAACAGCATATTATATTCACTTAAACAGGAGAATACAACTGCCTGTCAATGTTTGTCACATAATAATCCACACTACCGTTATCGATCCAGTGCCCGATCCTTGCCAGGTGGTACGTCATGGAATCATAAAGGCAGAGAACCGCCCCTGCAGCAACCAGGATCTTCTCACAGATGCTCAGCCGCTTTAATGCTGTGATCCCTTCCCGAAAAGATGCCTTCAGGTCTCTGCCAAGCTGCTTCCAATAGCCCCGCACGCCATCCGGAAACAGCTTCCCTCCAAGTAAAGTAAACAAGATGATAACAAACATCCAGCACAGAAGTGCTGACCAGCGGTTTAAGCTGTGTCCGATACTGCACACATTGGCAAATAAAACCACAAACAGCTCAAACCATAAAAGGCTCTTTTGCCAGAGCCATCACAATATCATTCTTTTTCTGTCTGCTCCATGCGTAAATACTGCAAAAAGCAATCGGCATTACTATGATCATATATACACCCTTTATCCTGTTCCTGTCTTTTTATGCTTCACATAGTATGATGTATGACATCTTTTTGATGCCTACATCATAGTATCTTATTTTCAATCCTTATCTACTATAACAAAGTTACCCGGTCTCTGCAAGCCGGACACTCTTTCCGAAATATCCGTCAGGGAATCCGGTATTTCCCATGAAAAATGCAGTCATATTGACCGGGCGGCAATTATAGTTTATCCTAAAACCAGCTAAAGCTTTTATGCAGCTCCCACTGCCGATGGCAAATCTCAATGGGATGCTCTTTAAAATATGAGGAAAACTATGTTAAACATGATACGAAATAGGAAAAAACATCTGGTAACAGCCGGTCTTTCCATTTTGATCTGGCTTGTTACCTTTTATACCGATACGAAGATCTTTTCTGCAGACGGACTGAATATGAACTGTCTTCCTATCGACACGGAAATGGTTCTTCCCATGCATATCCTGACAAAGATTCTGGTACTGTTGTGTCTGTTCGGGCTGTTTGAATTTCTGGCATATGCCTGTCAAAGACCATCTCTTTTACTGCCTTTTCTCGGCTTTCTGGCAATTTACGGATCGGTCTTATGCTCACCTGGCCCGGCTATTATATGAGTGATGATCCGATCATCTTTTGCCTATGCGACCAGATACTATCCGGTCTACTGGCATAATTATCTGACTTCCTTATTTTATATGACGGCAATGTCTCTCTTTCCTGCCTCCGCAGCTCCGGTTCTGTTATCGGATGTCTGCTATGCCATGACCTTCGCCTATATCTTTTACAAAGCAAAACAGCTCTATGCCTCCAAAGCATATATACTGCTGCTTGCAGGTATTTTACCGTTCACATTGCTTGGTGCACTGATGTGTTTCCGCCCGGCGATCTACGCTTCATTCTTTCTGTTGTATTTCGCCTATTTATTCTTTGCATGGAAGGAACAGAAATACATTAGCCCGGCAGCATTCGGTCTGATCGCTCTTTTGACCGCCGTACTTTCTTTCTGGCGGAGCGAAGGTATGCTGATGCCTGTTCTGATGCTGCCGGTTCTGTTTTTTGTCTATCGGAAGAATTGCGCAAATATTAAATCTATATTTAAGTTTTTGTTTTCTTTCTTTTTATGTACCATCGCATTGCTCATGCTGATCAAAGTGCCGCAAAATCACGGGGAAGCAAAGCATTACGGAAAAGACTACCTTATCATTTCCACGACCAGACCGCTGACTGTCATTGTACACAGAGAACAGACCTACCCCGGTGCAGAAGAAGATCTTGCCAATATCAATGCGATCACAGATCTCGGCTATCTGAGCAACGATTCCCTTTTCCTGCAGTGCTTATAACCGCTATAATACAGATCACAACGAAGGAAAATATACAGAGACCGGTGCGGATGCAGAGACGCAGAACGCTTATATCAAAAGTGCCATCCGTCTGATCCTGCACAATCCGGATCTGTATCTGGGAGAACGGCTGCAGCTCTTCTGCGTCACAAACGGGATCTTTTCCACGATCCTGATCTGGTGCTTTCCCTGAAGCCTGTCGTATCTACCGATTTCCACCTGTATGAGCATGACCGCTCCTATGGATTTGAAATGCTGGATGCTTATAAAAGACTTCCATTGAGCGATCACGAAGGCTATGCACTGTTCCTGTTTAGGTGCGGCGGAGAAGCCTATATCCCGATGCTGCTCCTGCTTCTTGGCATCACAGTGTATGCGATCATCAAAAAGAACTGGTTTGTTTTCTTCGTCTCTCTGAATTTAATCGCAAGAGAGGCTGTCATTTTCCTGACAGCCCCTGCATCCTTTATCCAATATTCTTATCCGATGATGTACGTTACCGCGGTATATCTGCTCCTGCTTTTGTCGATCACATATCTCAAAAGGCTTCCCGAACAAAAGCAGATTCAAAAGCTTCACTTTCCTGATCAGGAAGATCGTAACCGCCGTCAGCACAGCCATACAGGCAAAAGCTGCCAGCAGCCAAACGATACCGCGCAGCGAATAAAATGTTAAATCACGATTTGATAATTTCAGAATTCTTGCGTAACGGAAATGGATCACATAGATTTCCAGTGTGTATTGTCCCAGAAAGCTCAGCAGTGAAACAGCCCCCTGTTTTCCCTGTTGCAGCTTTCCTTTTTTTTCTGCCCATGCAGTCACGGTGAAATAAATAACAGCCGTCCCCAATAAAGATGCCAGCATTTGCTGAAGCAGAGTCATCACACCGTCGACCGGTTTTGTCAGATCCTGTGTGATCACCTGCCAGAGAAACAGTGCAGTTAAGAGCACACCTGCAATCCCGACGCAATATGGTCTGCGCTGCCCGATCCGCTCGATATGTTCCGCGATCTCCAGATAGCCATGTCCGAAATATCCCAGAAAGAAAAACGGAAAATACTGCACCGTCAAAGAAGGGCTCAGAAATGTATTGCCGCTTCTGCTCTGTAAAAAGAATAGCACATACAATGCAAAGGAACTAAATGCAAATACAAGTGCTTCCGGAACCTTTTTCCCCGCTGTCAGAAGTACAGCCAGCGTCTGCGCCAGTGTTACCATCAGCTGTATGACAAAAAGCGTTGTCAGAAACCACAGCCCTTTATCCGTCTGGAACAAAAGCTCTTTTCCTTCTGTCAGAAAGCTTTGCAGGGAAATCGCAGCTTCCCATGCATGTGTCCATACGTAAACAACCACAAACCAGGAAGTAAACGGAAGCAGGTAAGAAACCACGCGCTTTGGCAGCTTCTTGATCCCGTACCATTTGTCCTGTCTGTATTTATGCAGGGGAATAAGAAGCAAGAACACCACTTACCAGCATAAACAATGGCATCTGCACCGATTTGATCACATCATAAATATAAGGATCTGTCTCATTCAGCCCGTTTAATACAATGCAGTGTCCCAGCATCACAAGCAGAATGGCAACGCCCTTTACTGCATCAACCGCCTTGTTTCTTTGCATAGAGCTTCTCCTTTCCATAGCCTGCAGCCGTCAGAAGCACAAGTACCAATAACAGTTCAAACAGCTTCGGAATGCCCGGCCAGACTGTTTCCAGAATCGCAAATAAAAACATATGATAACACATCAAAACAAGTGTCTGCCTGCCTACCAGCGCAAATCCCTTCCAGATATGCTTTTTAAGCTTAAAACCTGCATACATGGCAAGTATAGAAGAAGCTGCTGCATTATACAGTGCCAGGATGATGCTCTTTCCATAGCTTGCAATCGAAAAATTCGCGCTTCCGTTCCAGACGCCGCACACGATCAATAGTCCAAGTAATAAAACAAGTGTTATCTTATGCTGATCCAGATAATAAAGTATCGCTTTTCTCCGGATAAAATAGCCTGTCATGAAAAACAGCAGAAAAAAACGGAACAGCATCCAGACTCCATGGAAGCAAAACAGGAAACAGATAGCGGTATAGAACGGCAAGCAACAGAAACAGCCCTGCAACAAACCACATTCTCCGGCCGTTTTTATCCGTTACGCGAATTAAAATTTCAAACGCGATAATGGTCAAAAATAAAGCCATTAAAAACCAGGTAGGTGAGTTGAGTATCGTCATCAGATAGACATTTTGATTCATCTGCGGTAAAAACAAGGTCAGGACATCCCAGCTCAAAAGCTGATTTCTGGCATAAAAAATACCGTATAGGATTTTCAGTTCTTCAGCCGCACTTATGCTGCCAAGCAAACTCTCTTTGACAAAGAAAAACACAAACAGAATTGCATTGGCAGTTATATAAGGAAGCAGAAGGCGTTTTGCCTTCCGCTTTAAAAATCTCCCAAATGTTTCTTCTTTTGTATGATATGTATAGCCGGACAGCAAAAAGAAGATCGGCACAAAAAACATACCGCCCCAAAAGCTGAAACCCGGTATCGTCAGTCCCAGATGGTTCATCATAACGATCAAAATTGCTATGCATTTTAAACAGTCAATCCAGTCTTCCCGACGTTTGTTTGCCATTTTTATCTCCTTATAATTCCTTGCACCTTGCTGCGACAAGTCCCGCAAGCTGCATACCCGGTTTTTCCACAAAACGATGTATCAGCCAGGAAAGAAATACTGTCACACCAAAGGATAATACATAGTTCAGTACGGCGATCAGATGATAAGGCAGTCTGTCCGCCAATGTCAGATAAAAACCGCACGAAAATGTACAAAGCACAAAGAAATGCACCAGATAAAAGCCGTAGCTATATCGGTTCAACCATGTCAGCGCACGGCTTCCAAGCGGTTTATGGAGCTTTGGCAGATGGATCACACCATAGAGCACAAGACTGGCACCGATGATATAGTAGATCAGCACCTTGGCCGGTATATACTGATAGATCGTTCCTGTCAGCCGCTCACCGATCGGCGGATAAGAACCTAAAAATACACCAAGCAGCACCGCTATCCACATAAGCCACTTCTGCTCAGACAATTTTTCCACAAAAAGAGGCGGCTGATACGTCAGGTCACACACAACACAGCCGAGGATAAACGGCAGAAAATCTGTCCGGATGCTCAAAATAGCCGCGATCGCATAAGCAACATAGCGCACTTTGCTCTTGCCGACAAGAGAAAGAATTGCCGCAACAAGCAATGTCCCGAAAAAATTCATAGTAAATAAACCAGAGCGGCCCGTTATACTGATTGGCTCCTGTTGCAAAACAGCCCCAGACAGCTTCTTTTTACCGCGCCAAAAAGACTTGGCGCAAACTGGTTATAATTACCGAAGAAAACGCTCGTCCCTGCCAGTGCGGAAGCCTCCGCATTCCGGAACAGTCCAAGCTTCATCAGTGCAAAAATCGCAATGTTGGCAATCAGGATCGGAAAGACCAGACGGAAATATTTCTTGACAGCACCGCTGCCCAGACTGTGTTTATCGCCCGTCAGGAAAAATCGATAGCCGACAAAGAAACCGCTGATCGTCATAAACATACGCACACCAAACTTGCCGCCCATGATCAGGTTCAACGGCGTGCTTCCGATGATCCATTCCAGATGTTCTGTATGGAAATCTGCCGGATTTAAAGAATAAAATCCGCAGTAAAATGCATTGATAAAGTGGAAGTTAAAGATCATCAGACAGGACAGCACCTTCAGTCCGTCTATATAATCCAGTTTTTCTACCTGTTTCATACGCTACCAGTCTCCTTCTTATCTTGCTTCTTCCTGCTGCACCTTAAATACATGGTCCGCACGCCGGATCGTAAGCAGCAGCACAAAAAGCTCTGCCAGCGCGACCGCACTCAGCGGGATCACACTTTCTCCGCGGAAGTAAGCAGAGAATGAAATATAGGTAATAATCACCTGTACGATCGCCGGATAATAAAGATCCGGGTGTTTCATGGCAAAAAGCAGATACAGTACGCAGGATAACAGCCCCGCACGCTCATCCATCTGTGGCATGACATATGGGATCAGAATTGACAGCACGAGTCCCACATACCAGATACCTTCTCCGCTCATTTTCCAACTGCGCAGAAGTACAAGATAATGACAAGCAGCATCAGTGATGCAGCAGCCACTTTTGCAACAAGGGAATACTCCTGAATAAATTTATCTGTACCGATCATCTGGAAAATATTCGGCCAGTTCTGGCTCAGCAGTGAGTCACCGCGCAGTTTCACAAACAGCCTCTCCATTTCAAAGCTCGGAACCGGCAGATAACCGGACTGATGTACGATCCCGTTCCGGAACCACACCCCGCAAAACGGAAAAATAAAGTACATAAGTTTATTTTTTTTCTGCATAAATGCAATCGCATAGACCGGCAGAAGAAAAAAGCATATCTGCTTAAGAAAAGACTGATCCCATAGCTGACCAGTGAAGCATTTCCTTTGCCTTTCATCAGCAGATACAAAGAAAGCACTGCGAAGAAAATATAAATAGAATCTCCCATGCCCCACATAGCACAGCTTGCACACAATACCGGAAGCATCAGCAGGATCGCATATGTCAGAAAAGCTCTGATCTTCCGTCCTGTCAGATCATAAACGATCAGTGATCCTAAAACTGCCAGCAGTAGATCTGTGATCCCAGTCACAAAACTGAGCATATTGCCGTATTTTTACAAATGCCGGAAGCTCGATCGCTGTATAATCCACAACACTGATACGGATCATGACGGAAAATACCGCCGCTGCCACAAACAGAAGCAGATCGATCGGTGCCAGCATCCATTTTCCTATTTTTATTTCTTTTACGAGAAAATCCGTTATCTTTTTATCCATGTTCTACTCTCCAACTGCTATTTTCCCATCCTGCATGCCCTTTACACAGGCACGTGCATGATCCAGCATCAGAAGCAGGAACAGGATTGTATACACATACATCGGAATGATGTTATTCTGTGCCAGATAGACTGTATATCCTGCAAAAGAACACAGGATCGTAAGTACCGGTATATAGAGTTTTCTGAAATCAAAAAATACATAAACGATTGCCATCACATCAACCAGAATTGCATAGCGTTCATGCATATGCGGCAGGAAAAATACGACAGTCATAGTCAGGAGCATACCCATGCGCAGCAACAGACAGGCATTCATTTCATATTGTTTTCTGGCAAAGCAGTACATCAGGATCATCAGTGCACCAAGTGTCACCCAGATGCCCGCATCCGCATACTCAAACAGGAAACTGTCCGTTCCGATCAACTGATAAATGTTCGGGAATTTATGGGACAGTGCATAAATATCCATCTGTCCGTTTGCCTGGAAAAAATAGACACTGATAAGCTCCCAGAAGCTCTTTCCGGCGAGCAGGGAAGGGATCATCCCAATCACATACATCAGTGGCAGGAACAGAAAATGTTTCAGTTTTACCTTGCCCTTCATCCAGAGGATCACATAAAGCGGTGCCAGAAACAGGGTCTGCAGCTTAAACGCAAAGGCGATCCCATAAAAAGCCATCGACCAGGCAGGCTTGTCCTTCAGCATAAAGTAAAGAGACCACAGGACAAAGCTTGTAAAAATGATATCACACTGTGCCCACATTGCTCCGTTTGTCAGAACAGTCGGTACCATCAGAAGTGCACCATAGCCTAAAATGCCGTAAGTCATGTTTTTTGTTCTGTCATATACGATCGCCATGACTGCAAACGCTGCCACAAAATCAAAAAAGATCGATACCAGCTTCATCAGAAGCAGCGTATTTAAAAATGGGCAGATACTGATAAAAGACAGTATTGTCAGATACGGGGTTGTATAATCCACATATTCAAACTCCGCGGAAAGCCCTTTGATCCCGCCGCCTGCTTCGCGCAGTGTGGCTACCCACGGTTCAAAGAACATTTTATAATCTCCCGCTACTACATTGCGCAGCGCATAGCGCATGATGAGCGCAAAGCCTGTCAACACCAGAAACAAAAGTATATCCATGACTGTGAATGTTATTTTTTTACCGATATCTTGTGGGTCAGGACAGACCTGATCTTATCATCCATGCATCTGTTTCCCTTCTGTTTAGTACTCAATTTCTTTTAAATATCTGGAAAGCGCATCCTGCCACGTCGGAAGAGGCCGGAAGCCATTCTCTGTGAGTTTGCTCTTGTCCAGACGCGAATTAAACGGTCTTGCCGCTTTGGATACACCATATTCTGCCGTCGTGACCGGTGTTACCTTTGTGGAAAGTCCCGCCTGTTTATAAATCTCACAGGTAAAGTCATACCAGGAAATATAACCGCCTTCGTTGGTTGCATGATAGTAACCGTATTTATCGGTTTCTGCCATATCGACAAGCAGTCTGGAAAGGTCATAGGTATAGGTTGGTGTTCCGATCTGGTCGTTTACCACTCTGACCTCATCATGTGTCTTGCCGACAGAAAGCATTGTCTTAATAAAATTCTTACCATTTAAGCCAAATACCCACGCAATTCTGACAATGAAATATTTGAAACTGTATTGCTGATCGCAAGTTCACCTTCCAGCTTTGTTTTGCCGTAAACATTCAGCGGCTGGTAATCCTTGCAGTCAGGCTGCCATGGCTCTGTACCCTGTCCGTTGAATACATAATCCGTACTGATATAAATCACCTTGCAGTCCAGCTCTTTACAGACATCCGCAATATTCTGGGTGCCCTTCGCATTGATCGCATATACTTTCTCCTTTTTATCTTCATCTTCTGCCAGGTCAACCGCAGTCCATGCAGCACAGTGCACAACTACATCCGGCTTCACAGAAAGAATCGTCTCTCTGACAGCCTTTGCATCTGTAATATCCATCCCAACGTAAGGCATGGTGGTAACACTGCTGCCATCCTCAACGCCGCTGTACTGCGGTGCGATATCGCTTCCGACTCCTTCGTATCCTCTTTTGCAAGCTCGTTCATGACATCATGTCCAAGCTGTCCGGCTACACCTGTTACAAAAAAATTTCATGATTGTTCTCCTTTTTATCTCAATTCTGTTTAGGCTTGGTCTGCCAGACCTCTGCGTGCAAGCACGCTCGGTCTTTCATCCGCGGTATATGCATGGCTTGGTCTGCTTTACCATATGGTTCTTCCGCCATCTAATACGACCGTTGCGCCGGTCATGTAAGAGCTGGCGTCGGAAAGCATGTAAAGCACGGTCGCCGGATATTCATCCGGGCGTGACATTCTTCCCATCGGTACAAGAGCGGAAAGCTTTTCGATAAACTCGGGATCCTGTCCGTTTTGAAGGCTCGCCGGGCAGAGTGTATTTACGCGGACACCCTTTTTGCCCCAGTAGGTTGCCAGATACTTGGTCAGTCCCATAATGCCATGCTTCACAACGCTGTAAGAAACCGGTTTGATCGTCTGGTCTTCTTCTGCAACACCTTCCTTGCGGTAAATATTCTGATTCGGAGAGATAATACCATAATCGGAAGAAATATTGATGATCACACCGCTTTTCTGTTTTTCCATTTCATAGCCAAATACCTGACAGCAAAGGAATGCACCTGTCAGTCCGACATTCATATCATCCTGCCACATGGAAAGCGGCAGATTATGGAACTGGATGGCTCCCATATTTTTGGAACCGCCCTCCATTTTCGGATTGTTGGCCGCATTGTTGATCAGGCCGTCGATATGACCGTATTTTGCAAGCAGATCATCTCTGACTTTCTCAAGTGATTCCCTGGAAGTGATATCTGCCACATAAGTTTCCACCGGCTTACCCGGATATTTCTCAGTCATTTCCTGCTTTGCTCTCGCAAGGGAATCCTCAAAAATATCAAGCAGTACCGGAATGCCTTCGCCCTCCAGCACAGCCTCTGTATGCTTTCTGCCGATCAGACCGGCTCCGCCTGTAATAATGACTACTTTTCCCGTTATTTTATACTGTTCCAGTAAACTCATCGATCACGCCTCCTGTTTCCATTGATTTTCTGGCTGCCAGCGCCATTTTCAGGCTTACGATACCATCCGCAAGCGGGATCGCCGGCTCCGTATCTTCTCTGATACAGTCTATAAACAATTTTAATTCTTCGATAAACATATCATTTCTCGCAAAGTCGGGATACGGAATGACCGTTACCTCATCGCCGACTGCCTGTGTAACTTCTGCCTTTAACAGGTCTACGATGATGTGTCCCCTTTCCCCTACTACCTTGACAAAACGGCTTGGCGGATACTGGTAAAAAATCCGCATGCACCGATACCGGGAAGGTTCCCTGCTCTGACTCATAACGGTAAATTGCATCCAGATTGTCTTCCACATCGATCCCGAGATTTCCGTTAATGCCACCCAGCGCATACACGCTCTTCGGCTGTCCGAACAGATAATACAGATAATCAAGCTCATGCACCATCTGGTTGAGCAGCACACCGCCGCCCATATCCTTGCGCGCCATATACGTATCCTTATAATTCTCATAAGTATGCATCGTTGTCAAACGTTCTCCCACAACACTGCGCACAGAAAGAATACGTCCGATACTGCCTTCTGCCAGAAACTGTTTCAGATACTGAATGCCCGGATGGAACCTGTTCTGATAACCCACAAACACTTTCAGCTTCTTTTCCGCAGCGATCTTTGCAAGCTCCGCTATCCCATCCAGACTGTCTGAGATCGGTTTCTCCAGAAACAGATGACAGCCTGCCTTCGCACATGCGATCGCACATGGAATATGGCTTTTTGTAATATTTGTGATATAAGCAATATCCGGCTTTTCCAGAAGTGCTTTGGAAAGATCATCAAAGCTTTTTATGTTGTATTCTTCTTCCAGTGATACATTTTCCCGGATCTGCATCGTATCGGAAAAGGTACGTTTCAGCCCCCGCACACGATAAGCAAGGATCTGTGCTTCCTCTCCGTATACACGTTTGATATTTCTCAGATGTCTCTGCCCGATCGAGCCAAGACCGATCATCAGAATTTTCATAGACTACTCCTTCTCTTCCTGCAATTTTTTCAGTTCCCTGCCCATGCGGTCCAGTTTTCCTCATTCATGGCAACAGCCTGTGCAAGTTTTCTGACTCTTTCCGCCATACGTGACAGCATGACCGTAAGCGTAAAATGATCAGAAGCGAAAAACAGAATCCCAGGAAAAAGATCATATTGACAGGCGCCCAGACACCAAGTGCCATAGACAGCTTTGTCAAAAGCACTGGGAACAGATCCAGCACCAGTACAAATACAAGGGCAAGCAGCCAGGACAGCGCATACTTCAGATCCAGGCTTCTTTTTTTGATCATATACACGATCACCGTCAGTGCCAGAAACAGGCAGATTCCGACAATGATCTGCAGCTTTACAGTCATCATTTTTTATATTCCTTTCTGCGGATACGCTCCACCAGTATTGCCAGTGTTACTTTTATCATGTAATAAACGGATTTCAGCGGTGAAATGGAGGAAACGCCTTCCTTCCGCTCCCGCATCACTACCGGATATTCTTCTACCTTTTTGCCTGCCTGCAGAACTGCCACAACACTCTCCGGCTCCGGATAATCCTTCGGATAGCAGTCTGCATACATTTTAATAATGCTTTCATTTACCATACGCATACCAGAGGTCGGATCTGTAATGCGCTTTCCGGTCAACAGCCGGATCAATCCCGAAAAATAACGGATCCCGAATCTTCTGAGACTGGAGGACTGGAAGCCCTCCTTTTCAATAAAACGTGATCCGATCAGCATATCCAGATCATGCGCATACATGTAATCCCGCATTTCCTGTAAAAAGGCTGCATCATGCTGTCCGTCGCCGTCAAACTGCACCGCATAATCATAGTGGTTCTTTTTGGCATACAGATATCCTGTCTGCACCGCACCGCCGATTCCCAGATTGATCGGCAGATTGATCACAGGGATCCCTGCATCTTTACAAAGCTGCAACGTCTTATCCTGCGAACAGTCGTTGATAATGATGTAATCAAAATCAGGCGCATTTTTTTTGATATCCGCAACTGTATTTAAAATGCTCTTTTCTTCATTATAAGCTGGTATGATGACTAAACTTTTCATAGTTCTCCTTCAGCGCTCATCTGACAAATTGCCGAAGCACCATGCATGTCCGGCGCAGTGTCGTAATAAAAAGGATGTGGCATATGATTTTCCCGCAGTGCACGCATGCCTTCTCCAAAAGAAGCAAGATAGCTTTTCAGACCGCCTGTACTTGCCGATTCTTCTCCATGGAACATATGCACAAGTACCCGCGGAATATAAGACAATCTGACCTTGTCCTCTTTTAAGATACGGATCATAAACTCATAATCTGCGGCTATTTTATAATCTGTTTTATAAAAACCGTAGGTTTCGTATACTTCTCTTTTACATATAAGGTCGGATGACCGGGCATCCAGCCCCATCTGAGTTTTTTCGCAGTTCCTGCGCCCATCCGCCATTTGCGGATCACTTTACCGTCCGCCATGTAGTCAATATCACCGTGTACGCCGTCTGTTCCGTCCCTCTGCATCTGCCGTACCATATCGGACAGCACATGGGCATCCGCAAATTCATCACACATCAGCCCGACAATCGCACCGGTCGCCATACGGATTCCTTTATTCAGCGCATCATACAGCCCTTCATCCGGCTCCGAAACCCACTTCAGCTTATCTCCCAGCTGCTGCGCCGCCTTTTGTATGATCTCGTGCGTTCCATCAGAGGAACCGCCGTCTACGATGATATATTCTATATTTTCATAATCCTGTTTCAGGATCTGCGTCACACATTTTTCAAGATGTGCACAGTCATTGTATGTCATTGTAATGATGGACACCTTTGGTGTATCGGGTAAACTCTTCATAACCGTTCCTTATTTCCTATGCTCTGCTCATCGCATTTTGCCGCTGGCATCGTATCTTATAGTATAGCATACTCCCTGTAAAAAATCATCAGCTTTCCGATGTGAAATAATCATCGATCCCATCTGCGATTCCGATCGAGATTTTCTCCTGATAGACCGGATCTGCCATGTTCAGATCTTCCGCTTTATTTGTCATATATCCCATCTCCACGATCGTGACCGGTACCTGACACCAGTTAATACCACTCATCGTGTCTGTCTCCCAGACATATTCCTTTTTGCACCGGTACTTGCTACCATAGCATCCAGAATACAATCGGAAAGCTTCCTGCTCTGCTGATACAAACCTCCATTATAAGGATTAGCGGCGGTCTGGCAGATCGTCATGGCACCGTTTACATCACTGTTTTTCGGAACCATTGGCATGGATCCTGATAAAGGCATCCGCTTCCGCTTCATTGGCGATCTGGGCACGCTCAGCATTGCTGATATTGACATCATTCGTCGTTCTGCACATTTTCACCTCATAGCCTCTTTTTTTCCAGCTCTGTCTGCAGCTTGAGAGCCACCTGCAGATTCAGTTCATACTCGGCAAGACCGGATGCAACGCCGCTTGTACCGCCCGCTACCTTTGCCTTCATTTCGGAAGAGCCCGGTGCGATCGGTTCCTTTTCGGAATTGCCCTTCTGCTGATGTCCCGCATCGATCACAATCAGCTTTCCGCCCTGTGCATCCGTCTGATCTGTGTCTCCGTCCGCAGTATCATTCGTATCGTTTTCATTGTCTGATGCATTCTGCTGTGCGCCGGATGCATTTGATGTATCTAATGTATTGTCTGCATCCGTATTGTCCGTATCGGTTTCTGCCGTATCTGATCCGCTTTCCATGTCAGTATCTGCAGTCTGGCTGCTTCCGATTCCATCCGCCGCATCTGCTGCATCTCCTGCGCCCGCTGCCGGCAGATCCCCTGCATGCATTCCGGAGTCATCTGCAGCCTGCATATCCTGCGCCGCATCCGTTGTCTGTGTATCTGCCGTATCTTCCGTAAATGCCGTTCCGCCCGTTACCTCCGCAGTACTTCCTGCATCCTGCCCACATCCTGCCAGTGCACCCGTCAGAAGCAGACAAAGCATGACTGCTGCCAGTTTTTTTTTTTCATTTCATTCTCCTTCTTTCTCCTCTGCCCGCCAGTACAAAAAAAGCACTGCCAGCGCAGCTATAAAAAATGCTGTAAAAGCCCAATATCTCTTTGTGGTTGTATATGTCTTTATTTCCGTCCTGCTGACCGATAGCAGCAGATCTTTTGTCAGCTCCTGCCCGCCCAGCGTCAGCGTGCCACCTGCATAAGCATCATAATAGCCCATGCTGTATGTGATAAACCGCAGCTCATCTGTTCCGCTCTTTTTGCGGATCGACAAAGTATACATCTGTGTTCCGTCCGGTGTTACCGTAGGAAACGAAAGCACCGTTGCACCATTATAAGGCTGTCCCGCACCTGTGATCTCTTCTTCTGCGATCACGCCAGTTTCAGAGGCAAGCACTGCCTCATAAACCGCATCCGAGCTGCTGTCATCATTGCGCCACTGAAAGATCACCCGGTCAAACGGCTGCGAAGCTTCAAACGTCTGCAGAAGTTTTTCCTTTCCAATGGATAGTTCCTCATTTGCCAGAAGCTGCATTACAACCGGATGCGTATATTCCTGTGTCTGCCCGGTAAAAACAGAATAGTTGCCTATTGCAAACACGAGCAGCCCTGCCAGCTGAACCAAACAGATACTCCTCTGCAGCTTACACGTTTTTCCCCTGTCAGAAACTACAGCCTCTTCCCATTGCTCCACACCGTTTTCCGCCAGAAACTGCAGTACAAGCAAAAATGGGAGCGAATACTGGGAGCCTGTTTCCCATAACAAATAAAATAAAACCGCACCTAAAAAAGTCAGCTGAAACACATAGCTGTCCCATTGCTTTTACGGACTGTCCGTAACAGATCATAAAAAATACCAAGCAGCAGGCACAGATAATAGCCCTGATGGTACAGGATCACAAAATCCTTATGATCCCCGAACAGATACGGATACAGTCCGTCTGTCCGCAGACAATTTTCCAGATAGACCGGATATCCGTTAGAACCTCTGCCCCATGTGTTTTCTACCTTTGCATGCACAAGTGACAACAGATCTCCCACCGTCATTGCCTGCAGCTTTTCTGCAAGTCTCTCCCGGTCAGCCGCCTTTTTTTCTTCTGCTGTCGGAAAGGACGCTGTGTAGGTTTCATCCGCTTCATTATGACTGCCGGCGGCGAAGTCATGGACATCATGACCCAGTGTGTCAGCGGAAAAGCTGTGTCTTTGGTATCCAGCCCTATATACTGACGGTTTCCCCGCGCTGATCCCCGCAATAGTCAAAACAGCAACTGCCGCTGCCAGAAGATCCCGTTTCTGCAGCCGCCCCAAAAACAGCAGACAGGCGATCACAGCAATAAATGGGATCATTGTCGTTGCGCGCAGCAGATACCCGAAGCCAACCACCAGTCCCAATATGACCAATATCACATAAGGATGTTTTTCCTTTTTTCGCAGAAAACGGACATACAAATATAAAATTCCCATGACAAAAGGCATCGACAATGTGATGGTGTAATAATAAGAAACACCGATATACAAAAACGGATTGCAGAGCAATAGAAACAGAATCCGCACAAAGCTGCCGGGGGTCCGTTTTTTGTAAGCACTCACCGTCAGCAGAAAAAGAACTGCGGCCGTATCCAGAAAAACAAGGTTCACACAGTTCAGCAGAAGCGGCATCGCTGCCCGGCTGATCCCTGCAGCCGTTCCCAGCTTCCATAAAACAGCAGTCAGCACCGCATACGCGTTTTGATTCGGATAGACTGACAGATAATAAACTGCTTCCTTTGCCACCTGTCCATCCATGGCAAGCGCAGAAGCACCACCGGTCACAAACGCATTATCAAACAGATAACTGCTGCGATAGTAGAAAAGCATATAGATCTGTAGTGCAAATGCCGGCACTAAAAGCAACGCACTGACCATTTTGCCTTCCGCAGCGTCAGATTTTCCGTCAGACGTCTGCAGACGGAAAAACAAGCAGCAAAAATGCTGTCATAAACAGACATAAAAGTGCCAGCACCGGTTTTTCTGGGTCTGAAACAGGAACGTGGCATCTGCATAATCTACCAGTCCGTGCACGATCAGCTCCAGCACGACCAGCCCCAGAAACACATTCCCGGCGAGCATCAGATATTCAATTACTTTCCCCGGTCTTTCACTTTCCCTCATGTTCATGCAGGATCCTTTCGTATAATGCCAGATATTCCGCATATCGATCACTGCGGTCATAATTCTGCGCCCGCTGTCTGCAGACCTTTGCAGAAAATGGATGCTCCTCGCACACCTTTAAGATCGCTGCAAGCAGCTTCTCATAGTTCCCTTTTTCTACCACAATACCGCAATCTTCCGTAACAGATTCGCCGCTTCCTCCCGTGTCATACGTGATGACAGGCGTTCCGCAGGCAAGTGCCTCTAAATTGGTTGTCGGGAAGTTATCCTCCATTGTGGCATTCACATACACATCCGCACTGCGGTAAATGGACGAAAGCAGCTGCACATTTGCTGTCCTGTCGATTGGAAGCAGTTTACCGGTCGGAAACTTTTTCTTCAGCTGTACCGTCTGTGCTTTATCAAGCCCCAGAATTTCCACCGTATAGTTAGCCGGCAGTTCCTCTGCAAGACGGATAAACGTATCCAGTCCCTTTCGTTCCTCCCAGCGGTTTGCCACACCAAGTATTGTTCTGTGCGGGTAACCTGCCATCTGCTGCCTTCTCTTCGTTTCCTGTTCCTCCGTCAGCGGGATAAAGTTGTCCAGATTGATCCCATTCGGAATGACCTCTACAGGATATTCCTTTAAAAACGACTGCTCGACAAGCCCTTTCAGCCATGCGGACGGCGTTACAATCGTCAGGTTTTTCACGCCCGTAAACACTTCCTTTTTCCGCTTATAATTCCATTTGGAATTGTCTTTGAAAATCGCATACGGATAGGCACTTTTATGAATACTGCAATTATGGCAGCCTCCATTTTCTTCCTTCCATTTCTCACAACCGATATAATCAAAATAAGCACAATGTCCTGTAAAACTCCAACAGTCATGCAATGTCCAGACAACCGGGATATCATGCTCTTTCAGGTAAGCAAAGAGCAACTCTATCTGCAGGTAAAAACCGTGGATATTATGCAGATGCACAAGATCAGGCTGCACTTCAGAGAGCCAATGCAGAAACTTTTCCGTTACCTGCTTTGAGCCAAATCCTGCTTTCCCCCGTGTGAAATTTTTCATCACATGGCACACAAAATCAGCCTTATTGCCGATCACATACCCTTTGATCCCCGGTGGCAGACTTCCACGCCCCGTTGCAATATAAGCTTCTTCTCCGTTCTTTTTGCAGCGTTTCATACAGATCCACACAGATCCTGCCAATACTGCCCACACCACAAATGGTATTTACCTGGACTATTTTCATAAAAAACTCCCTTTTTTTCTTCTTTTCTGTTACACTAAATATAATCATGTATAACATACATCTAACAAGGAGACATACTTTATGATAATCATACAACCAATAGGTGGTTTGTGCAATAGAATGCGCGCCATAAATTCCGCCCGCGTCCTCGCGAAAAAACGGGGCGAAACGCTGAAAGTCATCTGGAATGTAAACCCGAACTGGGCTGTCCTTTCGAGGAGCTTTTCCAAAAAACTGACGCCTTCAGCCTTCGTAATATCCATTCCAAATGGGATCCGCAAAAGGTCTTTTACCAGCTCACGCGCATGGTGGTTGGAAACGAGGAACTTCGGGCAAACCGCACAGAACAGGGATTACCGGATGCTTATCTAGCATCCCTGCCCAAAAATCTGTATATTGCCACAGAGGAACACTTTTTCCCCTGCCATGATTACAGTCCCTTTCAGCCGACAACCGAGATTGCGGACCGCGTAAATGCCATAACCGCCGGCTTCAAAAGCCATAATGTCGGTATCCATATCCGCCGGACGGATAATAAGCCCGCGATCGGCAAGAGCAGCACGCAGGCATTTATTGATGCCATGCAGAAGGAGCTTTCCATGAATCCTTCCACAATGTTTTTACCTTGCAACGGATGACCTGTCTGAAGAGGCAAATCTGCGGCGGGTATTTCCGGACAGGATCATTTCCAACGAAACAAGAGATCTTTCCCGCGACAGCGTAAACGGTGTAAAAGACGCCCTGCTTGATCTTATGTGCCTTTCCAAAACGGACAAGATCATTGGCAGCTATTTTTCTTCCTTTACCGATATCGCCGCGGATATCAACGGTATTCCGAAGATCGTGGCGGGGAAGAGTCGTAAAAAATACAACAGGCTCCGGATAATCCGGAGCCTGTTTCCATTCATTTCTATTCACTTTTCTTACTGCACACTTGATGCATAATCTGTTCCGTTGATCGTTACATATTTGTCATTCTGTACAACAGCAATATATGTCTTGCCCGGGTTGAATTCAACCGGTGTCAGATCATCATAGTAGTATTTGGTCGGCGCATAGTCACTTGTCTTACCCCAGCGGATATGTACTGCCTTTCCGTTTGTGATATAGTAACCGTCCTGTGTGTCATCGTGGCACTTGAAGGAAAGATAGCCCTTTGCATCTCTGACTTCATAATAGGTAAACTGAACGATCACATTTTCAAATGTCAGCTGCTCACCTGTTGCACCGTCCGTCTGCGGGCTTTCATACAGATTCTTTTTGTAAAAACCTGTTGCAGCATCATATTCCAGAGAAGATTTTGTATAAGGAATGCACCCTTTAAGCTGATCTCTGTTGCATCAAAGCTGTCCTCGTCGCTTTCCAGCGTGTTGAGCTCTTTCTTGGCAAACTGGAAATGCTCTGCATGGTAATTCTCATTGATATGAGTCAGAGAATATCCAAGACTGTCACACTGTTCAACCAGATTTGCACCACTTGTGTACGCATTGTGCGGAACCGGCTTATCACTGGTACGATAAAAAGCATTGCATCCCGGTGCTGATGAAGTGGAGTTTACCGCACAGCCTGTAATGTTGTTGACATCCGGTCTGTTAATAATGTCTGCCAGATAGTATGGTCCGCCGAAATGTACCAGGATCGGATCCCATTCCAGTGCCCAGTATACATAGTAGTCACGACAGCTTCTGACATTACCAAGCTTCTCGATCCCCCTGCCAGTCCTCAATGATCGCCATCTGACGGGACATATCGCCCTCTTCCATACACTCATATAAAACGCCTGCCTGTCCGATACCATACTGTGGCTGGGCTGCTTTATCTGTCGGGAGCATGATCGCCAGAGGTCTCTGCTTTGCAATTTCCTTATCTTCGATTTCACCGGTCAGCGGACTCCTTGCCATACCATCCGGAATCTGGTCATCCTCCACGATCTCGTCTTCTGCCGAAGGAGTTTCTTCAATCTCCTCAAGCTGCTGTTCCTCCACTGTCTCATCCGGTACAGGTGTTTCCTCTTCCTTTGCGCCGCAACCGGTTAATATAAACGCCGATGTCAGTGCCAAAAGAAGTAATACGCGCAATTTTTTCATAGTTTTTACCTTTGTCCTTTATATACTTGACAGCCCCGACTGTCCTTTATATTTTAGCAGAAAAATAGTATCTTGTCATTCTTCCGGAACATTTTTTGTAATATTTTTGTAATATTTCAGTAATTCTTAAGAAACATCTGAAATCCGGAAACTCTGAAACCAGTATCTGTACATCCTCATTAATATCCCACCGATACTGCCACATAATGTTCCGACTGCCCCAGCGGCGCATCAGCCGTTACAATAGATGCCATTTCCCGATAAGTTTCCCTGTCGAGAAATAAAATGCCTGTCTTTTCCTCCAGCGTATCCCGGGTAAGCAGATAGGTAATACCTCCGTTTACACAGGTATAATCCCCATAAGCCTCTGCCACAAAAACATCCTGCTGGCTCCAGTTTTCTTCGGTTTCCTCTCCCGATCCATAGTCTACAAATGCCGTGCATCCCACAAGCTCCTGTGCCGCATCGCTCTTTGCCACAGTCTTGATCAGCTCCTGAAATTCATTTGTGTTCTGCTTACCGATTGTCTGCAAAACACTGTTTCCATAGATTAGAAGAATAAAAGCACCTGCTGCCGCAGTCAGTATGCGCAACCACCTCCCCAGTTTTTTCTCCTTCAAGAGCCGGCCCAGACAAATGCCGGCAAGTGCCAAAAGCGGAACTAGCGAAGGATACACGTACCAGAGCAGCTTATTCGATACTGCGGAAAATGCCAGAAGCGGAACCAGGATCCAAAGTGCCCAGCCAAGCAGCTCCCGCTTTTTTTCTTTTTCCATCTGTCTGATGCCTTGTGCAAATACAAAAACTGCGATCAGGCAGATTACCAGCGCACAGAGATACGGTGTGATCTTTCCGGATGCAGCGCCGAAATAGTAAGACAGATAATAAGAAAACGGTGCGATATTATTCTGCAGTGTGCCATCTGTTCTGCCCAGTACATCAACCTCCCACATCTTCTGAAAAAAGGTCATTCCTGTCGATCCGGTATCTGCTTGCTGCCCAAAGCATGATTGAAGAAGTGCAGCAGCCAGAAACAGCAGCCAGTTCTTTTGCCTTCCATTTTTTCAGTTCTCCGGTCCAGAAGCAGGAAAAAGCCCGCCGATCACCGCGATCAGCCCGGCGTGATAGCTCTTTGTCAGAAAAGCATAGTGCAAACATCAAAAGCACAGGCATAGCTGTATCTGCCATTTTCCGATCTTCATCATACAGATCATCGTCTCTATGTCCAGGCAAACACAGACTGATGTGCAGCAGTATATTTTGTAAGGCGCAACCAGCCTGCCAGACAGTTTTTTCCTTTCCCTCAAAGATCAGAAAGAGAAGAAGTCTGATCTGAACCAAAACCTCCCAGTCAAGAACCAAGTAAAAACTGGTCTGTCATGCAAAGCCAAACAGAAGTTCATCCTCTGTCGATAAAGTTAGGCATCCTGGTCTGTTCCTTTGTGATCCGGCATCTGCTTCACAATAAAACACGTAAAGTATAGAATCATCACTGTCCAGAATTCATCCATCAGTGGGCGTCTGATGGGCAGAGTCCAAATATTTCTTTTCCACTAAATCAATATTCCTTGGCTGTCTTTCGCCCATCACGCCTGGAGCCGGATCATCAGCCTGATCTGCTGCTGTGTCTGATTCTTCAGAAAGCCTGCAGACAGGCTGCAGATTTAATCCCAGCCTGCCTGCCCAGATTCACCGAATTGTCTCGATCAGTCTTTT
>VOFC01004288.1_pt1 | contig 27532 bp, 40 predicted proteins | sample 5384161 | NCBI WGS metagenome assembly VOFC01 (sample SAMN12384722, study PRJNA508395) | human gut metagenome | isolation source: healthy gut B | host: Homo sapiens | reverse complement strand
TCAGTGCTTCGTTCAGTTACGTATTGCTAGACGACGCAAGAGAAAAAGTTCAGATCGATATTGTGGGCACGCCGGTTGGGGGCAAAGAGTATATCATCGGTTCCTGCAAATATCGCAATGAATATCGGCGTAGACGAGCTTGAACTTTGAAGCACTATGCCGAGGTTTTCGGAAAAGGTGAGGAAGTATCCACTATTATATCTTTTCAAGAGCGGCTTTACCATAGGGCTGCAGTCGCTCGGCAATAAAAGGCGAAGTGGAAACATTACACTGCAGGATATGTATGAGTGAAAATCGGCAAGGAGTATTGGAAATGAGCAAAACAACAATGATACCCGCCGGAAAAGAATCCGACTGTCACCAGGAGATATATTACTATATGTTGATGCAGGTTCCGCAGGGACGGCTTACACGGGACTGTGATATTCAGAGAATATCTTAACACGAGCATGGGGCCTCATATATTGATTTTGACATCCTTGCCACTTACGGACTCTGCCGGGTTATTCCGGAATATATGGGTGTAGAAAAGTTCAAAACATCGCCTTGTTTTCAACTTTGGGATATGTTTCGGACGGCATGTGTATTGAAAAAACTGCAAGCCGAAGGGTTTAAGATCCCACCAGCAAAGGGGAACAGGGGAGAGACAGGTGCTTGACTGTAAAAAATGTCTGTTTCGATTTCAAAAAATCGACAGTCAACAAGGCTGTTTTTGACCAAATTCAAAGAAGGTCTACGTGCATTTCTATAATAGCGCAAAGGTTTAGAAGCGTGCAATATTGCAAAATATACACCATGGAGGTTATATATCATTACTCGGATGTACCCCACAGGAATCGTTTGATGTACCGAATTTGGAAAGGGAAGCCTATGGGTTTATTTCGGAAAAAAACACAAGATTATTTTTAACGAAAGCGGAACAAGAACGACTCGTCTTATTGCTAATGTATTCAAGCGAATATAATTGCCTGACAATCGCCTCTGAAGAAACGGACCAAGGTAGCAAGAAGTTTGTTTGGATGAAAAACGGGTTTTCTCTTGCTTGTAGCGCGTGGTATCACTCTTTTGATAGCTATTGGGGAAGCAAAACTCCGGTGAAGTCCAAACCAATCAGTGAAGCACAGGCAGAGGGAGTGTTGAGCAAATATACGATACCTGAGTTGCCGGAAATCAAACCGACGCCGGATGTGATTTTAGCGCATGAAGTGTCAGAGGATATCATAACCGGCATGCACCATATTGAATACTGCTGTAAAGCGTGCGATGCTCGTTTTAGTATGGATTCCGCTTACCGATCAACCTCTCCGGTTGAGTGTCCGTCATGCGGTGGAAGTTATACTCCGCTTTTCGACACAAACATTGCAAAGCGAAACGAACAGGTGGCGGTGATCTCTATGCTTTGACGATAAAACTGTTTTCATTCGTGCGTGTTCCGTGGGTTCCGCCTTTGACGAGAATTTCACGGAGACTTATGAAAGTAATGAGTTATATCGTGCTTTTATAGAACTGAGCGCCGGAAAAGAACCGACGGTGGAATTCCTTGCATATGAGCATAACGGCGAAAGAAAAGTGTGGTTGACAAAGAAGAACTACGCATCGGATAAGTTTGATTTTCGTGTGAAAAGGGTTGAATATATCGGAAATGTGGATTGCCTGAAATACACCGGGCTTCGTGAATATATTGAGGAAAAGACGAATAGAAGTCCATATTCCAACATGATTAGTCTGCGGGACATTATTCACTATATTCGGTATCAGGCACTCTATCCGATCGTCGAACAGCTGTGTAAACGCGGTTTTTCCCAGACGCTGACGGATGAGTTTATTCACCGCAATCAAAACGGCACAGAGCTTATAATGCATCTTGAACGCAATAAGGTGACCGAGGTATTAGGTCTTCCGGAGCGCTTGATAAAACACTATCTGCAAGGTTCGGACTTTCATTCACGATTGAAAAAGTTTATGGAACTGTACGGAATGGATTCAAATGTGAGGGAAGAGGATATTGACTGGCTTGAACTGCACGGAATAGAGGCTGTTCAGGTCAAAAGTATCTTAGAGGAATCGCAGATGAGCATTATGCGCTTATGTGAGTATCTGGAGCATGTGCGCGTCAATCAATGCTTCGAGCCTAAAAACGCAATTGCGGACTGGCGGGATTATCTGCACGCCGCAAAGACGATAGATGTGGATCTGACAGACAATAAGGCACGATATCCATCCAGCCTGAAGCGTGAGCACGACAGGGCGATCGCAAAGCAGAAGCTTGTGTTGGACGCAAAGAAGGACGAGATTTTCCAAAAGGAGACCGAGCAGTACGGTAAATTGTATTCCTATAAGGACGACGATTATATGATTGTTTCACCGAAGGATATGAAGGATCTGTTTGAAGAAGGACGGAAGCTCAACCACTGCGTCGGTTCCTATTCGGACAGAATTATTGCCGGAACTTCCTGTATCATGTTTATCCGTAAAACCGAAGATCCGGACAAGCCCTATTTTACAATTGAGATCAATCGTGAAAATGGATTTGTCGTGCAGCTCCGTGCCAATTCAAATCGGCTTATCAATCACAGGAGCGAAAGTGACCTTGTGAATTTTTTTTGAAGGAGTGGTCAAAGAAAAAAGGGTGTTGCACTGAACGGTGCGGCATAGAAAACTGCTCTCTGTTTCGGCAGAGGGCTTTTTCTTGCCTATCAGAGGTCTGTAATACATAGTTCTATCGCAGTATTTAAAATCAAGAAGGAGGAATTTATTGTGTGGAAAAAGGCAGAGATACCGACAAGTGCTCAACGACTGCAGCAGGAGGGATACTCAAAGCTTACGGCTCTGGTAATGGCAAATGCCGGCGTTGAAAACAAGGAGCAGGCGGAAGAATTTCTGCATAGTGAAACCGTTCATGATCCTGCTAAGATCAGAAACATTGAAAAAGTGTCGGAGATTATTTGGGATCACATATACCGAAAAGAGAAAATATGCGTATTCGGTGATTACGATTGTGACGGTGTTACGGGTGCTGCAATTCTGTACCTGATGCTGAAACGACTCGGTGCCGATGTGATGGCGAGACTGCCGGATCGGATCTATGAGGGCTACGGAATATCTATGGAAGCGATCCGAGAAGAAATTGCGCTTGGCACTAAGCTGTTCATTACCGTTGACAACGGCAGCAAAGCGATAGCCGAAATAGAGGAAATCCGCCGTCAGGGGTGCAAATCAATTGTCCTTGACCATCACCAACCAGGAGAAGTTCTGCCGGATGCAGATGCGCTTGTTGACCTTTGGATAGAAGGGGAGACATACCCGTTTCACGAGCTGACAGGTTCCGGCCTTGCGTGGAAGGTCGCCTGCTATATGCTGACATTGGTGGACGATTATGACTATGCGATGGAACTGGTTGACTTGGCTGCGTTCGGTACAATTGCGGATGTCGCACCGCTGATTGGTGAGAACCGTTCCATTGTCAAACGGGCGCTGAGAAAAATGAGAAGCTGCTGGTATAAACGGGAAGGTGTTAAAGCACTGTATGATGGACCGCTTGACAGGATAACCGCCGAGAACATTGCGTTCAAAATTGCGCCTTTGTATCAACGCCTCCGGGCGGCTGGATGTCCGTGGAGCGGATCTGCCATTGCTGTTGCTTTTGGAGGACAGACCGGAAATTGCAGAATTTTTGGCTGAACGCCTGACAGACTGCAACAACCGCCGTAAGTCAATCCAAAAGGAATGGTGCGGCAGGATGGAGGAGACAGCTCTGAAAATGATTGAACAGGGCGATAAGGTCCTCGTCCTTTTGGCTGACGGTGCTCCGTCAGGAGTTGTCGGTCTGGTTGCCGGAAATCTGAAAGAGAAATATAACCGTCCGACCATTGTTTTTGCTCCAAAGCAGGATAGCAGCGGTAAAACGGTTTGGACCGGCAGCGGCAGGTCGATTAAGGGCTTTCATTTGTTGAACGCACTGAAAACCTGCGAGGATTTCTTTCTTGCCTACGGCGGCCACGAATTGGCTGCGGGAATGAGTATTCCCGAAAACGAAGAGGTTTTATCACAGCTCAGAACACGCCTGAATCAAGTGGCGGAATACCTGAGCGAAACAGACCTTATGCCTATGACCTATTGGGACACGGAGATTACGGAGGCAGAACTGACAAATTCGCTGTATGAAGAACTGAAATCCCTTGAACCGGTCGGGGAAGGAGTGAAGAAGCCTGTTTTCAAAATGCGGATGCACCTTTTGCCGAAGCGACATATGTTGATGGGAGCGGATAAAAGTCATTTGAAACTGTTCTGTGAAAATTACAGTGCAGTCGGATTTTCCTTGGCGGATAAGTATATACGCTCAGAACTGCCGGAGGTTATAGACGCTCTTGGATATCCGTGCGAAAACTATTTTAACGGGAAAGTAAAGCAGGAGTTTATGCTTGTTGACTTTGAACCGGTGACAGAGAATGAATAAGAAGGAGTGATAACGATTGGGGACATACTACAAGCAAATCGGCGTATATAAAACAAAGAAAGCCCTGCTTGAATTTCTGGACGACACGAGATATGATTCCGAGATACTTGCTTGGCCGCATATGCGCTCGTCCCGTATACGGATCGGTATGAAGGATTACAGCAAGGGAACCGGAGAAAAAGCGGTAGATGTCTTTTATAATCTTTCGCCGGAGGAATTTATCCGTTTGGTTGAAGGCTTGAACGAGGTCAGACAAGTCTCGGCAATCGAGAAAAAACGGATGGATTTTTCCGTTGCAAAAGCTCGGTCAGGTTGTTGAGATGTACAGACAGGTGCAAATTCCGGAAAAACAGATTGCCGAAATGCGTGAGATGATAGCGCAGTTTGCAGGCAGCCGAAACGAAGTTTTTGCGGAGGCCGGCGGCAAGTTATCCGAAGTGTTTGAAAGGCTTGTGCAGGATATTTCAACTCCGGTCGAGAAGGGTAGTGCTCAGGCGGAAAAGCTGCTTGTAGACGCTCAAAAGGAAAAAGAAAATGCCTTAAAGGTTCGGGAGGTATACAATGACATTAAGATACTGAACTATGAAAAATATATCAATCCGGACAACCCGGCAGAACGCAGAATTACGACATTTCGTGTGGCGTATGCCGCTAATATGGGCTTTCCTTTTATCATTGAAATCGGAAACGGTTGGGGTGAACCGCTTGTGACAAAAAACGGCGGCGTTATGGTGAAAGAGGGAAGTACACGCATCGTTGACTCGGTGCAGGTATTTATCCAGGACAAGCACCTGTTTCCGCTTCTCCGCCGTGTTCAGCTTTTTCTTGAAGCAATGACAACACAGGCAATGCAGCGATACTACGAAAAGGTGAGCGAGCCGATGCTGCAAACCTATGATCTGGACGAATAAAAAATACCGCAGGGCTTCTTTTTGAGGTCCTGCGGTATCGCTATATCAGAGGAGGAATAAAAAGTAAATACGGTAGCTGCCGTTTCCGGTCTGTTCGCAGTAGATGTTGAACGCTGAAATATTGATTTCGGGCAGCCCTATGCTTTCACGGTAAGCTGGGCTGTAATACTCAATCATTTCACCGAGCACACGCTTTAAGAGACTGCCCTGCGTATTGGTGGAAGCGGTCTCGGCACCGGCCCAGCTTGCATTGCCGGGAGTTAAGGATTCGTTCAGTACAAAGCCGTAGCTTTTCCCGAGCGCTATGCAGTCATTGCGGATCTGTTCAATGTTAAACGGATATGCATAGGGGTCTGTCGGTGTTTCGGACATTGAAGTTTCTGTTGTAGGTGCCGTTGTTTCCGGTTCCGGCGGCGCAGAAGTGGATGTGGGTTCCTTCGGCGCCGGCGGCACAGTTTCTTTCGGAGCATCGGGCTCCTTTGTTTCACCGCCGCCTTGTGGGTTTCCTGTGCCGGAGAAGTAGTTTCGGGAGTTGTTAGAGCAGGCTCGTTTTTGCTTTCTGCCGCAGTATCGGGTACGGCAGTACCGGCGGTGGGTTTCGCTTCGGTTGAACTTTCCGCTGCATCGCTTGTATCGGGTGCGGAGCTTGCGGAAGTCTGCTCTATGGCGGTTTTACTTTGATCGGATACTAATGACAGAGAGGAGTCAACAGAACCCGAATTGAGTTTGCAGCCTGCAAGGCTTGCGCAAAGCAGAATGCAGATGAATAACAGTATAATTCGTTTCATATGATTCGTCCTTTCTTTGAATTAGTATACTTTCGATTACACTAAAATTATATCATATTTCGGCGCTATAGTCAATGGCTTTAGCAACTTTTCTTTTTACTTGCCAAAATCCTTGCCCTTATTCATTCTCTCTCTCAAAACCAGAGAGGAGGAAAAGGAGGATGGAATCTACTTACTTTCCGAGACGCAATGAGATCTATTCGGCAGTACTACCCGTGACATCCAAATCGGTTCAGTATGGTAAGCGTCCGGTCCTGATCGTACAAAACGACATCGGGAATGAAATGTCGCCGACAACTATTGTGGCGCCGATCACAAGCCGCATTAAAAGAAATATGCCGACACATGTGATAATCGGTCCGGAAACCGGGCTGAAAAATGAGTCGGTAGTGCTTTTGCGAGCAGCTCGTGACGGTCAATATTTCGACACTGAGCGAGAAGATCGGCGAAGTGACAGATAAGAAAAACTATCTGTGCGATCGACGATGCGATTGCTTGCAGCCTTGGCTTGAAGTAATATGTAATCGAAAGCAGCCTGCGGTTTCTGAAGTTGAAGCCGCAGGCTGCTTGTTTATGGGGAAAGCGTGATTGCGTCAAGCATAACCGGACCGAATGCGGTTTTGATTTGGTTGTACAGCGTTCTGCGTTCGGCAAGGCCCTTCTGCGTATCCGCATAAGCAATGCCTCGTAAAAAGTATTCAAGCAAAGGTATACGGGTTGATTTGTTCAATATGAGTGTTTCCGATCATTGCTTTTATCTTGCCGATGATGACGGAGTTTTTGATATACTCCCGGAACGAATGTCGGGGTCGGAGAAGAATTCTTTTTAATTCATCGGGGGAAATATTCATATCCTCAACTTTGGGTTGGACGGATAACTGAGCTGCGTATCCGGTCAAGTGAATATTCCAACCGGCATCTTCAAATATGTCGTGCCAGATGCGGCCGTGTTCAGCGTTTTCTTCATAGCTCGGATCGTCCTCTGCAACGGCAGCGTCGAATTTATATGACTGAACTTCGGACAGCTCGTCCCAATAGTGCTGAATGAGGAAGTTCTCTGTGTTGAGCAGAACATACTGTGAATTTTCATCCCTTGACTTTGCGATAATCAGACTTGCACGGAAATCGAACCGATCGTCGTGAAATGCGCCGAGTGCAACGCCGGAAATCTTGCCGGATACCATACCGGCAGCCTGGTCAAAGATAGAGGTTTCGTATTTCAGCCCTTCAACAAATTTCATGTCGTAAAGCCGTTCCGCTGATTTTGCAACAAGAGATAGCACTCCTTCCCGAACGATCTCTTTCAGGTTCTCCCGAACTTTTGTGAGAAATTCCGGGAGCTTTTCGGTAGATACATTCAGTATATAGCCGTTTTGTACCATAGGCGATAAGCCTCCTTTTCAATGAATTTGAAGCAGTATGATACACACTTTGCAGTTTGGCAAGTAGCAAACCGAAATTTTTCGGGGATTTCAGTGCGGCAGTTGACGGCATGGCTCGACAATGCTATAATAAGAGCAATCGAAAGTATCTTATTTTATGTATAGAAGGAATGAAGATGTTTGTAGGGCGTAAAGCTGAATTGCAGGAATTAAACCGTCTTTATGAGAGCGGCAAGTTTGAGTGCGTTGCCGTTTACGGCAGAAGGCACATCGGAAAAACCGCCTTAATTTCCGAGTTTATCAAGGATAAAGACGCAATTTACTTTTCCGAAAGAGAACTGATTGACAAATATAATCTTGAAGCATTCAAAAGAGCGATTGCAGAGCACTTTGGGTTTTCAGACAGCACTGCAAGGACCTGGAGAGTCGCTATGAAAGAGATCGGCGCCCGCCTGAATGACGAACGCCTGATTTTTGTGATGGATAACTATTCGACGCTTGCCTTACCAACAAAGAGTTGAGTTCGATTATTGCTAAGGCAATAGGTGAGAACTTCATTGATAGCCGACTGTTTCTTATCCTGTGCTGTGGACATATGACGGCGTTTGACCGTGAGGTTCTCGATGATCGGAGTCCGCTTTCTGGGTATGTGACCTGCCGATTGAATTTGAAAGGACTTTCTTTGGAAGAGGCAAGCGAATTTATGATCGGTTTTGAAGAGAAAGTGCAACGCCGGCTGTATGACTGCATCGGAGGAACTCCGCTATACCTCTCCAATATCGACGGCAGGAAAACGGCGGACGAAAACATTGCCGACCTGTTTTTGAGGAGCAGCGGATTTCTGTATAACGATATTGAGATGGCGCTGCAAAAGGAATTGATCGGACCTGCCGTATATAATTCGATTCTCCGTGCGATAGCATACGGCAATCACAAATCAAAGGATATCCTGTCGGAGACCGGAGAGGAGCGGAGTAAACTCCATAAATATCTGAATGTGCTGATTGCAATGGATGTACTGTGCCGTGATGTACCGGAGGGCGAAGATCCGTCGGTGAGCCGGCGAGGAATGTATTACTTTGAAGACAATGCATATCGGTTCTGGTACAGATATGTGCTGGATAATCGTGACCTGATTGCAAGGGGCTATGATCCGTATCGGATAGAAGGGTGGCAAACGGAATGAAACTGTTATTCAAGCAAAGATTTTTCTCGTGGTTTGACAGCTACGATATTTATGACGAAGCAGGGAACACGGTCTATGTTGTAAAAGGTGAGCTTTCGTGGGGGCATCTGCTCAGAATTTATGATGCTGCCGGAAACGACCTCGGTATGATAAAGGAAAAGGTACTGACATGGCTGCCGAAGTTTGAAATGTATCTCGGCGAACGGTATATCGGCTGTATCAGCAAGGAATTCTCTTTTTTCAAACCGAGATACAATATCGACTGCAACGGTTGGCAGATAAGCGGCGATTGGCTGGAATGGGACTATACGATTCAAGGCTCTTCTGGTCAGACAGTTGCAACGGTATCGAAGGAAATTTGGAATTGGACCGATACCTATGCGATTGATGTTTCAGATCCGCAGGATGCGCTTTGTGTTCTTATGATGGTGTTGGCCATTGACGCCGAAAAATGTTCGAGGAACGGATGATATGTACAGTATTGATTTTGAAAACTTACATAAGGCGGCTGAGATCATCTATTGTTTTATGACGCTCCCTGCTTTGACAAAGCCTGAGTGTACGCTCTGGAATGACGATGGGTTTCCCGATACCGTAACAAATACCGGCAAGGGCTTTATGAGTGAAGAGAAGTTTTGCAGGTGGATTGTTAACTCCGATTTTGCTGCGATTTCTTGTGTTGCATCAACAGATAAGGAAGACAGTCGGCGTGTTGTATTGAATCTGATGCCCGGAGCTCGGTATATGACACTTAATTTTCCTACGGCTAATGGGATACCGAGCGAAGCGGAGAAAAATTTATTGCATATATTGGAGAAATACAATGAATATGAAAGTTGACGAACAAATGACGCTGGAAGGTTTGACGCCATGGGAAAAGAAAAAGCGGTTGTTTTTAAAGCAAAAGGAAACGCTTGATCTGTTCCGTGAGCGCAACGCAATCGATCAGACGCAGTATGATAAAAGTCTTGGCGACCTGCGCGACAAGATGGGAATGTATGATGTGGATTGATTTCTGAGCAAGGCATAGCGCCTTGCTTTTTTTTGCCACGAATGCCTTTGTATTTCACTATTCCTTCGCAATCTTTGATATAATAAGGAGGAATAGCAAATGCTAAAGGTCAAAAAGATTAAGGAATCGGTGATTCCGAAAACAGCAGTTGTATCGGAAGAAGAAAAACAGGTGGTAAAAATCAATGCTGACGACGGTGCTGTTTATTATGAATCCTCATACAATGCCGAGACATTTCATTGCCTGCGATGCGGAGAAAATTTCGCATTAAGCGGAGAAGGAACCATTCTATGCCCGAAGTGCGGTAACCAAAAGATAAGGCAAAGGCGTTACAATTGCGATTGCTGTTGCTATTACATTCGCTTTGTGGAAATGATCGACGGTTTTCTCGTGATTAAGGATTCGGCTGTAAAGGCAGAAGAAACGATGACGGGAATAGAGGCTTATTCATATGATATTGCCTGCGTCGTGGTGCAGCCGGACGGCGAGGTCGGAGCGCTTGACAATTGCTGTCAAGGATACGATGAGCGCGGAGTCAGAATATGGACGCGCGTAAAGAGACCGGCGACGGTTTATCTTCGCAATCAGAAACAGCAACAGTGCCGAATTCGGGACCAAACTGTTCCGGAGCATCCGCTTTTTAAACTGATTGAAAGTGATATATATACGATGGGACTGTGTGCCTTGTATAACAAGCTGAAAATGCAGGGTGCTGTACCTAAAAAAGAAAAAAAGCGGTATGTCCAAAATTCGATGAGTCGCTTGTAGTCTATGATTTGGAGAATGCCAAGAAACTGCATACGGTCGTAATCGAAAAAAAGAGTATTCCGTCAACAACTCGGAAGCAAACCGTATTCACGGTTGGTGTACAAAGTGCGGTAAATACTATCAGAGGCTGACGGTCGGGAATTACACATATAGGGATCACACCTGTGCTCTCTGCGGTATGTCTGTATCGGAATCAGGAGGGGCAATTGAAAGTGTGAATTATTTCATTACGCCGCAGGAGTATGATGACGGCACGATGATGATCCGTATTGACGAGGGATATTATAAGGCACGCCTTTTTGGGTGAGCAGGTTCGCGGTGTTGACCCGGAAGTAGCGTTTGACCTTGAGATCAAACGAGTGATTTATGTGTATGTGACTTTGGACGGCAAGGCGACATTTTTCAATGATGCAGGGAGACCGTAGACAAACTTGGCATCCCTGTCAATATAAACACCAGATGGGGCGAGAACGTATACATCTGTTCAAAGGAAAACAGGCAGCTCATTATGAACAACAAGGCTGTAAAGCGTACCGGTTTTGTGGAATATTGCGATAGAAAAGCCAAGATCGATATGCGTTACTTTGAGGCGCTTGCCAAAATACCGTCGCTTGAAATGATTTCGAAGATGGGTATGACGGAGCTTGTGACAGATCTGATATATGCCGATGACAAAGACATTCCCGGATATCTGAAAAAGGACGATAAGGGTATGGGACTGAAACGGTTGACGAAACCTCAAATGCAAAGTCTCATCAATGGGGGATTGTCATCTTTCATACTTTGTTCCGTATATGCAGGTTTTGAAAAAGGACGGCGAAGCGTTGTTTGCCGATTTCCAGTGGCTTGCAAGCGGATCACATTTTCGGCATGTACTTGATATTCTCAGAGTGAAGATCCCGAATATGACGGTAAAAAAGATCCGTGAGTACCTCGAACACGTTGACGAGGCACAGTGCTGCAGAGTGGGCGAAAGTGCTCAGCTTTGGGCGGATTATTTGAGGATGCTGAGAGATCTTGAATGCGATCTTACCGATAAGCAGCTCATTTATCCGAACTCGCTGAAGCGAGAACACGATAAGGCCGCACGCAAAATTACGCAGGTCAAGGATGAAAAGCTCAATCAGGTTTTTCGTGAGCGTGCCGAAAAGAACGATAAGTATGCATGGGAAAAATGAAAACTTTAAGGTGTTGATCCCGCACGACATTTCAGAGCTTTATGAGGAAGGACGCAAGCTCAGCCACTGCGTCGGCACTTACGGCAAAGTTGTTGCCGAAGGCAAAAGTGTTGTTGCGTTTATCCGTAAGGCGTCTGATGTGAACACACCGCTTTGTACTATTGAAATCCGTCAGAATACCATCGTGCAGGCGAGGGGCATGTCCAACAGACCTGCAGAGAACATACCCAACATGAGGACATTCATTAAGGCTTGGGCGAAGAATAAAGGTTTGCAGTACGCAGCATAGTTGGATAACCGACGATTTTTTTAAAATAGTCGCCGGTTACTGCTTGACAAATGCGAAAATGCAGCTATATTCTCTGCGAAAGGAGGAGCCTTTATGAGAAGTACATGGTTTATTATAGTTGTTTGCCTGATTACATTGCTGTGCGGCTGTGGAAGCAAGGTGCCCGAAACAATGAAAAATCCAAAAACGGAGTTTATCCGGGTAGAGGATTACGAAAGACCGGAATATGTGATTCCGTCCAATTACCGCTTGATAAAAAACGGGATTTACGCAGTCCTAAATGAGAACGGCAGTATTGAAGGGTATATGAAGCTTGTCAAAGACGGAGAGGAATATGTTTGGATAGAGAGCAGTTTCAACGAAGCGTACCAATAAAAGAGCCGCCGGCTTCCGAAAATGGAGGTCGGCGGTATTTTCATCGGCAATGAGGACAGTTTGGCCCTTTGCGGCGAACTCTGGCGGCTATTTCGCAAATGTATTCTCTGTGACAGTTTTGACAAATGAACCAGGCTTCCTTGTGTGACATCGGAGTTACCGATTCGGGGCCGAAAGTGTTCTTTGTCGGGTGCCATTCATACGCAATATCAGGTCTTTTTTTCAAAAGCGACTTACATACAGGGCATCCCTTTATTTCGGCGCATTCGCTCGGCAGGCGTTGCCGTAAACGAATGCCCCTCCGGGCAGATCCAGTAAAATGCGGTGTTGCTCATATAGCTGACATTTTCCGGAGCGATGTGATTGCGCTCGTAGTCCCATTCGTCCGAAAGCTCCGGCTTGCGGGTAAACAGAGAGTTTCCTTCGCTTTTGCAGAAAGGGCAGGGAGATGACGCCGCAAGCTGCTGCGCTATTGTGCGACACCATTTGTGACCGTGTTCGCAGCACCAATAATGCGGAACGGAGGAACGAGGGCTGACAGCAAAAGCCGATTTCTCGTTTTCCGGCGACCAGTATTTTGCAAGCTCCGGATATCTTTGCCCGAGAGAACCGGCACAGTCACGACCGCACGTCTTACAATAGCCACGGCGCACTCTGTTATAGGGAGTCTCATATTCAATGTGCCCGTGTGCGCATATCCATTTGCACGGGATGGTTGACTTGAAGCCTATTTTATCGGAAGAGTAGGGATTGTCCTTACTGTATTCGGAAAGTAGTGCCGTAAGACCGTTGTCGCTGCAGTACCGAAGAAGCGATGTCACCCCTGCTCGCATACTTCGCCCTCCTTTGTGAAGTGCCAGAATACCGCACAGACAAAAGCACTCAACGGACAAGAAAAGCGGCAGGGAAGAAGTCTGCCCGAACCAACCGATAAGATTATATAAGCCGATTGCGGCAACGAATAAAACGATTATGTATTTTACGATCTTCATTGAAAACACCTCTCTTTTTCTATACCCCATTATAACATAAATCAAAGCAAATGTCAATAGTGATTAAAACCAAAAAGAAAATGCCGAAGGGTTATGCACCCTTCAGCAATTCTTCTTTAGACGGCCAAAGCTCGGCGTCTACCAGCATTTCTTTCAAATCTCGCTTGCGGATATTCATTTCCTCACGAAAAGCCCGTTTGTCGAGTACCGCTTCATAGAGCAGGAATTCTCTCGTCTTGATGATTTCTTCGGTGAACCGGCAATCGTCCCTGCGATTTTCCATAATACACTGCGCAACATACATTTTGTCTTTGAACCAAGGTGTGCGTGTGATGGTACAGATGACCCAATCATGCTCTTTGGGATCTTTCATTGCAAGGCTGCGGAAGAATACCTTTCGGTAGGCGGTAGGCCAGTATTCGATCTCGTTTTCTTCAAGCTCAAATTCCTCGAATTTAACGGGGATTTCGTAGTACTCTTTGCCGAAGTTCAGAAACCGGTAGTCTTCGACAGACAGTAATTGCTTTTTGTTGATTGTTGGCCTTTTGGTAGAATCAACCGTTACAGATTCTCTGTTGATGCCGAACCGTCTGACGATTTCTTCAAGCAGCTCATTCATTCTCGACAGCGGAATGTCCATATAACCGGAGGCAAGCTTCAATGCGTCTCCGGATGTCTGACAGGCCTCGCAGTAGAATGTGTTGGTGTCTGTGTAGATCCGGCAGGAGCCGAGATGCTTGTCGTTGTGAAACGGACATATGATAAGCGGTTGTTTCGGACGGGTGTTTATTTGTCCTGAAAATGCTTCTGCGACATCCATAATATCCAAAACTTCTTTGACCTTGTCCTTTGCAATCGGCAAAGGGTTTTGTGTTCTGTATTCTCGCATTTCAATTCCTCCTTACTTTTTGATTTTTCTTCGTAGAAGTTATGGGAGAGAAGAACCGAAAAGGCAAGTAAAAAATAGATAAGCGATACAGTTTGTTATCCGATTTCGGCAAGTAGCACTATTGTGTTTTTGAAAGGTGCAGATTTGGAAAAGAACGGTGCAAAGTTGGTGCAAAGCGGTGGTGTAAAGTTGGTGCAAAAAACGGTGCAAAATCGGTGCAAAATAATGTCCGTGCAACGGGGAAGTGTTTAGCAAAAACCGATCTTCTCAAGCTTAAAGAATACACGCATTTGAGAATTGCACCAATTTTACATTTGAATTTTTAAAAACGCTTCCCCTTTAGGATTTATGATAGAGATATCCTTTGAAAAACCGGTGTCAGGGGTAGGTAAACAGGGCATACGCTCGGCAAAAAACGTGGTTCAGCCCGAAAAAACGAAGTTCACCTATGATTTGCCCTGTTTTATGACTTTCTATCAAAAGTCTTAAAAATGATTTTCCTATCGAAATGAGAAGGTTTCGGAAGCTTTTTTGCAATGATTTTTCTCTCCGGAAATGCCCACTCTTTCAAAAAATTCAGGCAACGGTTTTACACCATTTCACAGCATTGATTTTAAGCCTGAAAATCCTCCCTTTCAAATGATAAAAAATATGAGATTTCTTCCGTTATGATAAGAAGTAAATCCCCCCCGCTTCCGAAATAAGGGAGCGGGCAGTCATAGAGAAGAGAGGCCATATCGGAAAGAGCCCCTAATCATTCCGAAAAAGAACACCCTCAATCATATTGAAAAGAAGCCCTTGTCATTACGAAAAGATACGCCGTAAATCTAAGAAATAAACTAAAATAAATCTGAATGCCTTTCAAAATGAAGGTCATTCCCCTCATTTGAAAATGACGGTTCTGCTTTCATTCCGAAATGATTTTTCCGATAAATCTGCAAGAGCTTCTGCAATAAATCTGTAAGGCTCTCGGAATGACGGACATTCCCCTTCATTCCGAAATGAGCAGGCTATCCGAAATGAACTTCATTCCGAAACGCTGCCCTGTCATTTGTCATATCGAAAAAGAGGGAGCGGTATCATTTGAAAATGAGAGGGACGGATAAATCTGCAAAGAAATCTATGATAAATCTATATATGATTTCATTTTCAAATGACGGGCATTTTTTTCATTTCAAAGCGAGGAGCATATGGCGAGCGGCTTTGAGAATGAAATCATTGAAAAAAAGAATACCGCTCGCCGGTCCCGTTAGAAAAAGGGTGCCTCCGGAAAACGGAGCGATTTTGGTTTTACTTGCTTTTTGAAATACGAGCGAGAATATTCATTCTGCAATCTTTAAAAATACAGGAGGAATGCAGAATGGAAAGCAAAGAAAGAATTCAGGGGAGCGGGAATGTGAGCAAAAGCTCGCTTTTGCAGCAGGTCAGAGGAAGTATGGTCAATATCGAAAAGCTTACACCCGACAATATCGGAAAAGTCGCTGATGAAGAATTGAGTTACGAGCGGGCACGGGAAATATTCGAGGCGGAGGGTGTTGATATTGATAAGGTTATTGTCGATCCCACAAGATTTATCTACAATGTCTATTATGCCGATTACGAGAACGGCATCTACTTTGATGTGCATCTGACAGAGCATCTGCTGCTTGATAAGCACGGCGGAATTGCCGCTATGAAAACGATGGCCGCCAAGAACGACGCACTGGAAAAACGGGATTGGCACACCTTTTATCTCCGTGATGTCCCATGCCCTCTGAAAATTTTTTTTGATTTTCAGAGACGGTATAAAGAGATCGAGCCGGAGCAGGTTTACGGCGTCTGGGAAGAGATCCACAAAAACCTTGACTATGAAAAAACGGACAATGGAAGGACGAGGTGCTGGACTATGTTTTTGCTCATGCTCCGAAGCCCGAAAATCTGCCGCTCAATGAGAACGGCAGGGTAACGGTATATCGTGGGAGCGGAACATTATCGCAAAAGCCGGAGCGGGCGCTTTCGTGGTCGTCGAGCCAGCACAGCGCACTGTGGTTTGCAAATCACAACGGCAGAGGGCAGGCGCTGTATACCGGAGAAGTTGACCCCGACGATGTGGTTGAATTCCTTTCCGGCTTCCACAATGAAAACGAAATCATTGTTCGTCGGGGCAAGGTAAAAAACATTCGTCCGCTTGATATGTATCCGGTGCAAGACGATATTGTATTGAAACTTTTTCGACAGCTCTTCCGGAATTGATGAAATACGGACCGCAGGTTGAAAAGTTGGGATACCCGGCAGATGGTATATTTGAATATCACGGCCGGTCACACATACTACGGGTGCTGGCACTATCCCTGATCTATTTTTACAACAGCGGCGATGACCTGACGGAGAGGGATAAGAACATTCTGATTTATTTTGCGCTTCTGCACGATATCGGGAGAACGGACGACGAGGAAGATCATCGTCACGGAAAGGCGTCTGTTGAAAGGATAGAACGAGAGGGCATAGAAATCGAAGACCTTGCGATAAACAGAAAAGACCGCCGAATTGCTCAGGCGATTATTCGATACCACAGCAGACCGGACGAAGAGGGATATGCGGCTTTTGCCGCCCGCAGGAAAAAAAGTATTCGGCAGATGAGTACGCACGATTGCTGAAACTGTATGCAATTTGCAAGGATATGGACGGACTGGACCGTGTACGGTTTAACGGGCTGGATATTTTTATGCTGCGTACGCCGTATGCGAAAAAAGCTTCCGCTGATTGCAGGCTGTCTCTTGCAGGAGAATATCGTAAATGCCGTATTTTATCCGCCGAAAGAGTAAAAAGCTGCCGCACAAAAGATGCGGCATACATAAAAGCCGATGAGACACCGGTCGCACCCAATCTCACCCGATTATTATTTCAAACAAAAATAACATTTATAAATATTGACATAACGGATAGAATAGTATATAATTAAAAGCGTTATCGGAGGTGAGCTACATGGGAAAGAAAGCTGTTACCGTTTTACCGACAACTTTGGATATACTGATAAAGATGGGTGAACAGATAAAATTGGCAAGGCTTCGCCGCAACCTGTCCGTGGATTTAACTGCGGAGCGTGCCGGGATCAGCCGAGCCACCTTGTGGAAGGTGGAAAAAGGTGATCCGTCTGTTGCTATCGGGATCTATGCCTCGGTGCTCCATGCGCTGAATGATATGGATAAAGATCTTTTGCTTGTTGCAAAGACGATCCGCTTGGCAGAACATTGCAGGATCTGAATTTGCCGATACGCAAGCGTGCGCCAAAGGGAGAATGATATGTCGAATACAATTTATGTTTATGAAAATTTCAGTTCGGAAGAACCTGTTCTTCTGGGGCGGCTGTATGTTGAAATATCCAGAGGAGCCGAACATCATTCGTTCGAATTTGAAAAAGAATGGCTCAAAGAGCATCGCAATGCTTTTATTCTGGATCCGGATCTGCTTCCCGTACAAGGGCGGCAGTATCCGACCAGGCAAAAAATGACTTTCGGTATCTTTTCCGATGCGTCGCCGGACCGGTGGGGCAGAGTCCTTATGGACAGAAGAGAGCGCTTTGCGGCAGACAGGGAAGACCGCAAGCCGCGCAGGCTGAATGCAGGTGATTATCTGCTCGGAGTATATGACGAAACCCGTATGGGTGCTATCCGTTTCACAGCAGATCCTGACGGAGCGTTTTTGTCGGATGATAAAGAGACTGCTGCTCCGCCTTGGGCTACATTGCGCACCTTGGAAGAGGCGTCCCGAAATTTCGAAAATGAAGAAACCACATTGCAGGAAAAATGGCTGAATCAGCTGATAAAAGCCCGGTTCCTCTCTCGGCGGTGCGCGTCCGAAGGCTACGGTGCAGGCACCGGACGGTTCTCTTTGATTGCAAAATTCCCGTCGAGGAAAGATGAATACAATATGGGTGCGTGGGAAAAGACCGCACATGATTTGGCTCGGCTTTGCGGATTGAATGTGCCGGAATCTCGACTTGAAAGCTTTTCGAAACTCGGCAGCACATTTCTGACAAAGCGGTTTGACCGCGAAGGGCCTCAGAGAAAACATTTTTCATCCGCCATGACTATGCTCGGAAAAATTGACGGAGCGTCGGCAGAGGACGGCTCGGGATACCTGGATATTGTATCATTTCTGAAAGCAAACGGTGCCGCACCGAAAGACGACATAGAAGAGCTTTGGAAGCGTATCGTTTTTTTCGATGGCGATTACGAACACCGACGATCATCTTCGTAATCACGGATTTATTCTGCAAAGAACGGTTGGCGTCTGTCGCCGCTGTATGATGTAAACCCTTGTGCATACGGAGATACGCTGGCTCTGAATGTGAATGAGTGCAGCAATGAGATTTCGTTAGAACTGGCAATTGAGGCTTCCGATTATTATGGTTTGACCAAGGAGCACGCTGAAAGGCTTGCCTCTGAATGCATTGAAACGGTGAAGCAAAATTGGGAAAAGATCGCAACGAAAAACGGTCTTTCACGCGGAGCTATTGAGTATATGCGTCCGGCGTTTTCCCTGTGTAAGTAAATAACAAAACAAGGAGCGTTCGACTTTTGTTTGTCGGGCGCTCTTTTATTATGATGAGCAAAAAAATATTTCGAACCACTTGACAATTCGGTATCTATGTATCATCCTCTCACCAAAAACAAGGGGAGTGTGCATATGCCATATTTGGATGCGATGATAGATAATCTTGAAACCAATCTTATGCTGCTGCGAGAGCAAATTGCGGAACTTGAACATTATCCGGAAATAACGGGAACGGTTATTTCGAAATATGTCCGGTGCAGTCGTTCGAACTGCGCAGTCTGTGCCGCCGGATACTATCACGGTCCGAATCTTTACTATCGCTATTACGAGAACGGCGAGCTGAAGGATAAATACCTTGGGAAAAAGATTAAGGATGAGTACATTCGTAAGGTTGAGGCCAACAAAAAATATAATGAGATTGCGGCGGATATAAAAGAATGTGAGTCCGAGCTACTACGGCTGAAGTCTTTTAAGGAAAGCGGGGGAATGCGATGAAAAAGGAAATGTTCCCTTGGGCAAGGATAAAGCGTGAAGCACCGGGTGTACAGCAGTCATATCGGGAAAAGAAAAAATCGAGAAAGTGGTTGATTGCATTGGCGGGAGTGTTGACTGTCGCCTTGTTATTGTCCGTCCTTCGAATCCCCGAAAGACTTCTGCAGTTCGGTGAGCCGAATACGGAGGTATCTGCGCCGGCAATGAATCTGACAGGCGTCTATAATTCTTTGCTTGCGGAAATCTTAGAGATGGAGCAGGAGGCTGACTGGGACTGGGACGGGCTGAAAAACGGAGCGGATCCGTATCCGAGGGATATTGACGCTGACCGTAACGGAATTTCCGACGGTTACGAGGGAAAGAGCATCATCAACGGAGAACTTCCGATAGAATACAAAAATGTGCGGTTGATCGTATCCAATTCGCAAAGCGGTGTTGTATACTTTCGCGGCGAGTATGTGGTTTCTGCATATTCCGGGTGGTTTGCATTTTCCGATGAAACAGGAACGCCATATGTCCTGACAGACGGGAAGTGGACAAAGGCGCAATTCGAACGGACCGGCGGTATCTGTTATGTGAATGTGCCCGGAAGTTGCCGCATTCGGTTTTCGGATGACGGAAAGCCCAAAGACAGAGATGTTCTGATTGAAGCTGTTGCCGCCGAGTATGACAACAAGCCGGATGAGCGTTATTCCGTTGCCAACGCACCGTTGAGTCAGCTTGAAAAAGATATATGGTGATGTGGATAACGGAAGGGCGGTTCAGGTCAGCATATTGACAAACCGGGGAGAGCAGCTTCTGCTGATTCACGGCTACGATAAGTACGGCAATTTGATTGCGGCTGACTGCAACAGTTTTTCCGATATGGGGAAAATAATGATCACCATAAAGGCGCAGGTTTTCTGGGACGGAAGGACGACTTCCATGCGAAGTTGGTTTGAGTTTGAATGGGGCGAGCTTTCCTCTGGAAACGGCGATGTGTTGACGGTGTTTTGAATTTGGCATCTGCTTCGGCAGATGCTTTTTTCTTGCCAAAAGCAGGTTCGCTTTTCACAGTGTCTTTGCATTTTTCAAAATTAGTAAGGAGGAATCAGAGATGAGCGAAAATGCGAAAAAGAAAAGGTCTCGAAACAATCCCCGGAAGAGCTGCTGAACGAAGCGGTCGCAAATCACGAAAGCAGCTTTGAACGTTGGCAGTCCTACCGTGAGTTCGGAGGACAAGATCCGTTTTGGGCGGATGGCTGCAATATGAATCTGATCCGCAACCACATTATCTACTATAAATGGCAAATAAGTGAGCTTTACGAGCAGAACGGCTTGGAAATCCCGAAGTGCTGGGAAAGGGAACTGCCGCCCCTAATGGATATCGACTATATGGCGCAGCCGGATAAAATCCGTGAGGGTGCAAAAGAAGCTCTCATAAGGATGAAAGGGTATCCTGCATATCTTGAATTGCTGGCAATCAGGAATGTATTCAGTCCCAAACAGCTTGAAAAGATCAGCTATTTCAATGTGATTGGATATGTGACCGGATTGGAAATGGCAATCGAGCAGGACGATCTTCTCACGCAGCGTCGGTATTGCTACAACAATTATCTGGACAACTTTGAGAATTGTCTGAAACGCTCAAGAGAACTGAAACCGGAGAGCTTTCAGTTGAATCTGTTTGATCAGATTTTTGCGTAAGGGGTGTCGGTATGGGAAGAGGTTCTATCGGTAACAGAAGCGACTACAAAACAGTAAGAGGATATTATATTTCCGGCGGTTACAATGAAGGCTTTGGCGGGAAGTTTAATTTCCTTCTGGAACCCCTTTTAGGTAATGATAACGAGCGATTATTTTATGTCGAGAAAAAGAAAAACGGGAAATATGAGGTGACGGGCGAAGGATATGTTATCACCTCAAAGGACAGCCTGTACCGCCATCTGAAATGTTTGAAAAAGGAATTACAGGGCAAATGTATTTGGTATTACCACATTGATTCAGCGGGCTGCGTGCTCAGAAAGGAAAAGGACCATGAACTATAAACACGAACAGCTATTGCCGGAGGAGCGGAGGTTGCTCTTTGCGTTGAACAAAGAGGACCCCGAGGAAGGACACAAAAATCGGTCATGTACGGGGCGATTTTGACCGGAACGGAACAGGTTTCTTTACGACCTGGTTTCCGTGCTACGAAAATCTTAAAAACGAGCGTTTCAAAGCGGAACTGCAACAGGTCGTTGATGAACTTCGGAGCGATTCTGAATTTCCGCTTTTGAAAAACCGTCACGCTATGAGAATGGTGTGTCTGAAGCATCCGCAAAATCGGGTGACCGGCGGCTGGAGCGATGAAATGTACGGATTCAAAATCGCAACGGAGCACTATTTGTATTTTATCAGGTGCTACTACGGCGCAGGAGATTACAATTTTTATGTGTATTGTTTTTCGAAAGATCCGGCCGAAGATATGCGCATTGCTCAGGAAGAGAAAACAAGGAGAATACGGAGGAATGAATGATGAGCGTAATTGAAACTCAGATTTGGGAAGAGATACCCGAGAAAAAAAAGGATATGTACGGTATGTCGGCCAAAGAAAGCTTGTTGAGGTATTTAACGAGCTTGAGGCATATTTGAAAAAAGAGGGGATCTGTCCGGAGGAGTATTTCCTGCCGACGCACGATGCGCAGCCGGATACCTTGTTCCCGAGGGGAGATATTCGTTGCTATGCACAGTGGGGCGGATCCGAAGGTATCTACATCGAGCTTGAAGTTCTAGTGGGTGCTACAAAAAGACTCGCCTTATAAAATTGTCCATATCGCGACGGGTAAGACTTTGGATGAATCGGCAGCAGCCTATGACCGAATGCAGTATATCGCAGGCAGAATTTATAAGGCGTTCTGCGGCGAGGGATTTCAGCCGTCACGCTATTGCATCATAGACAGCGGTGAGAAAAAAGAAGTTACACACGAAAGATTGCTGAAAAAGCTGAGAGGTGAATGCACGGCCTATATGAAACGGGAGCTGCTTCATAAACAGGCGCCCATCGATGATGTGTCGGATAAACTCGGAATGATGATGACGATATTGAGCGTTATTAAAAAGCCAAAGGTATATGCTGCACTTCCGAAAGAAAAGACCGAGGAGCTTTATTCCACAGAAAATGTTCTTGATATCCTTTGCGAGATGTGCAGCTCCGTCTCTGAAGCAGATGGCTTTGAAATTGAGGATATCATTGCTTCTGCGCCGGCGTTTGTCAGAAGTGAGCCGGATGATTCTTTAGATATCGAAAAGGAATAATAGCAAAAGCAAAACCCGATGAGAGTCACTTGTTGATTCTCATCGGGTTTTTCGCATCATTGTGTAAAGATAAAAACAGCGATACGGAACTTCTGTATCGCTGTTTTTATCAATCCTTGGTCAACCTCCGAATGTTGCCGATAATAAGCATTAAATCGTCATCGTTAAGCTTCTTCAATTCTTCGATCGCTGTTTGCAGCAATGCAGGATTTTCGATGGACGTATCAAAAAACTGACTCGGCGTTATGCCGAAATAATTGCATATTTCAAGAACTCGGGCAAGGGCGGAAGCGACTTGCCGGACGAAATATTATAAACATAACTTCTGCTGTGACCGAGGTCGTATCCCATCTGATATTCCGAAACTCCCTTTGCAAGCGAAGCTGTGTAATTCGGTTTCTGATAAAGTTTGCGTCTACCATTTTCTCACCTCCCGGGTGCTTACTATATTGTAAAGCAAAATCGGAAGTGATTATTCATATGGTATACGCTGTTATTATCGGATTATTAGTAAATTATACGCACATAACCATTGAAATATGTTATAATGGTGATGTAAAATAAAATATAGCCTAATTAGGTGCTGAAAAACAAATATTTTTGAATAGGAAGTGGTCAGATGACATGTTGTTTCTTCGGACACAGCGATTGTCCGTTCGGCATACGACCAATAATAAGAGTACAAATAGAAAAAATGATGGAGGAGTCCGCCAAAGTCAAATTTTATGTGGGTAATCACGGACAGTTCGACGGAATGGTTCGTGGAATAATGAAGGAATTGATTTCGAAAGGGAAAAAGGTCGACTATTCGGTAGTCCTTGCGTATATACCAGGGCAAAAATACGAGTTTGATCTGTCGGACCAATATGCGGATACCATTTATCCGGATGGACTTGAGAATGTTCCTCAGAGGTTTGCCATATGTAAACGGAACGATTGGATGATAGATAATTCGGATACAGTGATATGCTATGTAGTAAATCATTTCGGCGGGGCGTACGCATACACGGAAAAAGCCAGACGGAAAGGAAACGCATTATCAATATTGCCGATATGTAGGCGAGCCGATAGGTGATCGGCTCTAAAAACGCATTAAATCAGTTTTGCTAATGTTTCGGGAAGGTCGGAAAGCGCTTTTTGTTACGGGTATCGCAAAGAAAACAATATCCTCTGTAATACCACTGCCCGTCTGATTTTTCAAATGTCATATAGGTGGCTTCGTAGTTGCCGTTTGCATTCGGCAGATGCTGATCTGCTTCACCCATTTGCATAAGCCGCTTGGTGTGGCACGCCGGAGGGACCATACCGAGAAAGTTATCAACGATTTCTTCGTCTACTTCGTCGCCGAGAGCCACATAATCGTCGAAAGCTGTTATTCCGGAAGACTCCCATTCCTCCATTGTCTTGGGTTTGCCGTTGTACTTGATTTCATTTTGAACGATCGCTGCGGCTTGGAGAACGGAATATATCTGCGAAAGACCGAGCTTGATTTTTTTTCTCCGCATTCATTCTTAAAATACTTGCAACCGTTCTGCAGTTGAGAAATATCGACTTCGACGGTTTGCTCGCCGTATTTCAGGCGAACATATGCGGTTTTATTACGGACAAAGTATTCGGAGACGATATCTTCAATTCTATCGTCCGAAAACAGGATTGGCCAGAAGTAGATATAATCGCGGAACAATGCCAATGTGTCGCCCTTATGTTCAAACACCAAAATGTCGCTTGTAGACATACTTCGAATGCTTTTCCGTGCCGGTCTGTCATCTTGATTGTGCAACTGAAATACGGCGACCGGACTGATCATTTCGCATTCTCCCTCGTAAACAAGCTTGTATAAGCTTCTGGGAGGCGGATACATTCCTTTTTTCTCAAGAGTTTCTTTGCGCTCGAACACATAATCTCGGTTTTCTTCGTTTAACGGGATCTGATAGATTCGATAGTTCATTTTACATTCTCCTTCATCGTTTTTGAGTGATTTCGTTCTGAGTGCTTCGCAACTGCCTGTGTGGTGTCTTTTCGTTCATTTGGATACCTCCTTAATCTATTTGCAGCGTTGCGCTTATACTGTGATATACGACCGATCCGAAAGCAAGTATTTTCATTTTTACTTGCCAAACAGCAAGCCTTGATTCATTTTTACTGCACCCAAAATTTATAGAAAAAGGAGCAGTTCAAATGGAAACAAAAGACACAGGCAAAAAGTCAAGCGAGAGGATGACAAGGACTCAAAAGGTCATTGTGATTCTCACCGCAGCGATATTGACGATCATTCTGATCGCGGTCGCTACTACAAGGTATATGGGTAGTCCGGGAGTGTATCCGATTGAAGCAGACCAAGGAACATCTTCCTCGGAGGAGAATGCCGTTCCTCCGAAAAAGATACCTCTTTACTCCCAAAATGATACCGCTAACTCCGAAAAAGGAACATCTGATTCCGACAGCACGGGTATCGGCGGAAACGGAGGCGGTGATCCCGGCAATAATAATCGTAATCCCGGCAGCAATGGACAAGACACACCGCCCGAAACCGGAAATGGTAATCAGTATCCCGGTCAGGATAAGAACGACACAGGGACAGATCCGGCACCAGGCAAGGATCAGGAAAAGCCGAATGATGATCCAGGAAGCGGTAAAGATGATACCTCATCAGGCGGAATTTCCTCCGGAGATGCTGTGAGCGTCATTTCGGTAGGAGATTCTACGGTTACTGCGAAAATCGGCAAGGAAACGATAGTAATTCCGGTCCAGACGACTGTATTTAACGGCAGGATTACTAAATCCGGTGTTGCATCTGATACACTGTGCGGATATTCCGTCGGCGGCTCGGTTCTCCTTTATTATCCTGAGGGTGGTTCGCTTGCCGGCGTGACCTTGACAGGTTCATATGTAAAGGCCGACAATGCAAGGCTTACCGTGTCGGGAGATTACAACGGCGACGGCAGCAAGATCGTTTTTCGCCTGAACGGCGTCAAACTGCCTTAAGTTCGGAGGTGCAGAGATATGGAAAAGAAATATATTCTGAACCGAGAGACAGGAAAGATAGAGCTGCATTTTGAAAAATCGGAGTATCAGGAAATGCCCGAAGACAAAAAGCGTATTCTTCGGAGCAATTATCTGTTCAGTCGCAAAGCCGAGGCATGGGTGAGCCGGGCAAAGTATCCGAATCTTTACAGTGCAAAGCACGCTGCTGAACAGCTTGGATTTACCGAAGGCGAAAAGGTCGGAGAACGGTTGACCTATGCAGAACAATTGCAGCGTCAGACGGATCGGGCCGAAGCAAGAGCAGACCGCTATTTGGGTTATGCGGGAGAATGCCGAGCGACGGGGCGCTGAACTGCAAAAAGGAGCTTGACGAACGCAGGGGAGATATTGCCTTCTTTACGCAGCCGATCATTCCGGGGCACGCCGGCTCGGAGAGCTTTGCAAAACGACGCAGAAGAATTTATGAGCGATACGATAAGGGCATGGAAGAATATCGTAAAAGCGAGTATTTTAAAGAGCGTGCGGAAATTGCGCAGGCGACAGCTGAAAATGCCAAGCTGAAGGATTTCGGATACCTGAATAACCGTATCAAGGAATGCAATTCCGCTATCAATAAGCTGAAGTCAAATCTCACTTATTATGAGAAGCTTCTTGAAGCGTTGAATGACCCTGAGTCTGACCAATCAAAAAGCGGCCGATATACCGCGGAAAAGGTAAACGATTGGCAGGAGGATATGCTGGAACGCTTGGAAATGCAGATCGATAAGCTCGGCTTTTTTTGAAAACTGCGTTGAAGAACTCGGCGGTTATAAATTCAGCCGTGATAATATCAAGGCCGGATACATCATAAAAGTTAAGCATTGCTCGCGAGCCAAGGTCCTGAAAGCAAATCCCAAAACGGTTTTGGTCAAGTGCCTGGACACCGATATGATTCTCACCTACGATTATGCAGAAATCAAAGAAATAATTTCGGCAACCGAGGAGAAAATAAAAATCGGAGACGGAAGCGCACCCTTACAAAAAAAGATGATATACTTGTATGGGATCCACACGGTACGGGGCGTGCGATTGCGGCATATCAGGTTATCGGAACCACAGACAAGACGGTTCAGCTTCGGGAGATAGATCTTGACGCTGACAGAAAACCAATACCCGGTGAATTTGTGAAAGGCAGTACGGTAATTCGGAGAAAACCGTTTATCTCGTATTACTCGAAAAAGTGGAATGTCTGCGGCGAATATGACCGTGTGCTCAGAAAGTATGAAAATAGGGAGGATACAGCGTCGTGAAAGTGCAATGTTATGATTACTCTATATCAGCAATCGGGGACAATATCGGCAGCGAAGAGATCGTGAAAGCACTTGAGGCTGCCGGGCTTGCCGAAATTCAGGTTGAAAAGCTGTTGAATTTCGATGTGTTTATTGAGCAGCTGCCCGATCGGACACTCGATGGTTTTACGGAACGGTGTGACGATTGGATCCGCTGCTGGGTAATCGGCGGTGGGGATAACTCGACCGGCAGCGCACTCCGAGGTGTTTGTGAGGATGATAAGTCAAACAATCCGCGCATCCTTGCCAAAGCACTGTATGATTCCATTGTCGGTTTCACACGGAAAAGCTTTGAAGCATCCGCTTTGGTTTCAACCATCGTTATGGAATGTCTGACAGAAGAATAAACAGCAAAAGAGCGTCGGGAGAGATCCCGGCGCTTTTTTCTTGCCAAATGAAGTGCTGCGATTTATGTTTTCTCCGCAATCTTAAAAAATAGTAAGGAGGAATCATAAATGCTTAGGAAAAAAAGGAATATACGGCAATTCTTGAATCGGCAAATAGCAAAGATGAGATTGTGGCTCTTTTCAATTCGTTGTATTCACCGGTGCCGGGCAATCCGTATTGTTCGTGAAATATATCATCGCAATGCGGACAGGGAATATGAGTTTTCCTGCGATAAATGCGGGCATGGATTTGTGGTGAAAGCGGAGAATGACCCGCATTATAATGAGGAGCTTTGCGTCTGT